>Ga0180217_1002473_pt1 | contig 17137 bp, 19 predicted proteins | sample eDN3rd37CBELigOP_FD_128521 | JGI IMG/M metagenome (GOLD analysis project Ga0180217, IMG submission 128521) | Enriched Organic Plus compost microbial communities from Emeryville, California, USA - eDNA 3rd pass 37_C BE-Lig OP (version 2) (version 2) ... | reverse complement strand
TTCCTGTGGCAACGTCTTTGTGACCCACCTCGTGTGGGCCTAAAAAAATCGGGCGGCAAATACGCCAAGGCGCATTTGATATAAGGAGTTTACTAGATGAAAGAAATAATTGATGTGCTACCAAAATCAATCGTAAGCCTTATAAACAAGTATCCTCCAGAACGCATAGAAAAAATGGAAGAAATCCGAATTAGAGTGGCTAGACCTCTTGAAATCATTGAGAATGGAATTCCCATTTTTCATAATTATTCCGTTACCGGTGAAGATGCCGTTCAGCTTCTGAACAAACTTGGTCAATATTCGATATATACACTTGAAGAAGAGCTGAAACGGGGTTATGTCACCATCCAAGGTGGACATCGAGTGGGACTAGCTGGAAAAGTAATCACGGAGAATGGAAATGTCAAAGCAATTCGAGATGTGACTTCCTTTAATATTCGGATTGCAAAGCAAAAAATTGGAGTTGCAGCTCCACTGGCACCTTATCTCTATGATTCTTATTGGAAAAATACCATCATCATTGGACCACCACAGACTGGTAAAACCACTTTACTAAGGGATCTTGCAAGAATGATTAGTACAGGAATCGAATCTAAACACATTCCGGCGTTAAAGGTTGGAATCGTAGATGAGCGTTCAGAGATTGCTGGCTGTGTGAAAGGAGTTCCTCAAGCTTCATTGGGGCCAAGAGTTGATGTCCTAGATGCATGTCCAAAAGCTGAAGGGATGATGATGATGATTAGGTCGATGAGTCCTGACGTATTAATTGTTGATGAAATTGGTAGAGAGGAAGACAGTCAAGCGATTATGGAAGCCGTTAATGCAGGGGTAAGTTTGATTGTGACTGCACACGGACATCAAATTTCCGACCTCATGAAGCGTCCATCCTTAAAGAAGATTATAGAAGCAGGAGTTATAGAGAGATTTGTAGAGTTATCACGCACTAAGGGGCCGGGAACCATAAAATCCATCCTAGGTCCAACTGGAAAGCATCTTTTACCAAAAGTGAGCGTGACGTAGATGATAAAAATTTTAGGAGCAATACTTATTCTTCTTGCAACCACTTGGGCAGGGTTTGAAGCAGCACGACGTTTAAGTGAAAGACCCCGTCAGTTAAGGATGTTAAAAACAGCCTTACAATCACTGGAAGCAGAAATTATGTACGGCCATGTACCCTTAATTGATGTTGCAACCCATCTCTCAAGGCAAATTCCAAAGCCCGTATCTTACTTTTTTGAGGGCTTCGCGAAAAGGCTTCAAACAGGAGAGGTAAGTGTCAAGATTGCTTGGGATGAAAGTCTAAAGGAAGTTTCCAAATTGACTGCCTTTCATCAAGGAGAAATCGAGATTCTTCAACAGTTCGGGGAAACACTCGGACAGCATGATCGAACCTCACAACAAAAGCACATAAAACTTGCTATAACCCATCTTGAACGTGAAGAAAGCGATGCAAAAGATAGACAAATGCGTTACGAAAAAATGGTGAAAAGCCTGGGCTTTTTGTCTGGTTTATTAGTAGTCATTTTATTGATTTAGGGGGAGAAGAAGCGAATGGGAGTGGATGTAAATATTATATTTCAAATAGCCGGTGTAGGAATTGTGGTTGCCTTTCTCCATACAATCCTAGATCAGATGGGTAAAAAGGAATATGCACAGTGGGTTACACTGTTGGGCTTCATATATATCCTGTTTATGGTTGCAACAATCGTTGAGGACCTATTTAAAAAGATTAAAGCTGTATTCCTCTTTCAGGGGTAAGGAGGGGATGAGCGATTGAGATTATACAAATCGTTGGATTAGGTTTAATTGGAACCTTTCTGGCACTCATTGTAAAAGAACAAAAACCTACCTTTGCCTTTTTACTTGTAGTATTTGTCGGCTGTGTAATCTTTCTATTTTTAGTGGGAGAAATTGCAGATATCATTCGCATGCTTGAGAAAGTTGCAATTAACGCAAATGTGAACACTGTATATGTAGAAACCATTCTAAAAATCATTGGAATAGCATACATCGCTGAATTTGGCGCACAGATTACAAAAGATGCAGGTCAAGGGTCACTAGCCTCAAAGATTGAACTCGGGGGGAAAATCCTGATTTTAGCACTAGCTATACCAATTTTAACAGTATTAATAGAAACAATTATTGGACTTATTCCTAGTTAAATCAATAGAAACCAAGGTTTTCAAGGGGGTGGTTGGCATTGACCGGTAGTAAAACCTTATCTATTCTAGCGCTATTTCTTTTCTTTTTTTCTTTACCACATATTGTACAAGCCTCACCCTCACAACAAGAAATCATCGAAAACCAAATTCAAGAACAGGTTGAGGAACAACTAGAAACCCTTGGCATTGACGAAATAAAACAATTTTGGGATGAAATTGTTACGGACTATGGAGGTTATTTACCTGAAAGCCAAAAGGGTAGTTTACTAGAGTTCATTCAAGGCGAAAAGGAGCTTTCATTGAATGAATGGCTGCTCGGACTCGTCAAATTCGTATTCCATGAATTGATAGCAAATGGAAAACTTCTTAGCACACTAATCATGCTTACGATCTTTAGTATGTTTTTACAAACATTGCAAAATTCATTTGAGAAGAGTGCAGTTAGTAAAGTTGCTTATGCCATTGTTTACATGGTGTTAATCATCATCGCACTAAATAGCTTCAGGGTTGCCATCATGTACACAGAGGAAGCTATCGAGACGATGATCAATTTTATACTTGCACTTGTTCCTTTATTGCTTGCGTTAGTGGCATCATCAGGTGGAATCGCATCAGCAGCATTTTTCCACCCACTGATATTGTTTTTAATGAATACTAGCGGGCTTTTAATTCAATATATCGTTTTACCTTTATTGTTTATGTCAGCTCTATTAAGCATAGTGAGTACGTTAAGTGAACACTACAAGGTAACACAGCTTGCCCAATTACTACGTAATGTGAGTATTGGTATTATCGGGGTTTTCCTGACGATTTTCTTAGGCGTTATCTCAGTGCAGGGAACTACAACTGCGGTTGCAGATGGAATAACAATCAGGACCGCAAAATTTATTACTGGTAATTTTATTCCGGTCATTGGCCGGATGTTTACCGATGCCACAGATACTGTAATCAGTGCCTCGGTTATTCTGAAAAACACAGTTGGTATCTTTGGGGTTGTTATTCTCCTGCTAATTGCAGCATTCCCAGCGATTAAAGTGCTGTCATTAGCAATTATTTATAAGCTAGCAGCTGCACTTTTGCAGCCACTTGGCGGGGGACCGGTCATTGCTTGTTTAAATATCATTAGTAAAAGTGTCGTATATATCTTTGCGGCATTAGCAATCGTGTCACTGATGTTTTTCCTAAGTATCACGGTTATTATTGCAGCTGGAAACCTGACATTGATGGTGAGATAGAAAGGCGCAAGGTGCCCGATTATCGGCGAAAAGCATAAGACGAGCGCTGACAGAAGGTGCATTTTACCTTCCGAAGCGATTGGCTTATGACCTCGAGCCGATGGTGCCTGGAGCTAGACAAAAGGCCTAGGAGGTGAGGACACTGAGTTTTATTGCCGAATGGATTACGAATATTATTTTATTCATTTTACTCGCGACAATCGTGGACATGCTTCTGCCGAGTTCAAGTATGCAAAAATACGTAAAAATGGTAACAGGGCTTTTATTAATCCTAATTATATTAACTCCTCTGTTCTCACTTTTTAAATCTGATTTGGACCAGGCCTTGTTAAATATGAATTTAAAACCAGTTCAAAGTGAAAAAAATCTAGAAAATTTAATAGATTTGAAGAAAAAAGAAATACAAGCCTCACAACGTGCATATATTTTAGAAACAATGGCTGTCCAATTGGAATCTGAAGTGGAAGAGGAGTTGGTGCAAAACGAATATGATTTAACTGTTCAAAAAGTAAATGTATCCCTTTCAAGTGCTGTAGACAGTAAAGAGATTGTTACTTTGGATGAAATGTTGGATGACATTCAGTCAATTGAGGTGGTGCTATCGAAAGAGACAGCCGAACCTGATGATGTGGCAGTAGTAAAAACAGTTGAGATTGATACCTCCAAACAGAATGAGCCAGTGTATAAAAAAGTAGATCAAAACAATGTTAAGGCAATCACAAAAACATTAGCTTCCAGATGGGAAATAGACTCAGAAAAAATTGTAGTCACTGTGGAAGGGGGGAAAGAGTCGTAGATGGATAAGGACAAAGGTATCTTGAACAAAATCAAAGGAATGTTCTCCGGGTCCAAGGATGATCCACCAGATAAAAAGGGAAACAAGAAAAACCAATATTTCTTACTTTTATTAGCAGTTGGGATAGCCTTTATGTTAATTAGTAATCTATTCTCAAATGACAAACCAACATCTTCTGTTTTGCCAGCTACATCCTCGGAAGTAAGTGCCAAAGATGAGCCAACTTTTGGAGGACAGAAAGATGAACTAACTACAGCAATTGCAAAATATGAGGATCGTTATGAAAACGAGCTCAAAGAAGCACTAGAAGCAATTGCTGGAGTAGAGGATGTCATTGTTTCAGTAAGTGTAGATGCTACTGAATCAAAAATACTTGAAAAAAACACCGTATCCCAAAGTCAAATCACAAATGAGGAAGACAGGGATGGTGGAAAAAGACAAGTTGAGGATATAACAAAAGATGAACAAGTTGTCATCATCCGCAGCGGGGATTCTGAAACACCAATCGTCTTGAAGATTGAAAAGCCTGAAATACGAAGTGTTCTAATTGTTGCTAAAGGTGTTGAGAACGCAAAAATAAAACAAATGGTAGTGGAGGCTGTTACCAAAGGTTTTGATGTACCAAATCACAAGGTAGCAGTTGTACCAAGGAAAACGAAGGGGGATTCATAAAATGTTATTGAAAAAACAAACTGTATGGTTATTAACAATGTTAAGTCTAGTAGTTGTGTTATCAGTCTATTATATTACGACACCTGAAAACAATCCTAATGAAGTTGCAATGGAGCAGGATGAACAAAAGGATAATGAAAAAGAAAAAGAAAATGTAGAAACATCTACTGAAAATAAAGACGGAGCAAGTGTAACTGTTGAGGAAGATGAAGATGGTAATGTGATTTCTTCTGTTTCTAGTGATGACATGTTTGCTGCATTGCGCTTGGAAATTGATGAGCACCGCAGTAAAATAAGAAGCAATTTAGAAGATCAAGCAGCTTCAACAGAACTAACAGCAGATCAAAAGCTTAAAGCATATGATGAGTTAAAGAAGTTAGAAGATATTGAATCAAAAGAAAAGATTATCGAAATGCTTATCAAAGGAAATAACTACGAGGATGCTTTAGTTCGCGTAGAAGGTGACAAGATTAAGATTACAGTTAAATCTAAGGAAAGCTCAAAGCAACAAGCTAATGAAATTCTACGACTAGTTCGCAGCGAGTTAGGCGAACTCCAAAATGTTGCGGTAGAGTTTGAATTAACTGGTGACAAAGAAAAATAATAAAGAAAAGAAAGTACGGCTAAAATGCTGTACTTTCTTTTCTTTTTGGTAAAATAAATGGGTAGTGGGGAAATCAATGTTAACGTTTTCCTGAAAAAATCTCTGCAATATATTGAAAAGAGGGTTTTAAGTATCGTATCATGTTAGTATGTGGTACTAATACTAGCAATAAAATGTGACATCAATTTATAGTTTTATATTTCGAGTTAATCACAAGGAGTGTAATGAATGTTTAAAATTCAAGAATTACGTGAACTTATTAAGTTAGTTGATCATTCAAATATTGACGAGTTTACTTTTGAGAGCGAAGGCTCAAAAATTAAAATGAAGAAAAGTAAAGAAACAACTGTACAAACAATTGTAGAAAGCAAAGTGCAAGCACAACCGGTTGCACCTGTTGTTACTGAGGTAGCTCAGCCTGCAGCACCAGCACAATCTGTACAACCACAGTCACAGCCAGCTGAACCTGTTACAGCAGCACCTGCAGTTGATGAAAACCTACATAAAATTGTCTCACCGATGGTTGGTACTTTCTATGCATCTCCATCTCCAGATGCAGATGCATATGTTCAAAAAGGTGATAAAGTTAAAGAAGATTCAGTAGTTTGTATCGTAGAAGCCATGAAGCTATTTAACGAAATCGAAGCTGAAGTAAATGGAGAAATCGTTGAAATATTAGTTGAGAATGGTCAGCTTGTGGAGTATGGTCAACCATTATTCCTAATTAAAGCATAGTATGATTGTTCAAATAAGTAAGGAGCGACCCTCATGTTAAAAAAAATACTAATAGCAAACCGTGGAGAAATTGCGGTTCGTATAATTCGTGCCTGTAAAGAGCTCGGTATTGAAACGGTAGCTGTTTTCTCTGAGGCAGACCGGGAATCTCTTCACGTTCAACTTGCAGATGAGGCCTATTGTATTGGTCCAAAGTCTTCAAAGGACAGCTATTTAAACTTTACAAATATTATTAGCGTTGCAAAGCTTACTGAAAGTGAAGGGATTCACCCAGGTTACGGATTCTTAGCTGAGAACGCAGACTTTGCGGAGCTTTGTCGTGAAGTAAATCTAACTTTCATTGGTCCAAGCCCTGAAGCCATTAATAAAATGGGTACAAAGGATGTTGCCCGTGAAACGATGAGACAAGCAGGTGTACCGATTGTGCCTGGTTCACAAGGAATCATTAAAGATACAGGTGAAGCAATCGCGTTGGCGAATGATATGGGCTATCCAGTCATTATTAAAGCTACTGCTGGTGGAGGCGGAAAAGGAATCCGTGTTGCGAAGGATGAAGAGGAACTCACTAAGGGAATCAACATCACTCAACAGGAAGCTGCTACTGCCTTTGGAAATCCAGGTGTATATATTGAAAAATATATTCAGGATTTCCGCCACGTTGAAATTCAAGTATTAGCAGACAACCACGGAAATGTGATACATTTAGGGGAGAGAGATTGCTCCATTCAAAGGCGTTTACAAAAGCTAGTTGAGGAAACACCATCTCCTGCACTAAATGAAGCTACAAGACAAAAAATGGGTGATGCTGCAGTTAAAGCAGCACAAGCTGTTAACTACTCAGGTGCTGGAACAATAGAATTTATTTATGACCATGTCAATGATCAATTCTATTTCATGGAAATGAATACAAGAATTCAAGTTGAGCATCCCGTTACTGAGATGGTAACAGGTGTAGACTTAATTAAAGAACAAATTCGTGTTGCATCAGGAGAAGAGCTTTCACTCACTCAAAGTGAAGTAACATTTAATGGTTGGGCTATTGAATGCCGAATCAATGCAGAGAACCCAGAGAAGAATTTCATGCCATCTCCAGGCAAAATTGAAATGTATTTGCCACCTGGTGGTCTAGGAGTAAGGGTAGATTCTGCTGCATATCCTGGTTATTCAATACCTCCATATTATGATTCGATGATTGCTAAGTTAATTACATATGGGGCAACTAGGGAAGAAGCAATCGCAAGAATGAAGCGTGCTCTAAGTGAATTTGTAATTGAGGGTGTACACACTACAATTCCTTTCCACCTTAAGCTTATGAATCATGAGAAATTTGTTGGCGGAGACTTCAACACCAAATTTCTTGAATTATATGAGGTTATGAAGTAGTACGTCAAAAAACGCCTTGTTGTATCCTCATCTGAATCGACTACTTATGTAGCATTGAACCACCACATATAGAAGAGATTGGCTGAATAAAGTTAAATATAGGAGGTGCTTGCTAATGGCAGCGGAAACGAATATTTTAGAAATGGATCAAGGCAGTAACGGTCTTGGTAAGGTTGAAATTGCACCAGAGGTAATTGAAGTAATTGCTGGTATTGCTTCTTCAGAGGTTGAAGGAGTCGCACAAATGAGAGGGAACTTTGCTTCTGGAGTGGTTGAGAAACTAGGAAAGAAAAACCATGGTAAAGGTGTTAAAGTTGAATTAACAGAAACCGGGATCATTGTGGATGTATACTGTGTAATGAACTTTGGCGTTTCTATTCCGAATGTTGCTCGTCAAATTCAAGACAATGTACGCCAGGCTTTATTGAATATGACAGCTTTAGATGCGAATGAAGTTAACATCCATGTTGTTGGTGTGTTATTTGAAACGCAAAAACCTGAAGTTGAAGTAGAAGAAGAGATGTAGGCACTAGGTAGTCTGATGGCAAACGCTATCAGACTTTTTTATTGGCTCTTTTCTAAAAAGATTGTTGCTTTTTGTTAGTACATTGCAAACCATGATGATTGGAGCGTAAGATGGCGAATCCAGTAAGAGGAACAGCACCTGTCCAGTTGTAGCAGCTAGAAACTCGAGAAATTTCAACTCCTCCTTCAGAGCCAAATTACGCCTCATTGTCTGAGTGGCCAAATTTTCTCGTTTCTGTGCAAGCTGCCTCCGCATTTCATTGAGGAGGCTAAAGCCACGCCCACGGGAAGGATCCACCAGAAGAGGAAGTCAACGATATAAAAAACAACAAAGATTGCGAAAACAGCCTTTTTATTTTTACCTTACAATAAAGAGTTGGTTTTTATTTTAAAATTATTTTATGATATTATCATGTTATCGGAATGCAATTGATAGTGGGACAAAAGTTTTACTATATATAAAGGAGAAATAATTAGTATGAAAAGACGTACAGCACGACAAAAGGCTTTGCAATCGTTATTTCAAGTTGATGTAAGCCAGAGTGACCCAAATGAGGCAATTGAAAGTGTACTTGAAGAAGAGTCTTTAGATCCTTTCTTAGAACAGATTGTACATGGAGTAATCGAACATAAAGAAGAAATTGATTCTCTATTAAGAGAGCATCTAGAAAAATGGAATCTTGAAAGACTTGCAAATGTAGACCGTTCGATTTTACGCATCGCAGTCTATGAAATGAAATATATAGAGGAAATTCCTGTTAAGGTAAGTATTGATGAGGCAATTGAACTTGCTAAAGAATTTGGTGATGATAGCTCGAGTCGTTTTATTAATGCTATTCTATCGAAAATAAAAGATACATTAGTAAAGTAAAATATCGCTGTAGTCCATAAAGAATTCAAATTAGATAAGGGAGAGTTGAAAAATGTCGGCAGAGATTATAAGTGGGAAAGAATTAGCACAAACAAAACGTAATGAAATTGCAGAAGAGGTAAAGAATTTATCACAGGACGGTATCGTTCCTGGATTAGCTGTGTTATTAGTTGGTAATGACCCAGCTTCAAGATCCTATGTAAAAGGGAAAGATAAAGCATGTAAGGAAACTGGCATTTACTCTTTGATGCTAGAATATCCAGATACCATTACGGAAGAATTTTTACTTAGTGAAATTGACCGCTTAAACCAGGATCCTTCTATCCATGGTATTCTTGTTCAATTGCCATTACCAAACACGATTAATGAAACGGCAGTTATTGAAAGAATTTCACCCGAAAAAGATGTGGATGGTTTTCATCCAATTAACATTGGCCGCATGATGACTGGACAAGACGCTTTCTTACCATGTACACCTTTTGGAGTTATTGAAATGGTAAAATCGAAACAAATATCAATCGAAGGTAAGCATGTTGTGGTCGTTGGCAGAAGTAATATTGTCGGGAAACCAGTTGGACAACTCTTCCTTAAAGAGAATGCTACAGTAACATATTGTCATTCCAGGACTAAAAATTTGAAAGAAATGACCCTTCAAGCAGATATTTTAGTTGCTGCTGTTGGAAAAGCGAATTTTATTCCTGGAGATTATATTAAAGAAGGTGCAGTTGTGATTGATGTTGGTGTAAACCGCCTTGAATCAACCGGTAAGCTTGTTGGGGACGTTATTTTTGACGAAGCAAAAGAGAAAGCAAGCTATCTTACACCAGTACCAGGTGGAGTTGGTCCTATGACGATTACAATGCTTCTTCATAATACGGTTCAGTCTGCGAAAAAATTCGCCCTTCTTTCTAGGAAGTAAGGATTGGTTGGAATGGAACAGAATCGATATCTAACCGTTACAGCTTTAACAAAATATATTAAACGTAAATTTGATGCGGATCCTCACCTTCAGGATATTTGGGTGAAGGGAGAAATCTCGAATTTTAAGGCGCATAGTCGTGGACATATGTATTTTACAATAAAGGATCAACAAGCACGAATTCAAGCTGTGATGTTTGCTGGCTATAACCGAGATTTAAAATTTACTCCTGAAAATGGGATGAAAGTTTTGCTTCGCGGCGAGGTTACAGTATTTGAATCAAATGGAAACTATCAGATCTATGTAAAAGAAATGCAGCCTGACGGAATCGGAAATTTATACTTAGCCTATGAAGAAATGAAAAAACGTCTTGAAGCGGAAGGACTTTTCTCCCAAAACTATAAAAAGCCAATTCCTAAAATACCACATTATATTGGGATTGTTACATCACCAACAGGGGCTGCGATTCGCGATATAATTACAACGATTAGACGTAGATATCCAATCGCAAAAGTAATTGTCTTTCCTGCCCTTGTCCAAGGAGTGAATGCCGGGCCATCAGTGGTAAACGCCATCGAGCAAGCGAATGAATTTGGAAAAATTGATGTTTTAATTGTTGGCCGTGGCGGTGGCTCAATTGAGGAACTTTGGGCATTTAATGAAGAAATCGTGGCAAGAGCGATTTTTCAGTCTAAGGTGCCCATTATTTCTGCAGTGGGACATGAGACAGATATTACGATCGCAGATTTTGTGGCAGATTTACGTGCACCTACACCAACAGGAGCTGCCGAATTAGCTGTGCCACATATGGCCGAGCTTTCTGAACGCTTACTCGTTAGACATACTCGTCTACTGCGTGCAATGAAAGAAAAACTAGTAAGTGATTCAAAACGTTTAGATACATTGAAGAAATCCTATGCTTTTCGTTTTCCGAAAAATCTTTACGATCAAAAGCAACAACAGCTGGATCGCTTGGTAGACCGATTAGAAAGAGAAGGGGCTATGGCAATATCTCGAAAGCAAGAAGTATTTCAAAAGCTTAGCCTACGGTTGCAGCATAACCATCCAAGTGAAAAGCTGATTCGTGCCAAACAAAAGCAGGATCTTAATCGAAAAATGCTTTTAAAAGAATTTACACAGATTTTGAAACAGAAGCAATTTGCTTTTTCGTCCCAAGTATCGAAGCTAGAGGCACTTAGTCCGTTGAAAATCATGGATCGTGGGTATAGTCTTGTATATGATCAGGAAGAACATTTAGTAAAAAGTGTGCAGCAAGTTGAACAGGGGAATAAAATCAAGGTTAAGCTGTCGGATGGTCATCTTGACTGTGAAGTAATTGAAATAGAGGAGAGACAATAGATGAGTGAAGACAAGGTATTATCCTTTGAAGAAGCAATGGAAAAACTCGAGCAAATTGTCGGGCATCTTGAAGAAGGAGATGTCCCTTTAGAAAAAGCAATCACATATTTCCAAGAAGGCATGAAGCTTTCAAAGCTTTGTCATGACAAGCTCCAACATGTTGAAAAGCAAATGGAGCAAATCTTACGCGAAGACGGTGAACTTGAACCGTTTACGATTCAGGAGGAAGAATGAACATGAATCCGACTGAGATAGCACAATTTTTAGATGTACAAAAGAATACTATTGAAGAGCAGCTTCCTAAGTATATTTCTAGCTTATCAGCACCCAAAATAATAAAGGAAGCGATGCACTACTCTCTTGAAGCGGGTGGGAAACGGATTCGCCCTTTATTACTCCTTGGTACACTACATTCTTTTGGAAAAGATGAAGCAATCGGTCTACCGACTGCGTGTGCGATTGAAATGATTCATACGTATTCCCTTATTCATGACGACCTACCGAGTATGGATGATGATGATCTTCGTAGGGGAAAACCTACCAATCACAAGGTGTTTGGAGAGGCAGTGGCAATTTTAGCGGGTGATGCACTATTAACATATAGTTTTCAGGTAATTACTGAATCCATCAGTCCTGAATTATCCCCTGAAAAAAAGCTGTTGCTCGTAACTGAATTAGCAAAAGCTTCTGGTCCAGAAGGCATGGTTGGAGGACAGGTGGCGGATATGGAAGGCGAAGGTAAAGTCCTGAGCCTAGATGAATTAGAATACATTCACCGCCATAAAACAGGAAAATTATTAGCATATAGTGTGATTGCAGGAGCGATTCTTGCAGATGCTACTAGTGAACAGCTTGATAAGCTTACGCAATTTGCGCATCATTTAGGTTTAGCCTTTCAAATTCGAGATGATATTTTAGATATCGAAGGTACAGAAGTTAAACTTGGGAAACCGGTCGGCAGTGATACTGGTAATCATAAGAATACTTATCCTGCATTATTAACTCTTGAGGGTGCAAAGGAGAAACTAACCTTTCATATAGATGAAGCAAGGCGGTTTTTATATAGTGTTGATATGAAACATGATATACTAGACTATATGTGTAATCTAATCGCATCCAGAGATCATTAAAATACATTCCAAAAAAATGTATTACATAGTAAATGAAAGTGAGTGAATCCTTTGGATCTTCTAAGTATTAAAGACCCTAAGTTCCTAAAAAATATGTCTATAGATGAATTAAATAAACTTAGTCAGGATATCCGTCAATTTTTAATTGAAAAGCTTTCCAAGACAGGTGGACATATTGGTCCAAATCTTGGGGTGGTTGAATTAACAATCGCTTTACATAAGGAATTTGATAGCCCAAAGGATAAATTCATTTGGGATGTTGGGCATCAGTCCTATGTACACAAAATTTTGACAGGTCGGGCTTGTGAATTTGATACATTGCGACAATATAAAGGGCTATGTGGGTTTCCGAAACGGATTGAAAGTGAGCATGACGTTTGGGAAACTGGACATAGCTCAACCAGTCTTTCCGCTGCTATGGGAATGGCTGCTGCACGAGATATTAAAGGAACTAAAGAATTTATCGTTCCGATAATTGGTGATGGTGCCTTAACAGGTGGAATGGCATTAGAAGCATTAAATCATATCGGACATGAAAAGAAAGATATGATTGTCATTTTAAACGATAATGAGATGTCAATTGCACCAAATGTTGGTGCACTTCATAATGTACTCGCAAGGCTGCGTACAGCGGGTAAATACAACTGGGTAAAAGATGAACTTGAGTATTTACTTAAAAAAATTCCAGCTGTAGGTGGTAAGCTTGCTTCAACCGCTGAGCGTATCAAGGACAGCCTGAAATATTTGCTTGTGTCTGGAGTTTTCTTTGAGGAACTAGGTTTTACATACCTAGGGCCAATTGATGGACATAATTATGAGGATTTATTTGAGACACTAGAATACGCAAAGAAAACAAAGGGGCCAGTATTGGTTCATGTAATTACCAAAAAAGGGAAGGGTTACACCCCTGCGGAAACAGATAAAGTGGGTACATGGCATGGAACAGGTCCTTATAAAATTGAAACAGGGGATTTCGTTAAGCCTGTAAATCCACCTCCTGCATGGAGTGCTGTTATTAGTGAAACGGTCCGGAAGTTAGCTAAAAATGATAATCGAATTGTTGCAATAACACCTGCAATGCCTGTAGGTTCAAAACTCGAAAAGTTTGCAAAGGAATTCCCTGACAGAATGTTCGACGTGGGAATTGCAGAACAGCATGCAACTACGATGGCTGCAGGTCTGGCAACGCAAGATATGAAGCCTTTCTTAGCGATTTATTCGACCTTCTTGCAAAGAGCTTATGACCAGGTTGTGCATGACATATGCCGCCAAAATCTAAATGTGTTCATTGGAATTGACCGCTCAGGTTTAGTAGGGGCAGATGGAGAAACACATCAAGGTGTGTTTGATATTCCTTTCTTAAGACATATCCCAAATATGGTCCTTATGATGCCAAAGGATGAAAATGAAGGTCAGCACATGGTGAATACTGCGATTCAATATGATGATGGTCCAATTGCTTTAAGATATGCAAGAGGAAATGGACTTGGAGTCGACATGGATGAAGAACTTAAGGTTATTCCTATCGGTACATGGGAAATTATAAAACCAGGTACAGATGCTGTAATTCTTACGTTTGGTACTACGATTCCAATGGCCTTAGAAGCAGCAGAGCGACTTGAAAAAGAAGATATATCTGTAAGAGTGGTCAATGCCCGTTTTATTAAACCACTCGATAATGATATGATGCACCAAATCTTAGGGTCAAGCCTTCCAGTTTTAACAATTGAGGAGTCCGTATTAATGGGTGGATTTGGAAGTGCAGTTCTTGAATTTGCTCAAGAACATGGATATCAAAATGCATCAATCGACCGAATGGGCATTCCTGACCAATTTATTGAGCATGGAAATGTAAATGATCTGTTGCATGAAATTGGCATGACAACTGAGAATGTGGTTGAGCGCATACACAATCTCGTACCTAAGAAACAGAAAAGAGTGTAGACATGGGTACAAAAAAAGAAAGACTCGATGTTTTGTTGGTTGAACGCGGATTAATCGAAACAAGAGAAAAAGCAAAACGATCCATTATGGCTGGTCTCGTGTATTCAAATGAAGAACGACTTGATAAGCCAGGAGAAAAAGTAGAAATTGATATACCACTTGTTGTGAAAGGGAATGTCATTCCTTATGTCAGCAGAGGTGGGTTAAAGCTTGAAAAAGCCATTAAAGATTTTAATTTAAACATCAAGGATAAAATTATGATTGATGTAGGCTCCTCAACTGGTGGTTTTACGGATTGTGCACTTCAAAATGGAGTCAAAAAATCATATGCCCTTGATGTTGGCTACAATCAGCTTGCCTGGAAACTCAGACAAGATGAACGTGTCGTCGTTATGGAACGAACTAATTTTCGATATGTAACACCAGCTGACCTACAAAGCGGTCTACCTGAGTTTGCGACAATTGATGTTTCGTTTATCTCTTTGCGTTTAATTCTGCCTGTTTTAAAAACGCTCCTAGTTCCGAATAGTGACGTTGTGGCGCTTGTAAAACCACAATTTGAGGCAGGTAAAGAGCAGGTTGGTAAAAAAGGGATCGTACGTGAACCGAAAACCCATGAGGCGGTCCTTACGCATATCATTGAGTTTTCCTTAAAAGAAGGGTATGATTGCATTAATTTGTCGTATTCGCCAATCACAGGTGGAGAAGGAAATATCGAATTTTTACTCCATTTGCGCTGGAATGGTCCGGCTGAGAAGGGCGAAAACAAGTTACCTATTTCTGAGCAGGAGATCGTACAAAGTGCACATGCAAATTTAAAAAATGATAAATAATAGAGGGGATAGCCGTAGTGCTGTCCTCTTTCTTCATGAAGAAATGATATTACGCTATACATATTGAAAACCCAATAACTCATTAAAAAAAATGTACAATTCTGTCAGAATCGGCTAACATAGGAGGTAATAAAACAAAGTTTGAGAGAGAGGAAGTCACAATGAATAAAGGGCAAAGACATATAAAAATTCGTGAAATTATCACGAGCAATGATATAGAAACACAAGATGAAATTGTCGATATTCTAAAAAGTGAGGGATATAACATCACACAAGCGACTGTATCCCGGGATATTAAAGAACTTCATTTGGTAAAGGTACCAATGATTGATGGCCGTTATAAATATAGTCTACCAGCTGATCAACGTTTTAATCCGCTACAAAAATTAAAACGTTCATTAATGGATGCTTTTGTGAAAATCGACTCAGCGGGGCATATGCTTGTGATGAAAACCCTTCCGGGGAATGCAAATGCGATCGGTGCATTAATCGACCATTTAGATTGGGAAGAAATTTTAGGTACAATTTGTGGCGATGACACCATCTTAATTATCTGTAAAACTCCAGAACAAACAGAAACAGTTTCAAATCGATTCCTAGACATGCTCTAAGGGAGAGAGTGGAATTAGGAGGTGTAGGAATTGTTAGCAGAATTATCAATAAAGAACTTTGCCATTATTGAGTCTCTTTCGGTTTCATTAGAAAAAGGATTGACAGTTCTAACGGGTGAAACAGGAGCGGGAAAGTCCATCATAATTGATGCTGTCCATTTATTGGTGGGCGGAAGAGGCTCTGTTGAATTTGTACGATATGGCGAAGACCGAGCGGAAATAGAGGGGCTATTTTTAATCGATAATAACAATCACCCCTGTTATGCAAAAGCTGAAGAGTTTGGGATTGAAATTAGCGAGGGAATGATTGTTTTACGTAGGGATATATCTAAATCAGGGAAAAGTGTCTGTAGAATTAACGGAAAACTCGTCACCATTTCGATTCTTCGTGAGTTTGGCAGAACATTAATCGATATCCATGGTCAACATGAACACCAAGATTTAATGAATCAGGAACAACATATTCATATGCTGGATCAATACGGTGGAAAATTACTTGAACAAGCATTAAGGGCCTATCAAGAGGTTTATAAAAGCTATCTACAAGTAAAGCAAAGGTTAAAAAGCTTTAATGAAAATGAACAGGAAATGGCCCATCGACTTGATTTAATTCAATTTCAATTAAATGAAATTGGCAATGCAAATTTGCAACCGAATGAAGATGTGGAATTAACTGAGGAAAGAAGAAAGATTTCAAATTACGAAAAAATCTTCAAAGCGTTACAAAATAGTTATAATGCGCTACATGGTGACCAAAAAGGACTTGACTGGGTTGGGTTAGCCATGAATCATGCAGAAGATATTATGGATATTGATAAAGAATTAAAAAATATCCATGAGACCATCTCCAATAGCTTCTATTTGTTAGAGGAAATCTCCTATAAAATCAGAACTCAATTAGACGAATTAGAATATGATCCTGCAAGACTTGACTATATTGAAGGTCGTTTAAATGAAATTGCTCAATTAAAGCGAAAATATGGACATACTGTTGAGGAAATTCTCGAATACGCAGCAAAAATAGAGGATGAAGTCGATACTATTCAAAATCGCGAGCAACATATCGGAAAGATTAAAGAAGAACTTGAGTCAGTACTAGAGGATGTGAAGCTTGAGGCTGAAAATATCTCAAACCTTCGAAAAAAATTAGCAAAAGAACTAATTCATAAAATTAAACAGGAATTAAAAGAGCTATATATGGAAAAAGCAAAATTTGATATTAACTTTTTTGAGGATTCGACTATTAAATTCACTCCAAATGGGAAAGATGATATTGAATTTTACATTTCGACAAATCCCGGTGAACCACTTAAACCTTTAGCAAAAATTGCCTCAGGTGGAGAGTTATCGAGGATTAT
>Ga0180217_1002472_pt1 | contig 17141 bp, 17 predicted proteins | sample eDN3rd37CBELigOP_FD_128521 | JGI IMG/M metagenome (GOLD analysis project Ga0180217, IMG submission 128521) | Enriched Organic Plus compost microbial communities from Emeryville, California, USA - eDNA 3rd pass 37_C BE-Lig OP (version 2) (version 2) ... | reverse complement strand
TCGACCGGCGGGAGGGCATCCAGGGCCAGGACGTGCAGATCTCGGTGGATGCGGAGCTGCAGAAGGCGATCCGCGCGAAGATCCAGGACGGCACCTCGGTGGTGGTGATGGATGCGCGCAACGGGGAGGTGCTGGCCATGGCCTCCCAGCCCTCCTTCGACCCGAATCTCTTCAACTCCGGCATCTCGGCGGCGCAGTGGCGGCAATGGACCTCCTCCCGCGCCACGCCCCTGATCAACAAGGCCGTCAGCGGCCTCTACGCGCCCGGCTCCACCTTCAAGATGATGGTCGGGCTGGCGGCGCTGGAGGCGCGGGTGGCCACGCCGGCGGAGCGGGTGTTCTGCCCCGGGCACATGGATCTCGGCGACACGCGCTTCCACTGCTGGCGGAGGGGCGGGCATGGCGGCGTGGATCTGCGCAGCGCCATCAAGTTCTCCTGCGACGTCTATTTCTACGAGATGGCGAGGCGGGTCGGCATCGACCGCATCGCCGCCATGGCGAACCGCTTCGGCCTGGGCGTGGATCTCGGGATCGAGCTGCCCGGCGCGCGGCGCGGCCTGGTGCCGACGCGCGCCTGGCGCCAGGCGCAGGGCAAGCCCTGGAACCTCGGCGACACGCTGGTGCACGGCATCGGCCAGGGCTTCTACCAGCTCACGCCGCTGCAGCTCGCCACCATGACGGTGCGGATCGCCACCGGGCGCGCCGTGCAGCCGCATCTGACGCGCGCGGTCGGCGGCCGCAGGATGCGCGGCGGGCAGGCCGAGGACTGGCCGCCGCTCGATGTCTCCGAGCGCGACCTGCAGCTGGTCCGCGAGGCCATGTGGGCGGTGGTGAACGAGCCGGGCGGCACGGCGCTGTCGAGCCGCCTGCCGGGCGCGCTCGGCATCGCCATGGCGGGCAAGACCGGCACCACGCAGGTCCGCCGCATCAGCCGCGAGCAGCGCGAGCGGGGCTTCAGGGTGGAGCAGTTGCCGCGCGAATGGCGCCCGCATGCGCTGTTCGTCGCCTTCGCCCCGCATGACGCGCCGCGGCTCGCCTGCGCGGTGGTGGTGGAGCACGGCACCAGCGGCTCCGGCGCCGCCGCGCCCCTCGCGCGCGAGGTGATGGTGGAGGCCTTCGGGCGGCTGTGCCCGCCGCCTGCGCCGCGCATGGCGGCGGCCGACGGCGGATGAGCATCCTGGAACGCCGCCTGCTGACGCAGGACCGCGGCGCGCTCGTATTGCGGAAGCTGTGGCAGATCCCCTGGAGCTTCGTGCTGCTGCTCTGCGCCATCGCCGCCGTGGGCTATGTCGCGCTGTATTCCGCCGGTGGCGGGGCGCCGGAGCCCTATGCGGCGAGGCACGCCATCCGCTTCGGCTTCGGCCTGGTGCTGATGCTCTGCGTCGCGCTGGTGGACATCCGGCTGATCGCGCGCCTCTCCTGGCTCTCCTGGCTCGGCGGTGTGGCGCTGCTGGTGCTGGTGCTGGTGCATGGCAGCATAGGGAAGGGGGCGCAGCGCTGGATCGAGATCGGCCCGCTGCAGCTGCAGCCGAGCGAGCTGATGAAGATCGTGCTGGTCATGGCGCTCGCCGCCTGGTTCCAGCGCGCGAGCTGGGAGCGGATGGGCAACCCGCTGTTCCTGATCCCCCCCGCGATCATGGTGCTGATCCCCGTCGGGCTGATCCTGAAGCAGCCGAATCTCGGCACGGCGCTGATCACCTGCATGGTCGGGGCGGCGGTGTTCTTCGCCGCCGGGGCGCGGTTGTGGAAATTCGGCCTGGGCCTCGCCGGCGTCGCGCTGGCGGCGCCGATCGCCTACCAGCACATGCACGACTACCAGCGGGCCCGGATCACCACCTTCCTCGACCCGGAGAGCGATCCGCTGGGGGCGGGCTACAACATCATCCAGTCGAAGATCGCGCTGGGCTCGGGCGGGGTGTGGGGCAAGGGCTTCCTGCAGGGCACGCAGGGCCATCTGAATTTCCTGCCGGAGAAGCAGACCGACTTCATCTTCACCATGCTGGCCGAGGAGTTCGGCCTGGCGGGCGCGCTGACGGTGCTCTGCCTGCTCGGCCTGGTGGTGTTGTTCTGCCTGCTGGTGGCCCTGCGCTGCCGGCACCAGTACGGCCGGCTCCTGGCGATGGGGCTCGGGACCAATTTCTTCCTCTACGTCTTCGTGAACGTGGCGATGGTCACGGGCTCCATTCCCGTGGGCGGGGTGCCCCTGCCGCTGATCAGCCATGGCGGATCGGCGATGCTGACCACGATGCTGGGCTTCGGCCTGCTGCTCTCGGTCCATGTGCACCGGGACGCGGAACTCGGCGTGGCCCGGGACTGACCGCCCCGGATTTCCGCCCCGGCCGCGCACCCGCTATAGCCTGTGCCGGACAGCTCCGGATCGCCCATGCCGCACGACACCGCCCCCGCCTTCGACCCGCGCACCGCCGGCTGGAAGCCGATGAAGGCGGATGGCTATCCCGCCCTGATCGGCCCCTTCTGGGCCAGGCGGGAGGGCGAGGGCTGGCGCTACGGCTTCCTGGCCGAGCCGCGGCACATCAACACCGGCGGGGTGGTCCATGGCGGCATGCTGATGAGCTTCGCCGACGACGTGCTCGGCATGACGGTGTGGGAGGCCGCGGGCCGCAAGCCCTGCACCACCGTCCAGCTCAACACCCATTTCATCGCCCCCGTCCGCCTTGGCGAGTTCGTCGAGGGCCAGGCGGAGGTGATGCGCGCGACGCGGACGGTCGTGTTCGTGCGCGGCCTCCTGCGCGTCGGCGACCGCACCACCGTCTCCGCCGATGGGGTCTGGAAGATCCTCGGCGCCTGAGGCCGGGGCAAAGCAAGAAACACGGGAGAACGCCAGCATGCGCACCGCCGTCATCGTCTCCACCGCCCGCACGCCGATCGGCCGGGCCTATCGCGGCGCCTTCAACGACACTCAGGCGCAGGCCCTCGGCGGCCATGCGATCGCCGCCGCCGTCGAGCGTGCCGGCGTCGCGCCGGCGGAGGTGGAGGACGTCATCATGGGCGCGGCCCTGCAGCAGGGCAGCCAGGGCTCCAATTTCGCCCGCCAGTGCGCGCTGCGCGCCGGCCTGCCGGACACCGTGCCGGGCATGAGCATCGACCGGCAGTGCTCCTCGGGCCTCATGGCCATCGCCACCGCGGCGAAGCAGGTGATCGCGGACGGGATGCAGGTGGCGGTGGGCGGCGGCCTCGAATCCATCTCGCTGGTGCAGAACGACAGGATGAACCAGCACCGCGCCTGCGATCCCTGGCTCGAGGAGCGCGTGCCGCAGCTCTACATGACCATGCTGGAGACGGCCGAGATCGTCGCCGATCGCTACGGGGTCTCGCGCGAGGCGCAGGACGCGTACGCCCTGCAGTCCCAGCAGCGCACCGCCGCGGCGCAGCAGGCCGGCCGCTTCGACGCCGAGATCGTGCCGATGCCGTCGGTGATGGTGGTGCAGGACAAGGAGACCGGCGCGATCTCCCGCAAGGAGGTCCTGCTGAGGAAGGACGAGGGCAACCGGGCGGACACGACGTTGCAGGGCCTCGCCGCGCTCAAGCCCGTGTTCAAGGACGGGCAGCGGGTGAAGGAGGGGCGCTTCATCACCGCCGGCAATGCCAGCCAGCTCTCGGACGGCGCCAGCGCCTGCGTCGTCATGGAGGAGAAGGAGGCCTCCCGGCGCGGCCTGCATCCGCTGGGCATCTATCGCGGCATGGCGGTGGCCGGCACCGACCCGGCGGAGATGGGCATCGGCCCGGTCTTCGCCGTGCCGAAGCTGCTGCGGCAGCACGGCCTGGCGATCGACGATATCGGCCTGTGGGAGCTGAACGAGGCCTTCGCCTGCCAGGTCCTCTACTGCCGCGACCGCCTGGGCATCCCGAACGAGCGGCTGAACGTGAACGGCGGCGCCATCTCCATCGGCCATCCCTATGGCATGAGCGGCGCGCGCATGACCGGGCACGCGCTGATCGAGGGCAAGCGTCGCGGTGCGAAATACGTGGTGGTGACCATGTGCATCGGCGGCGGCCAGGGCGCCGCGGGGCTGTTCGAGGTGGCCTGAGGCCGGCGCGCCGGCCTCCCGGGATGCATGCCATGGGCGCGGTCCCGCCGCGCTCCGCTCCGCGGCGGGGGAGGGCGGTCAGGCCTGCGACGCGGTGCGCGGCACGGTCCGGGCGCTGATCTCCGCCAGCAGGGTCCAGATGCGGTCCGGGTCCAGGCGGACATCCGGGTCGTTCAGCAGCCTGTCCAGTTCCGCGAGCTTCGCCTGGAACTCGGTCTCGGTCATCGGCCCCCTCGATCTTCGTGCCGTGCGGCCCAAGCGGCAGCGGCGGGCACGCACGATAACGTCACGGTGCGGGCCAGGTTGCCCGACCGGGGCGGAGCGGAGGCGTCACATCGAAGACAGCACCGCCGGGGCCAGGGCCGGATGCTTCGCCTGCGGGTGGGCCGGGTTGCGGTAGCGCAGCTCCCCTTCCGGCGCCGCATCGGGAGACGGCGCGCCGAACATCTCGGCCCGCGAGGCGCAGGACACGGCGACCACCGGCCGGGCCGGCGGCGTGGTGAGGAAGCGGCGCACGGCCCCTTCCAGTTCCAGCTGCTCGCGCAGCACGCGCCACTCGCTGCGGTCCACATCCTCGAGGAACACGGCGAGGATGCCAGGCTCGCGCCCTGACAGGCGGGATCCCGCGGCCCGGGCCATGCGGCGGCAGACCGCGGCGGCGATCTCGTTCTCCCGCCCCGCCCGCGCGGCCATGACGAAGATGCTGCCGCTGCGCGGGTCGGTGGTGACGGCGAGATGGGCCTCCGGTCCGAACAGCGCGCGCAGCCGGGCCTGCAGTCCGCCGGCTGCGGCCCGGTCGGCGGCCTGGGCGCCGGCGATCACCAGCGGATCGAGCTTCAGCACCGCCTGCGCGCCGGCATCCTGGCGCTTCTCGGCCAGCAGCATCTCCGAGATGCGCTGGTGGAGCTCCGCCAATGCCTCGGGGCCCGCAAGGCCCTCCGGCAGGGTCATCTTCAGCAGGTACCGTCCGGGGTGGGCGGCGAGCCAGATCTGCAACTCGGGGTTGATCCGGTCCACCAGCGCCCACCAGTCGCCGCGGTGCAACTGCCGCCCTTCCTCGGCCGAGACGGTCTCGCATGCGATCTCGGCGACGGTGTCGCCGCGCGCGATCAGCAGGTCGTAGGGCGTGCCCTCCGCGAGGCCGGTGAAGCGCACCTCGAAGCCGCGGCTGCGGGCGAGGGCGGCGGTGCGCAGCAGGTGGAACAGCGGGATGAGCGTCGCCTCGCCGGTCAGTCCCTCGAGGATCCGGTCGCGCAACCGGGCCCTCGGCGCGGCCGGAAGGCTTTCCGCCAGCCGCACGGCCTCCCGCGCGAAGGCGCAGACGCGGCGCTCGGCGGGCGAGGCGCCGGCCACCGCCTTGCGGTCGCAGAGCCGGGCGAGGGCCAGTTCCAGCGCGTGCCGCTGCTGCGCCGCGCGGCCCCGCAGCGAACCCGGCTGCGCCCGGGCGCCGAGATCCGCCATCCGTGTCCGCCAGGCCCTTTTGCCGCAGAGCGCCACGAAGGCATCAAGGGCACGGAGGTCCGGCTGGGGGTCGGCGAAGGGCATGGCCTCGGCTCATCCTCTCTCGGGCCTTGCCTAAGCCTTGTCCCGCGGCTGCCGTCAAGGGTTGAACCGTCCGGCCGGTACACTACGGCCGGGAGCGGATGAATGCGCTGCAAGATCCGGTCCCGCGGCCATGCCGGCGTCGCGCGGCTCAGTTGCTGGCGGGCAGCGGTTCCGGGCTGGCGAGGGGCTGCGCCGGCTTCGACTCCGGCGGGCGCTGCCGGCCCCAGGACACCAGCGCCCAGGCACGTTCGTGCAGGTAGTAGAGCGCGATCTTGGTCACGACCTCCGTCGCCGCGATCCCGCCGGCCGTCGAGAGCTGGCCGGTGAAGACCAGGCTGATGAGGAAGGTGTCCATGCTGCCCGTGGCGCGCCAGCTGATGGCCTTGGCCAGGCTGCGCGCATGCGCCTCCCGCCCGGCCGGCGGCCGGCCGAACCGCGCCCAGGCGCGCTCATGCAGGTAATAAAGGGCGATCTTGGTGAAGACTTCGGTCAGAGCGATGCCGCCGGCGGTTGCCGCATGCCCGGTGATCAGCCAGCTCAGCACGAAGGTGTCGAGTGTTCCTGTGGCACGCCAACTGATGGCCTTGGCGATACTGCGCTTGTGCGTGTCGCTCATTCCGCTTCGGTCTCCCGTTTTGCGGAGCCTGGGCCCCAGAGCCTCACATCCTATGGTAGCATTTTGCCGGGCAGGGCCGCATTACGGTAGCCTAAATATCCATCAACCAAATAGGTATTCTGTGTCGCTTCAGCACCGATCCAAAGCGGCCGGTCGGCCCAGCCGGGCAGGCTCCGCCCGGTGCCCAGGGCCTGGCACCGTCCCGCACCCTCGCCGGCGACGGCCGCTGTCTCTCCAGAGCGCAGTCATCTGAGGCGGGAACGGCCGAAAGCGCGCCTCGCGCTCCTTGCCCCGGTTCCAGAGCGCGGGCGGTTCAGGCCCGGGCGGGCCGTGCCCTAGTTGCGGGGCAGCCGCGCCGCCGAGGGAGCGTCGGGATTCTGGGCCCGGTGGCGCAGCAGATGGTCGGCCAGCACCAGCGCCAGCATCGCCTCCCCCACCGGCACGGCGCGAATGCCGACACAGGGATCGTGCCGGCCCCGCGTCAGCACCTCCGTCTCCTGCCCGAAGCGGTCCACCGCCCGCCGCGGCGTCAGGATGGAGGAGGTGGGCTTCACGACGAACCGGGCCACGATCGGCTGGCCGGTGGAGATGCCGCCCAGGATGCCGCCCGCATGGTTCGACAGGAAGCGCACCTGCCCATCCGGCTCCATGCGCATCTCGTCCGCATTGGCCTCGCCGGAGAGCGCCGCGGCGGCGAAACCCTCGCCGATCTCCACGCCCTTCACCGCATTGATGCCCATCAGCGCCGCGGCGATGTCGGCGTCCAGCTTGCCGTAGATCGGCGCGCCCAGCCCGGGGGGCACGCCCTCCGCCACCACCTCGATGACCGCGCCGAGCGAGGAGCCGGTCTTGCGCACCTCCAGCAGCCGCTGTTCCCAGCGCGCGGCGGCCACGGGATCAGGGCAGAAGAAGGCGTTCTCCTCCACCGCCGCCCAGTCCCAGTTGGCGCGGTCCACGGCATCGCCGCCCATCTGCACCAGCGCGCCGCGGATCCGCACATCGGGGCCGAGCACCTTGCGCGCCACGGCGCCGGCGGCGACGCGCATCGCCGTCTCGCGCGCCGAGGACCGGCCGCCGCCGCGATGGTCGCGGATGCCGTATTTCAGCGCGTAGGTCAGGTCGGCATGGCCGGGACGGAATCGGTCCTTGATCTCGCCGTAATCCCGGCTGCGCGGATCCTGGTTCTCGATCATCAGGCTGATCGGGGTGCCGGTGGTCAGCCCTTCGAAGACGCCGGAGAGGATGCGCACCTGGTCCGGCTCCTGCCGCTGCGTCACGAAGCGCGACTGGCCGGGCCGGCGACGGTCGAGGAAAGGCTGGATGTCCGCCTCGGACAGCATGATGCGCGGCGGGCAGCCATCCACCGTGCAGCCGATGGCGGGGCCGTGGCTCTCGCCCCAGGTGGTGACGCGGAAGAGATGGCCGAAGCTGTTATGGGACATTGCGGGCTGCCGTTCGGGTCGCCCCGCATATAGACCCGGGCCGGCCGTGGCGGCAGGCCACCCCGCGAGGCGGCGGGACGGGTCGCGCGCCTCGCGTCACCGCAGCCCGGGCTGGCCGGCGCGCAGCCAGGCCAGCGTCTCCGCCAGCCCGTCGCGCAGCGCGAGTGGCGTGCCGAGGCCGAGCAGGGCGCGCGACCGCGCCGGATCGCCGAGCGAGTGCCGGATCTCGCCCGCACGCGGCGGCCGGTGCCGCAGGCCGGGCGCGACGCCGCAGAGCGCCGCGATGGTCCGCGCGAGTTCGAGCACCGAGGTCGCCTGTCCGGTGCAGACATTCGCCACCGGCGCCGTCGCCGAGGCCCGCGCCATCGCGGCCAGCAGCGCCGCGACCACGTCGGCGACATAGACGAAGTCCCGCGTCTGCTCGCCGTCACCGAAGACCTCCACCTCTTCCCCGCGCGCGAGCCGGTTGCAGAAGATGGAGATCACGCCGGAATAGGGCGAGCGCGGATCCTGCCGCGGCCCGAAGACATTGAAGAAGCGCAGGCCGAAGCTCGGAACGCCGTGCACCACGCCGCCGATCCGGGCATGCTGCTCGCAGCCCAGCTTGTCGGCGCCATAGGCCGAGAGCGGCCGCGTCGGCGCATCCTCGGTGATCGGCAGCACCGCGTGGTCGCCGTACACCGCGGCGGAGGAGGCATAGACCACCGGGATCGGCCCGGCGCGACCGCGCCGCGCCGCATCGAACAGCGCGATGGTGCCGGAGAGATTGACCCGGTGCGTGGCAAGCCACTCCTGCACGCCGCGCTGGACCGAGGCGATGGCGGCGAGGTGGAAGCAGCCATCCACGCCTTCCATCGCCTCGCGCACCGTGGCGGGCTCCGCCACGTCGCCGCGCAGCAGCACCGCGCCGGGGGCGAGGTTGCTCTCCAGCCCGGTCGAGAGATCGTCCAGCACCCGCACGGCATCGCCACGGGCCCGCAGCGCGGCGCAGAGATGGGAGCCGATGAAGCCGCATCCGCCGGTTACGAGATAGGTCTTCACGTCCACCTGCCCGTTCGATGCCAAGGCCGCGCCGCGTCCGCGGATGCGCGGGCCAGGGGACGACCATCCGTCATTGCGTCGTTTCTGCGGCCGCCGCGCGCTGCCGCATGGAAGAATACATGCAAGCCCCGAAACCCCGGAACATCAAAGCACCACCACGAGCGACAGCGCCAGGAGCACGCCCATGACGCGGTTGAAGGCGCGCATCGCCCGCGGCCCGGCCAGCACCCGTGCCATGCCCGCGCCCAGCGCCGCCCAGGCGCCGAGCGAGGCGAGCGTCGCCGCGGCGAAGAGGGCCGCGAGCAGCAGGGCCTCGGCCAGCAGACCCTCGCCGCCGGTATAGGCCGCGATGGCGCCGGCGGCGATCATCCAGGCCTTGGGATTCACCCACTGGAACAGCGCCGCCTCGAGGAAGCCCATCGGGCGCGCGCGCGACGGACCTGCCGTAGCGGCGCCGGCCGGGACGGCGGTGGCGATCCGCCAGGCCAGCCAGAGCAGCCAGGCCGCGCCCAGCCAGCGCAGCGCGCGTTGCAGGGCCGGGGCCTCCTGCAGCGCCTCCGCCGCGCCGAGCGCGACCAGCACCAGCATGGCCGGGAAGCCGAGCGTCACGCCCAGCACATGCGGCACGGTCCGCCGCAGGCCGAAATTCGCTGCCGAGGCCGCGACCATGGTGTTGTTCGGTCCTGGCGTCGCCGACATCGCCAGGGCGAAGCCGGTGGCCGAGGCAAGCCAGGCGGCGCCCTCCATGCCGGTCAGTCCGCCGGCACGATGGCACCCGGCATGCGGAGCGCCACGAGGGGCGGCTGAACCAGTGCGAGCATCGCCGGCACCGCGTCGGCCAGCATGCAGGCGGCGGAGCCGAGCAGCCCCAGCAGCCCGGCCGCCACGATGCCGCCGCCCGAATCGGACCCGCCTAGCCCCGCCGCTTCCGGCGCCGTGCCCGGAGCGAGGAGGAGCGGCGCGAAACCGGGATGGGCCAGGTTGCGGCGGCCGACCCGCCGCCACGCTGACAGCGCCGCCATGGGCGAAGGCCGGACGGCGGGTGCCGCCCGGCATTCCGCCTCAGGCTGCGCGCTTCGCCACTTCCTCCGGCGACAGGCGAACCAGCGCCTCGTAGTCGCGCATCAGCGTCTCGGTCAGCTTGCCCGGCGTGAAGCTCATGCCGGCGATCTCGCGCACCGGCGTCACCTCCGCCGCGGTGCCGGCCAGGAACACCTCGCTCGCCCGCGCCATCTCCGCCCCGGTGATGGTGCGCTCCACCACCTTGATCTGGTGCTGGCGCGCCAGGCCCATCACCGTCCGCCGGGTGATGCCGTCCAGGAAGCAGACCGGGGTCGGGGTGTGCAGCTCGCCGCCCATGTTGAAGAAGATGTTGGCGCCGGTGGATTCGGCGACATCGCCCTTCCAGTCGAGCATCAGGGCATCGTCGTAGCCCTGGTCCATGGCGGCGTGCTTGGACATGGTGCCGATCATGTAGAGGCCGGTCGCCTTGCTGGCGGTGGGCGCGGTGTCGGGCGAGGGACGGCGCCAGGGCGCCAGCGCCAGCCGCACGCCCTTCATGCGCTGCTCCACGCCGAAATAGGCGCCCCATTCCCAGACGGCGATCGCCAGGTTGACCTTGGTGGCCTGCGCCGCGACGCCCATTTCCTCCGCACCGCGCCAGGCGATCGGGCGCACATAGGCGTCGGTCAGCCCGTTTTTCGCCAGGGTTTCGCGGCAGGCTGCATCGATCTGCTCGGCCGTCCAGGGGATCTCGAAGCCGAGGATGCGGGCGGAGGCGATGAGGCGCTGGGTATGCTCGCGCAACTTGAAGATGTGACCCGAATAGGCTCGCTCGCCCTCGAAGACCGCGCTGGCATAGTGCAGACCGTGGGACAGGACGTGCAGCTTCGCCTCGCGCCAGGGAACGAGGCGGCCGTTCCACCAGATCCAGCCGTCGCGATCGTCGAAGGGAACCAGAGCCATGGTGCGCAACCTCCGTGCAGGGCCCGTTCCGGGCAATATCGTTTCGTGCAGCAGGCCCATGCTAGAATCTCCCGAGCAAATGTGTCAACGTTACTGACCAAACCGCGAGGTATGGCTGCCATGCCGGAAAGGTCGGAGACCAAGCCGGGCACACCCGGGTCCGACGGGCGTCCGCCGCCCGCCGGACGCAACCTGCTTTTCCTGCGGGAGGAGGAGTTGCGTCTCGCCCAGGACCTGCTGTTCTTCGGCTATCGCGACTTCACCGCCGGTGCCGATGCCATCCTGGTCGAACTTGGCATGGGGCGGGCGCATCACCGGGTGCTGCATTTCGTCGGGCGCCGGCCGGGCATCACGGTGGGCGAGCTCCTCGGCATCCTCGGCATCACCAAGCAGTCCCTGGGCCGCGTGCTGACGCCGCTGGTGGAGCAGGGCTATGTCTCGCAGTCCACCGGGCGCATCGACCGCCGCCAGCGCCTGCTCAACCTGACGCCGAAGGGCGAGGCGCTGGAACGGCGGCTGTTCGAGCGCCAGCGCGAATGGGTCATGCGCGCCTATCGCGAGGCCGGGCCGGCGGCCGTCGAGGGCTTCCGCCGCGTCATGCGCGGCCTGATGGGGCCGGAGGCCCGGACGCAGCTGGAACGACTCGAACAGGCCTCCCCCAGGGCCATCGGCACCACACATCTGGCGCAGACCGGCTGAACGAGACGAGGGGGGAAGATCGATGCCCGCCGAGGGCTCGCAGAGGGAACCTGGATTCGGGGAGCATGCGCATCTCCTGGTGGTGGACGACGACGCCCGGCTGCGCGCGCTGCTGCAGCGCTACCTGGCCGAGCAGGGCTTCCGCGTGACGACCGCGCCGGATGCCGCGGCGGCGCGGGAGACGCTGGCCGCCGTGGCGTTCGATCTCGTGGTGCTGGACGTGATGATGCCGGGCGAATCCGGGCTGGACCTGGTGGAATTCCTGCGCCGGCAGGGCAATGACGTGCCCGTGCTGATGCTGACCGCGCGTGGCGCGCCCGACGACCGCGTGGCCGGCTTCGAGCACGGTGCCGACGACTATCTCGCCAAGCCCTTCGATCCGCGCGAGCTGGCGCTGCGCATCCGCACGATCCTGCGCCGCGCCGCGGCCACGGTGCAGCCCGCGCCGCAGGTGCCCGTGCAGCTCGGCCGGCGCTGGTTCGACCCGGAGCGGTGCGAGCTCCGCAGCCCGGAGGGCACGGTGCGCCTCACCGGCGGCGAGGCCGCGCTGCTGACCGCCCTTGCTCGCCGCGCCGGCGAGGTGCTGTCGCGCGAGGAGATCGCCGCGGCGCTCGGCACGCCGGAGGCCGGGGAGCGGGCGGTGGACGTGCAGGTCACGCGCCTCAGGCGCAAGATCGAGCCCGATCCGCGCGAGCCGCGCTTCCTGCACACCGTCCGCCATCGCGGCTACGTGCTGCGCCCGGGGCCCTGATGACGCTGAAGGCCGTCCGGCCGCTGTCGCGCGTCCTGCGCTGGTTCGTGCCGCGCGGGCTGCTCGGGCGCTCCATCCTGATCATCCTGGCGCCGATGATCGTGCTGCAGGCGGTGGCGCTGCAGCTCTTCTACGGCGGGCATCTGGACGTGATCTCCCGCCGGCTGGCGGGCGGCGTCGCCGGCGAGGTGGCGATGATCGCGGAGCTGGCGCAGCGCGAGCCAGAGGACCGCGCCACCCTGTTCCGCGAGGCCTCCTGGCGCCTCGGGCTGGCGATGGCCTTCGAGGAGGGCGCGCGGCTGCAGGCGGTGGAGCGGCCCGCCTCCATGCCGCTGCTGCCGCTCGAGGGGGACCTGGACACCGCGCTGCGCGAGCGCCTGCGCCTGTCCTTCGATACCGACTGGCAGTCCGATCCGCGCAGCGTGATCATCCGCGTGCAGCTGCATGACGGCGTGCTGCATGTGGAGGCGCCGCGCAAGCGCCTGTTCACGGCCACGCTCTACCTGTTCGTCATCTGGCTGGTCGGCTCCGCCCTGCTGCTCTCGGGCGTGGCGGTGCTGTTCATGAAGAACCAGGTGCGTGCCATCCGCCGCCTGGCCGGCGCGGCGGAGGCTTTCGGCATGGGGCGGGACCTCGGCCCCATCAAGCCCGAGGGTGCGGTCGAGGTCCGCCAGGCGGCCGCGGCCTTCAACCGCATGCAGGAGCGCATCCGCCGCTTCGTCGGCCAGCGGACGGAGCTGCTGGCCGGTATCAGCCACGACCTGCGCACGCCGCTGACGCGCATGCGCCTGGCGCTGGCCATGCTGCCGCGCGGCGCGGAGATCGAGGAGGATCTCGCCGCCCTGACGCAGGATGTGGAGGAGATGGAGCGGATGATCGCCGCCTATCTCGCCTTCGCGCGCGGGGAGGGGACGGAGCAGCCCAAGCCCGCCGACCTGGTCGAGCTGGTCCAGGACGAGGCCGCCAAGGCGCGCCGCGCCGGCGGGGCGGTGGAGGTGACGACGCCGGAGAGGCTGGTGCTGCCGCTGCGCCCGGACGCGCTGCGCCGCTGCCTCGGCAACCTGCTGGACAATGCGCGGCGCCATGCGCAGCGCATCGCGGTGGCGGTGGATGCGGTGCCGCGCTCCGGGCAGGCGGCGCCGGACACAGGGCCGCCGCTCTGGGCGCAGGTGACGGTGGATGATGACGGGCCGGGGATTCCGGTGGGCGATCGCGAGACGGCCTTCCGACCCTTCAACAGCGGCGCGCCGGGAGGCACGGGCCTGGGCCTTGCCATCGCCCGCGACATCGCCAGGGCCCATGGGGGAGAGATCGTGCTGGAGGAGAGCCCGCTCGGCGGCCTCCGGGCGCGGCTCAGGCTGCCGGTCTAGGCACGCGGCCCGATCGGGGCGGCAGCGGGAACTGCCGGCTGCCCGCCGGGCCTGCGCGCGCCGGGTCAGAACACCGCCGCGAAGGGCAGCACCTGCACGGTATCGCCCGGCGCCACGGCCAGGCTGTCTTCCGGCAGCTCCGCGAAGGCGTCCGACTCGGTCAGGGAGGAGAGCAGCCCCGCGCCCTCGCGGCTGAATTTCTCCGCCACTGGCAGCGGTGCGCCGGGCAGCAGGCGCACCCGCACATATTCCCGCCGCCCGGGCTTCTTGCGGTATGCGAAGGCCGCCCGCGCGGGGAAGCGCGGCAGCGTTTCCGCCGCCGCCCCGGCGAGGCGCAGCACCAGCGGGCGCGCCAGGTGCAGGAAGGTGACCACCGCCGCCACGGGGTTGCCCGGCAGCCCGATCACGGGCACCGCCTCCGCTGCCTCGTCGCGCCCCTTCCGCACAACGCCCATCGCCGCCGGCCGGCCGGGCTTCACGGCGAGGCGCCAGAACACCAGCCGTCCGCCCTGTTCGATCGCCGCCCGGACATGGTCCTCCTCCCCGGTCGAGACACCGCCGGAGGTGAGCAGCAGGTCGTGCCCCGCGGCCGCCTCGCGCAGCGCCGCCGCGGTCGCCTCCGCCCGGTCGGGCAGGATGCCGAGATCCGTCGCCGCCACCGGCAGGCCGGCCAGCAGCGCGAGCAGGGTGAAGCGGTTGCTGTCATAGGTCTGCGCCGGCCCGAGCGGCCGGCCCGGCGAGGTGAGCTCGTCGCCGGTCGAGAAGACGCCGACGCGCAGCAGCGGCCGCACCGGAAGGGTGGTGCAGCCAAGCGCGGCGGCCAGCCCGATCTCCGGCGCGCGCAGCCGCCGTCCCGCCGGCAGCGCCACCGCATCCGCGGCCACGTCCTCGCCCGCCGGACGGGCATTGGCGCCGGGCTTCAGGCCGGCGGGCACCAGCACGGTGCCGCCCTCCAGCCGGGCATCCTCCTGCATCAGCACCGTGTCGGCGCCGGGGGGCATCGGCGCGCCGGTGAAGATGCGCAGCGTCGCCCCCGGTGGCAGCGGCGCCTCCGCGGCCTGGCCGGCCGGCAGCCGGCCGGCGAGGGCGAGCGGCGTCGCCTGCCCGGGGGCGAGGTCGGCATGGCGGAAGGCATAGCCGTCCACCGCGGCGTTGAAGAAGGGCGGCAGCGGCAGTGGCGCACGCAGGTCGCGCGCCAGCACCCGGCCGCGGGCGGCGATCAGCGGCACGTCCTCTTCCCCGCCGAGGGGCGGGACGCGCTCGGCGATCAGCGCCTGCGCCGCCTCCACCGGGAGCAGCGCCCCCCCGAAGGCGAAGCAGTCATCCGAGAGTTGCGCCATGGCCCTGGTTCCCTGCGTCCCGGAGAGGCAGCCGGAGGCTGCCCGGCGTGCTCAGGCGGCCGGGGCGGCGACCGCATGCTCCAGCATCAGATCGGCGATCCGCTCGACATCGTCCAGATGCGCCCAGGGTAGCCTGGCCGGAGAGGGCGGGGGGACATCACTGGCGACCGCGCGGATGGCCGGGTCCTCCGGATGGCGCCAGGGCTTGCCATTGGCGCTGCGGTACACCTCGATCTTTGGATGGGTGTCCCGCTTGAACCCCTCCACGATGACGAGATCCACGGGCGAGAGATGCCCCAGCAGGGCGCGCAACTCGGGCTCCGGCGCCCCGCGCAGCTCGGTCATCAGCGCCCAGCGCCGCTCGGAGCTCACCAGCACCTGCCGCGCTCCGGCCTGGCGATGCTCCCAGGAATCCTTGCCCGGCCTGTCCACGTCGAAGCCGTGATGGGCGTGCTTCACGGTGGAGACGCTCACCCCACGCCGGGCGAGGCAGGGGACCAGCTTCACCAGCAGGGTGGTCTTGCCGGCCCCGCTCCAGCCGGAGAGCCCGATCAGGCGCATGCGGCGCGGCCCCTCGCGCCGGCGGCGGCCGGCGCAGATCCGGCGTCCGGGCGCGCGGAAGGCATGCCGCCGCCGGCCGCCCTCGCGATCAGTCCGCGCCGGCGGTCCGGGCCTTGCCGGGCCCCACCACCGCCTGGCTGGCGCGCGCGACTTCCTCCTCCACCCACAGGCTGTGGTGCTCCTTCGCCCAGTTGTAGTCCACCTGGCCGGTGTGCATGGCGTCGAAGGCGCCCTCCATGCCCACCGAGCCGATGTAGATATGGGCCAGCATGGCGGCGATCATCAGCACCGCAAGCACGCCGTGGACCGCATACGCGGCCTGCATGCCCGCGATATCGGTCAGCGCGAAGGGGAAGATCAGCACATAGCCCGAGGCGGCCACCAGCCCGCCACCGAGGATCGTGATCCAGAACACGACCTTCTGCCCGGCATTGAACCGCCTCGCCGCCGGGTGGCGGCCGGAGAGGAGGCCGCCGCCCGCCTTTAGCCAGGCCAGGTCCAGCCGGTTCGGGATGTTGTCCCTCGCCCAGAGCAGCAGCATCAGCACGAGGCCAAGGGTGAAGGGGAAGGAGAGGTAGTTGTGCGCGATCTTGCCCCAGAGGCTGACCGCGGTGAACGCCTCCGGCCCCAGCAGCGGCAGCAGCAGATACCGGCCGAAGGTCAGGTTCAGGCCGGAGAGCGCCAGCACGATGAAGCTGCTGGCCACCATCCAGTGGTTCGCGCGCTCGAGCAGGTTGAAGCGCAGGATCCGCCGCCCGGACGGCCCGGCCCCGATCGCGATGCGGCCCTTGCCCAGGCGGAAGGCCACCAGCAGCGCAAGCATCCCGAGCACGGCGATGCCGCCCGTCCAGGCCAGGGTGCGGTTGTGGAACTGCCGCCATTCCTGGCCGGCCGGCTGGATCAGGCTGGCGGCCCGGGCATCGGGGATGGTGACGCGGCCCTCGATGCGCCCGCCCTGCAGTGCGCGCTGCAGCTCCAGCTCCTCGGCCGAGACGGCGCCGCGAGCGGGCTCGGCACCGGGCGGCTGCGCCAGCGCGTTGCCCATGGAGATCAGCAGCGCCGTCAGCGCCGCGAGCAGAATGCGTGTCATGGGTCCCTCCCGCCGCTGGGGGTGCGAGGGGCCGGATGGCGCCAGCCCCCCGGCGCCGCCCGGCCCTGCGGCCTCAGATCGTCACGGTTTCCCTGTAGGCGGTGCGCCAGCCCCAGGCGCCGGAGCCATAGCCGCGGGTCTGCACCCTTTCCTTGTAGATGGCGGCGATGATCTCGCCGTCGCCGGCGAGCAGCGCCTTGGTCGAGCACATCTCGGCGCAGAGCGGCAGCTTGCCCTCGGCGATGCGGTTCGACCCGTACTGGAGGTACTCCACCCGCGTGTTGTCCTGCTGCGGCCCGCCGGCACAGTAGGTGCACTTGTCCATCTTGCCGCGGCCGCCGAAATTGCCGACGCGCGGGTATTGCGGCGCGCCGAAGGGGCAGGCGTAGAAGCAGTAGCCGCAGCCGATGCACAGGTCCTTGTCGTGCAGCACGATCGCGTCCGCCGTCGTGTAGAAGCAGGAGACGGGGCAGACCGCGGCGCAGGGCGCGTCGGTGCAGTGCATGCAGGCCATGGAGACGCTGCGCTCGCCCGGACGGCCGTCATTGAGGGTGACGACGCGGCGCCGGTTGATGCCCCAGGGCACCTCGTGCTCGTTCTTGCAGGCGGTGACGCAGGCGTTGCACTCGATGCAGCGGTCCGCGTCGCAGAGGAATTTCATGCGGGCCATGT
>Ga0180217_1002471_pt1 | contig 17142 bp, 19 predicted proteins | sample eDN3rd37CBELigOP_FD_128521 | JGI IMG/M metagenome (GOLD analysis project Ga0180217, IMG submission 128521) | Enriched Organic Plus compost microbial communities from Emeryville, California, USA - eDNA 3rd pass 37_C BE-Lig OP (version 2) (version 2) ... | reverse complement strand
GATGCTTGGCCAGTTGCGGACCATGGCTGAAGCGGAACGGTGTGACATGGCGGCCTACTTGATTGAAATGGCCTATGTGGAGGTGAGCGACATTCTGCGCGGCGAGCGGCCGCGTAATGTTGCACAAGCCCAGCGTGAGACGCTGGACGGACGCAAGGTGGCGTAGTAGCAGTACCCGCGCGCGACAATTGAATGGTCATGCGGCAGCGGCTTTGTTGTCGAAGGGGGAGCGGCTGCGTTTCTTGGCGTACAGCTCGTTGTCGGCACGCGAGATCATTTCACGGAAGGTAAGCTGCGGCTGGCATTTCTGCATCCCTACGGAGAATGAAAGCGGATAATCCAGCCCCGTTCTCCGGAAGAACTCCTTCCGTGTCGCAGCGCCGACCTGTTTCACCAACTGGTTGACCGTGTTTGCGTCAGCCTTTGGCAGATAGGCACAAAACTCGTCGCCGCCGATCCGTGCAATGAGGCTTTCATTCCCTAGGACCCGTTCCAATGCGTGCGCGAACGAGATGATGGCGTCATCGCCGACAAGATGCCCATGCTCGTCGTTTATCGCCTTCAGGTAGTCCATGTCGGCAATGATGAACTTGCCGCCAGCGCGGTGGGTCATCGCGACGTTGAATTGTTGCTCGAAGCTACGTCGGTTGAGAAGCCCTGTCAGCGGGTCGGTGCTCGCGCTCTGTGCTAGTTCTCGCGCTTCTTTCAGCAGGCTCCGGTACGCCTTCTCCAGTTTCTCGATCTTGGTGAAAAGCACGATCGCGATCGGAAACGCGATGATGAACGGCAATATGAGCCGTACGATGATCGTGATCGTATCTGACTGGACACCGAGGTAAAAGCGAATCCCTGTCGAAACGGAGATCGAAATCGCGGCGCATATGAGCGTCACGACTGCTGACTTCTTCAGGACGTGTTGCGAAGGGATAGCCAACGTCATTGCCCCTGTTGGATAGACCCCCTGCTTCTAGTCCGTTCGGTATCGAGGTGGCTAATCCGGTGTCTACAATTTGAGCGAATGGGCGGGGAGAGACGGAGCAGTTCTACACGCAGATCATCTGATTGAGCGAGCGATAACACGCGCCATCCGCTCCGAGAATGCTTTCGGATCGGTCGGTTTGTCACCGTCGAGGACACGCGCCTCGTCGTAGAGGAGATGCACGACATCCTGCCGGAAGGCGAGATCGCCGTTTGCAAGCCTTGCCAGTGCGAGAATACGTTCGTTTCGGGGGTTGATCTCGAGCACCGGCTTCGTGGCATTGTCGAGCCGCCCCGCCGCGCTCAGAAGGCGCTCGATCTGGCGATCGGGGCCTCCCTCGGGCGCGACAAGGCAAACGGCGCTTTCGGTCAGCCGGTCGGACGCCTTCACGTCGGAAACATCGTCTCCCAGAGTCGATTTCAGGAAGGCGATGAACGTCGCAATTTCCGGCGACGTCTCGGTATCCTCCGGTTTTGCCGCGTCGTCAGGCAGCGCGATGTCGGAAAGGTCCGCGCTGCCCTGCGTCACCGACTTCATTGGCTTGCCGTCAAACTCCGGCGCCATCGTCACCCAGAAGCTATCGACCGGGTCGGTCAGGAGCAGCACCTCTACCCCGCGAGCGCGGAAACCTTCGAGTTGCGGGGAGGCTTCAAGCCGCGCTCTGTCGTCGCCGGTCATGAAGTGGATCGCCTTTTGCCCCTCCTTCATCGCCGCGACGTAGTCGGTCAGGCTGCGCCAGTGGCCGCCGGATGAGGTCGAGCGGAAGCGGGCAATCTTCAGCAACTGCTCGCGGCGTTCCCAGTCCTCGTAGAGGCCTTCCTTGAGGACGACGCCGAAATTCTCCCAGATTCTCGCATAGGCGTCTGGGTCGTTTTCCGCGAGCTTCGTCATGTCGGAAAGGATGCGGTTGGTGACGCCCTTGCGGATGGCGGCCAGAAGCGGGCTTTCCTGGATCATCTCGCGCGACAGGTTGAGCGGCAGGTCTGCGGAATCGACCAGGCCGCGCACGAAGCGCAGATAGCGCGGCAGCAGATCGGCCTCGTCGGTGATGAAGACGCGCCGGACATAGAGCTTCATCCGACCCTTGCGGTCTTGATCGAACAGGTCGAAGGGGCGCGATCCGGGCACGAAGGCGAGCACGTTGTATTCGTGGCGGCCTTCGGCGCGGAAATGGATCGTCGCCGCCGGCTCGTCATACTGGCCGGAAACGCCGCGATAAAAATCCGTGTAGTCTTCAGGCTTGATCTCGCTCTTCGACCTCACCCACAACGCCGTACCATCGGCGATCTCGCGGTGGTCGGCACCGGGTTTCTCCACCAGCGACACGGGCACCGGCACATGACCCGACTGATCCTTGACCATGCGTTCGAGCTGGTAGGACTGCGTGTAGCTTGCCGCATCCTCCATCAGATGCAGAACGACACGCGTGCCGCGCTTCGGCGCCTCGTCGGGCGCGGCCGGCGCGATCTCGTAGGAACCCTTGCCGTCGGACGACCAGCGCCACGCCTCGTCGCTACCCGCCTTGCGGGTGACGACATCGACCTTGTCGGCAACCATGAACGCCGAATAGAAGCCGACGCCGAACTGGCCGATCAATTCGGCGCCTTCGCCGGATTTCGCCGCCTCGATGCGCTCCATGAAGGCGCGCGTGCCTGAGCGCGCGATGGTGCCGAGCGCCTCGACCAGCTCTTCGCGGCTCATGCCGATGCCGTTGTCCTCGACCGTCAGACGCTTTGCATCCGGATCGGCAGAAATCGTGATCGCCGGTTTCGCATCGTCGCTGAGCAGTTCCGGGTTCTGGATCGCCTCGTAGCGCAGCTTCTCGCAGGCATCGGCGGCATTCGAGATCAGCTCGCGCAGGAACACGTCGCGGTCCGAATAGACCGAGTGCACCATCATGTGCAGGAGGCGAGCGACATCCGCCTCGAACGATCTGGTCTCGGTTTCGTTGATGTCTATCGTCATTGCAAAATACCTGAACCGTGCTGCGATGAATCCATGGCCGAAGCCAGATGGCCCAATATGAGGTTGCTTTCAACAAGTTCGGGTTTCGGCACGCTGCGATGCGCCTTGACCAGCGCCTCGAGCCACGCGGCGACGGCGACGGGCACATGGGTTCGTCCCGTCAGCCATTCGCCGGCCTGCTCGGCGGGAATGCCCAGTTCCTCCGCCAGATCGGCTTGCGTCCAGCGGAGGATGGCGAGGCATTGGCGCAGGCGCGCGGCGATCATGCGCGCACCTCCTGCCGCTGGAACACGACATAGGCGAGCGTGAACAGCACCAGCATCGCGGCGATCAGGCCGGAGATCTGCGGCCAAACGATCAGCAGGCTCTGCATGGTCGGCAGCGGCGCGCCGATGACCGCACCCTGCATCTGGTGCATGAATAGCGGCCCGACGGATCGCGCGGCCGGATCGAGCAGCAGTCCCGTCACCTCGCCATAGAGCGTCTGCGGCGAGATGCGGGCAATCGCCTGCTGCCACTCAAAGCGGTTGAGCACGCTCATCGGATCAAACGGATCGATCGGCGCGACGATCCCCGCGACCAGCGGCGAGATCATGCCCCAGAACACGGTGAGCACTAGCCACACAGACAGAGCCGCCAGCGCCGAGGTGGCGGGCGAGCGGATGACGGTCGAGAATGCGATGGCAAGCGCCAGCCAGACCCCGGCATAGGCGAGCGTCGCGGCAAGCCACGAGATGCCGCGTACGATATCCGCGCCGGAAGGCGGCAGGCCGAGGAAGAGCATGCCGAGCCCGACCATCATCAGCCACAGCGTCAGGAGCGCGATGGCGATGACGAGCAAGCCGCCAAGGAATTTTCCGAACAGCACGGCGTCGCGATAGATCGGCTGGGCGAGCAGCCGGCTCATGGTGCGCCGGTTGAACTCGCCGTTGATGGCGTCGAAGCCGAGCGCGATCGCCACTAGCGGCAGCAGAAAGCCGAGGAAGGCCGCGAAGGACGGCAGCGGCTCACGCGCCACGGTGAACAGCTTGAGGAACAGGTAGGCGTCTTGCGCCGTCGTCTCGCGGATGCGGTCGATGGCGCCGTAGACCGCTCCGATGGCCGTGAGCAGCACCAGCAACATGATGAGATGCATGCGGGCGCTCGTCATGTGGTCGGCCGCTTCCTTGAGCGCCACCGTGCCCACGCCCCTGAACGGAGATCCTTCACGCTGCATTGGCAACCTCCCTGAAGTAACGGTTGTAGGCTTCGTCGAGGCGGGCTCGGCGCAGGTCGAGGTTCTTCAGCCTGCCGCCGGCCTCGACCACGAGTTTCGCGAGATCGGACCGCACGTCGCGCGTCGCCTCGACCTGCCAGACGCCGTCGGATGCGATTGCGACCGAGGTGACGCCATCGGTCTTGCCGGCCAGCCGGTCGAGATCGACACCGTCGGCCTCAACGTCGATGACGAAAGAGCCGCGACCGATCCTCGCCGCCAGTTCCTCGATGGTGCCGAAGAAGCCGATGCGCCCCTTGTTGAACAAAGCCACCCGGGTGCAGATCGACTGCACCACGTCGAGCATGTGCGAGGACAGCAGGATAGTCATGCCGCCCCGCGACAGGTCGAGGATGAGGTCGAGCAGTTCCTGCGTCGATTGCGGATCGAGGCCCGAGGTCGGCTCGTCGAGGATCGCCACCTTGCAGTCGCGCATCAGCAGTTCGGCAATGCCGAGGCGTTGGCGCATGCCGCGCGAATAGGTGACGACCGGACGGTCAGCGGCATCGCTGAGCCGCACCTTTTCCAGCGCGGCGGCAATGCGCTCCTTCGCCAGTTCGCGCGACATGCCAGCGAGCTTCGCCGTATAGGCGAGGTTCTCCCTGCCGGTCATCGTATCGTAGAAGCCGACTGAGTCCGGCAGGTAGCCGACCTCGCGCTTGACCTCCAGCGGCCGGCGCAGCGGGTCCTTGCCGAGGATGCTGACGCTTCCCTCGCTGGCTTCCGTGAGGCCGAGCAGCATCAGGATCGTCGTGGTCTTGCCCGCGCCGTTGGGACCGAGCAGGCCGATCACCTCGCCCTGATTGACTGAAAGGTCGATGCCGGCCACGGCGACCGCGTCGCCGTAGCGCTTGGCGAGGCCCTTCGCTTCGAGAACGACCGTGCTCATCGCCGCCCGTACCTCATGACTGCGCCGCCCAGCACCAGCGCGGCGACGGCGATCACGCCAAGGCCTGCAGCGCCCCACAGCGTCGAAGTCCTGACCGTGACGCGGAACTGCACGCTTTCGGAGACGGTGTCGTTGGAGGCCCGCACCGACACCATGTAATCGCCGGCGATCGCCTGTTCAGACGGGGTGATTTTTACATTGACCTCGCCGGTGGAGTTCGGCGCGATCTGGGCAACGTCCTGCGGCTCGAACTCGACGGTCCAGCCGGAGGGCGGCGTGGCGGAAAGCTCCAGATCGGTCGCGGGAGCAGTTCCGGTGTTGACGAGGGTGAAGGTGAAGCTTGACTCTCTGCCGGCCACCGCCTCGCCCGACAGCCGCTCCTGCGGGCCGACGATAGCGACCTGCGGTTCGCCCGTTACGTCGAGGCTGAGCTGCGTAGTTCCGGAAAGCCCTTCGCCGGAAACCTCGAACCCGGCTTCATAGCGCCCGGCCGCGACCCCTCGCGATGGGATCACCTCCATCGTGACCGTCTCGGTCGCGCCGGCGGCGATGGGCAGGCCGGTGATCTCTTCCGAGCCATAACCCTTCTTGAAGCGTGTCTGGAAGCCGGCCGGCACGGTGGCTGCCAGATTGAACAGCCCGTCTTCCGCGCCTTCGTTCTTCACCTTGATCTTGAAGGAGAAGGTCGAGCGCGCGGTGCCGCGTAGAGCAGGCAATTCGGGCTCAAGCGAAAGGCCGGAGGCGACCTCCTCGGTTTCCGACAGGCGCACCACAAGCGGCAGGGTCACCGTCTCTGCTGCGGTGCGGGCGCGGACCTCGATAGCGTGTTCGCCGTCGGTGGAAGCGTCTTCCGGAGGGGTGAGTTCGAGCGTCAGCCGCTCGGTCGAATCCGGCGAGACGATCGCCGCCGTCACCTCCCGGCCGCCGCCCTTCAGCGACCACGCCCAGCCTTCCGGCACGCCCAACACCTCGATCGTGGCGCGCTGGGGCGGCAGCTTTTCATTGCGCAGCGACAGCGAAACCGACTGCGTTTCGCCCGGCTTGATGGTCATCTCTGGCCAGGACGTCGTCAGCCAGAAGCCGCTGAGTTCGGCGGGCTGCTGCGTCACGGTGGTTTCCTGTGCGCCAAGCGGCAGCGGCGCCATCAGCGTTGCGCCGAGCGCAGCTGCCATCAATGTTGTGGTGAATGTCCTCATCATGTTCTCCCGTATTCACAACGAACAGTCATCAAAGCGGAAGGCGTGCCCTAACGAACGACGAGCAGGAGCCGCGTCCCTCCGCGGAAAAGATCGAGCGCGATGGTGCCTCGCGTTTCGGCGAGCAGCCGCGTCAGTTCGGCTACGGTCCTGACCGGCTGGCGGTTGACGGCGACGATCACGTCGCCGCTGCGCAGACCGGCCTGTGCGGCGGGACTGCCCGGAGCCACGTTGGCGACCAGCACATTGCCGGATGCATCCTGGAAGTCAGCGCCGGCCAGACGGTCGGGCATGGTGCTCGTGGAGGCGCGCGAGGGACCCGATTCGTCATTCACGGTCAAGGTTGCCGTCCGCCTGGCGCCATCACGCAGATAGTGGATCTCCACCCTCGAGCCCGCAGGTGACAGGCCGATGCGGTTGCGCAAATCGGCCGAACCCGAGACCTCGCGCCCGTCGACAGCGACGATGATGTCACCGGCCTGAATGCCGGCCTGTGCTGCGGGCGAGCCGTCCTCCACGCTGGCGACGACCGCGCCAAAACTGGCATCTATGCCCAGAGCCTCGGCAAGGTCGGGCGTCAGGTCCTGAATCGAGACGCCGATGCGTCCGCGCCGGACCTCGCCATGCTCGATCAGTTGCGTCATCACCGCCGACGCCATGTCGATGGGAACGGCAAAGCCGATGCCGACATTGCCGCCGGCCGGTGCGATGATCGCGGTGTTGATGCCGACAAGCTGGCCGTCCGCCGTCACCAGCGCGCCGCCCGAATTGCCGGGATTGATCGAGGCGTCCGTCTGGATGAAGTCTTCATAGCCTTCGACGTTCAGCCCACTACGGCTCAGCGCGCTGACGATGCCGGAGGTAACGGTCTGGCCGAGCCCGAACGGGTTGCCGATGGCGACCACGCTGTCGCCGACGCGCAGACGCGACGGATCGCCCAGCCGCAAGGCGGTCAGGTTGGACGCATCGACCCTGAGCAAAGCGATGTCGGTCGCCTTGTCGCTGCCGACCAGTTCGGCAGTGAAGCGGCGGCGATCCTTCAGCGTCACCGCGATCTCGCTCGCGCCGTCGACGACATGGTGGTTGGTGAGAATGTAGCCCTTGTCCGCGTCGACGATGACGCCGGACCCGGCGCTCATGCGGGGCCTTTGCTGCGGCATCTGCGGCAGGTCGAAGAAGCGTCGGAAGTAGGGATCGTTGAAGAGCGGGTTGGTTTCGGCAGACGCGCGGGACGTGACCGCGATGTTGACCACCGCCGGCGTGATCTCCTCCAGCACGTCAGGCAACGAACGCTCGACATGCCCGCCGGATGCCACATCCTGTGCGGCAGCGGGCTGCACGGCGCCACCGGAAAATGACAATGCAAGGCACGTGACAAGGACGGCGACAATCTGCGGGGCGCGAGGCAGGCCGATGAACATTGTCGATCTCCCGATATGGTTCCTTCGTGTTGGATGCGGCGATGCCGTCACGGCGGAAGAGATCTTCCGCCGCCGGTCATTCGCGCGTATGGTCCGATTGGAAATGAACCCCACCCGGAGGCGAGGTTCCTGGATTATTGCGGCCGGCCGTCTCGCGAGAGGGCCGACACCTGCGCCGCCGCATGGAACATCAGCGCGGAGGCTGCCGTGCGCCGATCCCATCCAGCCATCACCAGCCTGTCGAGCAGGGATTCGAACAGCGGGGCCAATGCCGTCCGCGCTTCCGCATCGTGCGACAGGAACTCGGACGGCGGATGATGCGGCACAGGTACACGGTCAAAGTCTGGCATGAGGCTCATGTCAGTCTCCGATCTATGCTTTGCTCCTGACCGCTCCCGACATGGGAGCGGTCACTTTCAGCGCCAGGTGGTCAGAAGTCCATGCCGCCGGCAGGCATGGCCGGGGCGGCTTCCTTCTTCGGCTTCTCCGCGATCATCGCCTCGGTGGTGACGAGCAGGCCGGCGACGGAAGCCGCGTCCTGCAGCGCGGTGCGCACCACCTTGGCCGGGTCGATCACGCCCTGGCCGAACAGGTCGCCATATTCGTCCGTCTGGGCGTTCCAGCCCCAGGCGAAGTCGGGCTTCTCCCGCAACTTGCCGACGATGATCGAACCTTCGGCGCCGGCATTTTCGGCGATCTGGCGCACCGGCGCCTCGATGGCCCGGCGCACGATCTCGACGCCGTGCTTCTGGTCCGGGTTCTCGGTCTCTACGGCGTCGAGTGCCTTCTGCGCGCGTAGCAGCGCCACACCGCCGCCCGGCAGGATGCCTTCCTCGACCGCTGCGCGGGTCGCGTGCAGCGCGTCGTCGACGCGGTCCTTCTTCTCCTTGACCTCGACCTCGGTCGCGCCGCCTACGCGGATGACGGCGACGCCGCCGGCGAGCTTGGCGAGACGCTCCTGAAGCTTCTCACGGTCGTAGTCGGAGGTGGTCTCCTCGATCTGCGCCTTGATCTGCTTCACGCGCCCTTCGATCTCTTCCTTCCTGCCGGAGCCATCGACGATGGTGGTGTTCTCCTTCTCGATCACCACCTTCTTGGCGCGCCCGAGCATCTCCAGCGTGACATTTTCCAGCTTGATGCCGAGATCCTCACTGATCGCCGTGCCGCCGGTAAGGATGGCGATGTCTTCCAGCATGGCCTTGCGGCGGTCGCCGAAGCCCGGTGCTTTGACAGCCGCGACCTTCAAACCACCTCGCAGGCGGTTGACGACGAGCGTGGCCAGAGCCTCACCCTCGACGTCCTCGGCGATGATGACAAGCGGCTTGCCGGACTGGACGACCGCTTCAAGCACGGGAAGCATGGCCTGAAGGTTGGAGAGCTTCTTTTCATGGATCAGGACATAGGGGTCCTCGAACTCGACCCGCATCTTGTCCTGATTGGTGATGAAGTAGGGGCTGAGATAACCGCGGTCGAACTGCATGCCTTCGACCACTTCCAACTCGGTCTCGGCGGTCTTGGCCTCCTCGACGGTGATGACGCCCTCGTTTCCGACCTTTTGCATGGCTTCGGCGAGGAAGCGGCCGATCTCGGCATCGCCATTGGCCGAGATGGTGCCGACCTGCGCGATCTCGTCATTCTTGGAGATCTTGCGCGCATTGGCCTTGAGTTCGGTGACGACGGCGTCGACCGCCTTGTCGATGCCGCGCTTCAGGTCCATCGGGTTCATGCCCGATGCCACGGCCTTGGCGCCTTCCTTGACGATCGCCTGAGCAAGGACCGTGGCGGTCGTGGTACCATCGCCGGCGAGATCGTTCGTCTTCGAGGCCACTTCGCGCACCATCTGCGCGCCCATGTTCTCGAACTTGTCTTCGAGCTCAATTTCCTTGGCGACCGAGACGCCATCCTTGGTGATGCGTGGGGCACCAAAAGACTTGTCGATGACGACGTTGCGGCCCTTCGGCCCAAGTGTCACCTTGACAGCGTTGGCGAGAATATCGACGCCTCGCAGCATCTTCTCGCGGGCTTCGGTGTTGAACTTGACTTCCTTGGCAGCCATTGGATCACTCCTTCAATAGGCAGCTTTCATTGACTGGTTGATGGTCGAAGAATCCGTCAGGCGGCCTTCTTCAGCGTGGCGGACTGTTCGATCACGCCCATCACGTCGCTTTCCTTCATGATGAGCAGGTCCTCGCCGTTCAGCCGGATCTCGGTGCCGGACCACTTGCCGAACAGGATGCGGTCCCCGACCTTGACGTCGAGCTGAATGATCTTGCCCGCATCGTCGCGCGCACCGGGGCCGACGGCGATCACTTCGCCTTCGCTCGGCTTTTCCTTTGCGGTGTCAGGGATGATGATACCGCCTGCGGTCTTCTCGTCGGCTTCGATGCGGCGAACCAGGATACGGTCATGCAATGGACGGAACGTCATATCGTTCTCCTCAAGGACAAACAGATTTTGAGAGGTCCCTCCGCGCCGATCCGGGGGACCGGAGCGGGGCCGCGCAACCCTTGCAGCGTCACGCGCGTATCGATCTGGTTTCAGTGCTCCACGGTTTCAAGAGGCAGGATGAGAAAATTTAGCACTCGCGTCCGTCGGCTGATAGCAGCATGAAATTGTGAGAGAAATCGGCCTCCCGTGCTGTTACGATCTTGAAATTCCAACCCCGTTGGACAAGATTTCTCCATCTCCGCACCCGATGCACGGGGCGCGTATTTCTGATTGAGATGAGGTTTCTGAGCGAGCAAGAACGGAAGGAGGACAGCGATGCGCCGAGCCGATTTTTCGACGATCATTCCCTCTCTCGCGCCACGAGCCAAAGACATTGCGCTCGACCGGCTCCTGTCGCCGGCGCGCCACTACAGGCATCCCGAAGATGTGCTGCGCGACGACACACTCGAACGCAGCGAAAAGCGCGCCATTCTCTCGTCATGGGCATCCGACGCATGCGCGGTCGAATCGATGCCCGCACTGCGACAGCCGCCGGGCGCGGAAAGCCCCATCCCATTCGATGTCATCATGGATGCGCTGCGGCGTCTTGATCGCGGCGACATCGGGGCGGACGATGCCGTATGCGGATCCGCAGAGCATCACCATCGTCTTCACGCATGAAACGACAAAGGAGAGACATATGCCAGCGATCGTCAGTCGTGAATTCCGGATGCAGATGGAAGGCTACGGCCTGACCACAGCCGAAATCCACTATCGTCTTCCAGATCACCCGAGCCTGTTGCAGGTCTATGTCTGGCAGGATTACGACCTCGCCCCGAAGTTTCCCGAGCTGCGCGGCTTTCTCGACTACTGGACCGAGACGCTGGAGGGCGCGCTGCACTCCGTGCGCGTCGCCCACCATCGTCTGATCCAGCCCTCAGAATGGAAAGCCGTCGACGGGATCATATCCGTTCACTGAGATGCGGCAAACATGACATGTCGAGCCGGAGCGTTCTGAGGGCGAAGCCCCGCGCGTCTGGCTCTCTGCACGATACCAGCCCGCATCGCTGCTTTCACGAAACTGCGGCGTGCCTCCATGCTCGACCGCCACCCGTCGATCGCATCTTTACATGTGGCCACGGCATTGCGCCAGCGACGACCGCGTGCCCAGTCCGGCCAGTCCCGCTCGAGGCATTCCAGCGCTTCAAAAGCTGTGGCCACCTTGCGCGGACCATTACCGGGTAAGCGTAGGGTCACGGGATCTGCAAAGTCGATGTCCGCCATCACTTCCTCCGTCTGTTACGATCGTCTTTTGAGAGCAAGCAACAGACCAACTATGCTGGTCGCCCAACATCTGGGCACACCTGCTGCGCGGTGCAAGATCGCTGACGGGTACGCCTTGTCTGCAGGGTCTCCTCCTCGATTTGACCGGTGAGTCGATCAGGTTCAGGGCAGAGACCGCCTTCATCTGCCATGACCTCGTCTTCGTACAGCCATTCACATAACTTACTGTAATCGCTAGCCTCTCCGGGGGGGGCAGAATTTGGGTGACCCTCGGCAATTTTGCGCCGTCGCCCTCTTGAAACCCTGAAATCGACTCCCAAATCATCGTTGCCGGACGCCCAAAGGGGCCGGCAGTTCATCGGGCCCAACGGGTCTGGTGGCAAAACCTTGTACCCATGTTGCTCAATGGAGGATGTGGCTATGAGAACCACTTTCGACTTTTCTCCCCTGTTCCGGTCGAGCGTTGGTTTCGACCGCCTTGTCAACGCGCTCGAGGCCGCCAGCCGGGTCGAGAGCATCGACAACTGGCCGCCTTACGACATCGCGAAGACCGGCGAGGACGACTACCGTATCACTATGGCAGTCGCCGGTTTCAGCGAAGACGAGCTTTCCGTCACGCAAGAGCAGAATATGCTTCTTGTTGCGGGCAAGAAGTCCGCCGACGAGAACGCACAGTATCTGCATCGCGGCATTGCTGGACGCTCGTTCCAGCGTCGCTTCCAGCTTGCCGATCATGTGCGAGTTGAAGGTGCGACCCTCGTCAACGGCCTGCTGACAATCGATCTTCGGCGTGAGATCCCCGAGGAGATGAAGCCTCGTCGGATTGCGATCTCGGCGCATGGATCGACGATGCAGATCGAAGCCTCTTCGCAGACCAACGACAAGATCGCAGCCTGACGCGCCTGTCAGTCTGCGTTTCGTCAGCGCCGGACCTTGCGTCCGGCGTCTACGGCGAAGCTATGCCAACTGTTAGAACAGAAGGAGAATAATCATGAACGTACGTGATCTGATTCCCTGGGGCCGCAGCAACGGCAACCAGGTTCCAACCGTCTTCCGCGACAGCGATCGTGATCCCTTCCTCTCGCTGCATCGCGAGGTGAACCGGCTGTTCGACGACGTCTTCCGCGGCTTCGGGTCGACCCTGCCTTCTTTCAATGGCGCTTCCGCCTTCGGCGGCGGCTGGCCGAGCGTCGAGATTTCGGACGACGAGAAGGAGATCAAGGTGACGGCCGAGGTGCCGGGCCTCGAGGAGAAGGACATCGAGGTGCTTCTTGAGGACGGCGTGCTGACGCTGAGGGGCGAGAAGCGCTCGGAAATAGAGGACAAGGACCGTCAGTTCTCCGAGCGCTATTATGGTCGCTTCGAGCGCCGAATCCCGCTCGGCTACGAGGTCACGGAAGACAAGGTCGATGCGCGCTTTAGGAACGGCGTGCTGACCGTGACCTTGCCCAAGAGCGAGAAGGCGCAGTCGCAGGTCAAGCGCATCGCCATCAAGAGCTGATGTATGGCGGCACCGGCGGCGGGCCATTCGGCCGCCGCCGGCTGCATCCTTCGCCAGAGAGGGAGGGATGAACGATGGAGACGATGAGACAGGTCAACAGATCAACCACAATACCGATCCCGCAGGGGTGTCCGTCGAACGACAACCGGCACAAGCCCGTTTCGATGGGACGCTCGATCTTCCCGGGCGACGCGGTCGCGCGCATCTACAAGCCGTACCGTGCGGTGACGACGTCCGGCAGGGCGCGCGCGAACGGCTGGCGGCTGGTCTTCGAGCGGCGCATCGCGCCCTTTATCGAGCCGCTTATGGGCTATACGGGCGGCGGCGACACCCTGACCCAGGTCGAGCTGAGCTTTCCGACGTTGCAATCGGCCATCCGCTATGCCGAGCGGCAGAGCCTGACCTATGTCGTCCAGACGCCATCCGGTCAGACGACCAGTAAGGCCCGCAACCAGCGCGTCCAAGAGAAGCCTGCGCACGCCGGCGAGTCGACGCACGCCTTCTCCGACGCGACGCTCGACCGGCTCGGGCTTGCCGCCCTTCAGGAAAGCTACGGGCGCGCCCTCGACGGCGCTGCAAACCGCAACGACCCCTCCGGTCCGGAAAGCTGGTCGTCGCCCATGGATGTGGTCCGCGATCCGACGCTGACGCTGGAGGCGAGGCGCTCGATCCTGATGAACTGGGCCTGGACCGAATACCTGATCGACCAGGCGACCAATGAGGGCATGCCCGAGAACAACCGGCCGTCGCGTCTCGACGAGGTCGAGCAGGCGCTGCTCGCGCTTGAACGCGCGGTTGCGGCCGAGCGGGATGGTTCAGGCACACGAAAGGCAGCATGAGGTGTAGCGATGGACCCGCATATCATCTTTGATTGCCAGAAGGTTCTCCCCAACAGGTTCGCGCTGACGCTAGCCGCGGCTGCGCGCAGCCGGGCGCTCGCTCGCGGCGCCGAGCCAAGGCTCGATGCGGCCGACTACAGCGTAAACGAGCTTGCGTTGCACGAGATCGCGGCAGGCGCGTTCACGCGGGATGAACTCGCGCCGTTTCTGCCAGGAGCGGATGAAAGGCGTCTTTTGCCTCCACCCGTCCCGGCTTCCAGGCTTCGCGACGGCGGCTCGATCAGCGCCGCCGTAGCACCCGCCTCCCGTCCGCGGGAGACGGTTCATTGATGACGCAACCAACCGACAAGGAGGAATGAACGATGCTGAAGTCTCTGTCTTCCAACAACCGGACGGCTTTCGATGTCGTCAATATCATTGCCGGTCTCGGTCTTCTGCTGTCGCCCTGGTATCTCGGCTATGCGGCCGAAGCCTATGCCGCATGGAACGCCTGGGTCGTCGGCGCCGCCGTGACGTTGATCGCGGTCGCCGCGCTCTACGCTTTCCATCAGGTCGAGGAATGGGCCAATGTGGCGCTCGGCCTCTGGGCCGTGATTGCGCCGTGGGCTCTGGGCTTCTCGGCTGTAGCAGCGGCGATGTGGGCGCATGTGATCGCCGGCCTCGTCGTCGCGGTCCTGGCCGCGGTCAGCCTGTGGCTCGGCAGCGACCGGCCATACTCGACGGCGTGACATCATGACTGGCCCGGCCTTGTGCCGGGCCTTTTTCGCACTCTCCGTCTGACCCCGGGCGGAAAAGAGGACTTCAGCCGACTGGTCAAAACGGAGATCGCTCATGTTCAGGAATGTCATAGCCCTGCGTCCGGTGATCGTCGCGTTCTGCGCGGGTGCTCGCCTTCGCGGGACGACCGTCCGCAGCCATCGGGCAGGCCGTGCCGGGCTTTGCGGGAGAGCTTCCTACCCTTATCCCCGTTCTCGAACAAGGAACGCCCGTCGTGATCAACATCTCTCGGAGCGGCAAGCCGGCGCAGCGGGCATTGTGATCGAAAGCGTTATGCCTGGAACGCCGGCAGCTCTGGCCGGCGTTCGACAGGGCGACAAGATTGTTGCGGTCAACTGGTCGCCGGTTACATCCGTGGCCGATTTGCGCGACGCGGCCGCCAGCCAACGGGCTATACTGGCGCATGAGCCGATGGCAGCGGTCTGTTTCTGGTCGTGAGGTAGGGGGGCATAGTGGAGATGGACAAGAAGACGCAGTTCAATATCTGGTACTGGATCGCGGCGTTTTTCGGCCTGATGGTCTTTCAGTACCTCTTCGCGACGGCGACGCAGGTCGCGCAGATTCCCTACAGTGAGTTCCAGACCTATCTTACGCAGGGTCGCATCGCCGAGGTCGCCGTCTCCGACCGGTTCATCCAGGGTCGCTTCACCGAACCGGTGGACGGCCGGCCGATGTTCATCACCACCCGCGTCGAGCCCGATCTGGCGCGCGACCTCCAGCAGCACGACGTCGTCGTCACCGGCCAGATCGAGAGCACCTTCCTGCGCGACCTCCTGTCGTGGGTCGTTCCCGTCGCGCTGTTCGTCGGGTTGTGGATGTTCATCCTGAGGCGAATGGGCGGCGGCATGGGCGGCGGCCTGATGCAGATCGGCAAGTCCAAGGCCAAGGTCTATGTGCAGACGGACACCGGCGTGACCTTCGCCGACGTCGCCGGCGTCGACGAGGCCAAGGCCGAGTTGCAGGAGATCGTCGATTTCCTGAAGGACCCGGAGGAGTACGGCCGGCTCGGCGGGCGCATGCCCAAGGGCGTGCTTCTCGTCGGCCCGCCCGGCACCGGCAAGACGCTGCTCGCCAGGGCAGTGGCCGGCGAGGCGGGCGTGCCCTTCTTCTCCATCTCCGGCTCCGAATTCGTCGAGATGTTCGTCGGCGTCGGCGCCGCGCGCGTGCGCGACCTGTTCGAGCAGGCGCGCGCCAAGGCGCCGGCCATCATCTTCATCGACGAGCTCGACGCGCTCGGCCGCGCCCGCGGCATCGGGCCGATGGCCGGCGGCCACGACGAGAAGGAGCAGACGCTCAACCAGCTTCTGGTCGAGCTCGACGGCTTCGACCCGTCGAGCGGGCTGGTGCTGCTCGCCGCCACCAACCGGCCGGAGATCCTCGACCCGGCGCTGCTGCGCGCCGGGCGCTTCGACCGGCAGGTCCTGGTCGACCGGCCGGACAAGCAGGGCCGCATCGCCATCCTGCATGTCCACATGAAGAAGGCGAAGCTCGCGCCGGACGTGTCGCCGGAGCAGATCGCGGCGCTCACGCCCGGCTTCACCGGCGCGGACCTCGCCAACCTCGTCAACGAGGCGACGCTGCTCGCCACCCGCCGCAAGGCCGACGCGGTGACGATGGAGGATTTCAACAACGCCATCGAGCGCATCATCGCCGGGCTGGAGAAGCGCAACCGCCTGCTCAACCCCAGGGAGCGCGAGATCGTCGCCTATCACGAGATGGGCCATGCGCTCGTCGCCATGGCGCTGCCGGGCGTCGATCCCGTGCACAAGGTGTCGATCATCCCGCGCGGCATCGGCGCGCTCGGCTACACCATCCAGCGTCCGACCGAGGACCGTTTCCTGATGACGCGCGAGGAGCTTGCGAACAAGATGGCGGTGCTGCTCGGCGGCCGCGCCGCCGAGTGGATCGTCTTCGAGCATCTTTCCACCGGCGCGGCCGACGACCTCGTCAAGGTCACCGACATCGCCCGCGCCATGGTCACGCGCTACGGCATGACCGAACGGCTGGGCCATGTGGCGCTGGAGAAGGACCGCCGCTCGTTCCTGGCCACGGACCAGCCCTATTACGGGCCGCAGGAGCGCGACTATTCCGACGAGACCGCGGCGGCCGTAGACGAAGAGGTCAAACGTATCGTTGAGGAAACGTTCGGGCGTACCGTAGCGCTGCTTCAGGAACGCCGCGAAATCCTCGACACGTCGTCGCGCCTGCTGCTCGAGCGCGAAACGCTGGGTGAGGAAGAGTTGCGGGAAATTCTCAGAAAGGATGCTGCAGAGCTGAGTCAGAAAACGGGCTGAGCAGGCGGCGATGCGATCATCGCCGTGTATGCTGCACGATGGGTATGCTATTCTCCGATAACCACCGGGTAACCGCACCGTCTGTTATACCGTCTGTCCTGGGAACGAGTGCGCAGAGAAGCGCGTATAACCGCACTTCCTTCCTGACTCCCTCTCCGCCACTATCAAATTGTAAACTCCCAACAGCCTGACTTTGGTCTGCCCCCTGAAAAGTGGTCCTCCCTGAAGTAGGCTATTGAGCCGTTGGAGAGGACGTTTGAATGCCCCAGAAGAAGCATAAGCCCGAAGAGATCGTCGCGAAGCTGCGCCAGGTCG
>Ga0180217_1002468_pt1 | contig 17166 bp, 16 predicted proteins | sample eDN3rd37CBELigOP_FD_128521 | JGI IMG/M metagenome (GOLD analysis project Ga0180217, IMG submission 128521) | Enriched Organic Plus compost microbial communities from Emeryville, California, USA - eDNA 3rd pass 37_C BE-Lig OP (version 2) (version 2) ... | reverse complement strand
GACGGCTTTCTGCAGCTCAGCAACCGACGGCGCCACCAACAGCGGCTCCTCGGGCAGCACGTAGGCCGGCGGTCCGAGCGGGCGCAGCGCCTCGGACACGGCCGTCAACTGTGCCGGATCGCACCGGTTGGCGACGACGGCTGAGGTGTGCGCGTGCTGGCCGGCCAGTTCGGCGAGGCACACCTCGACGACGTGGACCACCTCGTCGGGGGTGCGGTCGGCGGCCTTGACGGCGAGGACGACGGGCGCGCCGAGGTTGACCGCGATGCGCGCGTTCATGCTCAGTTCGCTGGGGGTGGCGATGTCGGTGTAGTCGCTGCCGACGATCAGCACCGCGTCGCATTGGTCGGCGACGCGGTGGTACCGGTCGACGATCTCGGCGATCGCGGCGTCGGGATCCTCGTGAACCTGCTGGTAGCTGACGCCGACGCAATCTTCGTAGGGCAACCCGGCGGTGGTTCCCGCCAGTAGCAGCTCCAGGATGTAGTCGCGGTCCTCGCCCAGCCGCGTGATGGGGCGGAACACCCCGACCTTGGGCACGGTCGCGGCCAACCGGTGCAGGATGCCCAGCGCGATCGTCGACTTACCGGTGTCGCCCTCGGGTGAGGCGATGTAGATCGCGGTGGCTGCTTCTCCCTCGGGCACGACCTACAGCATCCCACTTGGTCAGGGCAGATGTGCCAGCGCCCCCGCAAACTCCGTGCAGAACCAGTCGACGTCGGCCATCGAGAATACCAGCGGCGGCCTGATCTTGAGAACGTTGCCGTAGGTGCCGCACACCGAGATCAGGACGTGCCGATCACGCATCTCGTTGACCAGGTCGTGGGCGCGGGTGCGGTCCGGCGTGGCGGCGTCGCGGTCCTCGACCAACTCGACGCCAACGTACAGCCCGGCGCCGCGGACGTCGCCGATGTGCGGATGGTCGGCGGTGATGCGGGTGAGCTCGTGGCGCAGCGCGGCGCCGACGGTTGCCGCGCTGGTCACCAGTTCCTCGTTCTCGATGACGTCGAGCACCGCGGCGGCCGCCGCCATCGACACGGGGTTGCCGCCGAAGGTGTTGAAGTAGGGCACGCCGACGGCGAACGGTTCCAGCACGGCACTGCGCGCGGCCATCGCGGCGACCGGCAGCCCGTTGGCCATCGGTTTGCCCATGGTCACCAGGTCGGGCACCACGTTGTGGCGTGCGAAACCCCACATGTCGTCGCCGGTGCGCCCGAAGCCGGGCTGCACCTCGTCGGCGATGAAGACGCCGCCGGCAGCGCGCACGGCTTCCACGGCGGGTGCGAGCACCGAGGTGTCCGGGTAGATGCCGTCTGACGAGAAGAAGGTGTCGACGATCAGGCAGCTCAGTCCGTATCCGGAACTCTGCAGATCGGCGATCGCGGCCTCGACGTCGGCGCGGAACCGCGCCGCCACGTCGTCTCCCGCCCGGTAGCTGTCGGGCGCGGGGACGGTGCGCACGTGCGGCCCGGTCACCGTCTCGCCGCCGATCGACGGCGAAATCGCCGTCACCGCTTCGGTATTGCCGTGATAGGCGTCACGCGTGACGATCACTCCGCGCGCGCCGGTGTACATCTGCGCGACGCGCAGCGCGAGATCGTTGGCCTCGGATCCCGTGCACGCGTACATCACCTGGTCGACCTCGTCGGGCATGGTCGCCAGCAACCGCTCCGAGTACGCGACGATGCCGTCGTGCAGGTAGCGGGTGTGGGTGTTGAGGGTTTCCAGTTGCCGGGTCACCTGGGCCACGACGTGGGGATGACAGTGCCCGACGCTGACGACGTTGTTGTAGGCGTCGAGGTAGCGCACGCCGTCGGCGTCGAACATGTGGCTGCCGCGGCCGCGGACCAGGTGCACCGGCCGTTCGTAGAACAACCGGTACGCCGGCCCGAGCAGCCGGGTGCGGGCCGAGATCAACTGCTCGGTACCCGGGTCGATCGACTGATCACCCGTGTAGCTGTTGGAATCCATGATGTTGGAAAACCTCATGTTCCCAACCCCTTTCGTACCCATGTCAGTTGTCACAACCTCGGCCCGCACCCTCTGTCAGCGTTCGTGTGATTCCTGCAACACGGTGCGGCCGAGTTCGGCATAGCGGTTGGGGTCCTTGAACTTCAAGAACAGCGCCAGCAGCACTCCGCCGATTCCGACGATGCCAACAACATACGGGATCGCGGCGAAGATCCAGTCGGTCGCGGCATCGCCCGCGGCGAACGACGCGTTCTTGGCCAGCAGGTAGATCACATAGAGCATGCCCGTGCCGCCCAGAAGCGGCGCGAGGAACGTCTTGAACCAGTGGGCGGTCTCCGGGTGCCGCTTGTGCACATGGAAGTAGGAGATCACCGAGAACGCCGCCAGCGCCTGCACGATCATGATCGCAGTGGTGCCCAGCAGGGCCATCAGCCCGTACAACTCGGTGTAGGGATCACGGCCGCTGAGGTCGAAGAACAGCACCACCACGGCCGCGAACGCGGTCTGGACGAACCCGGCGATGTACGGCGAACCGTGCACCGGGTGGGTCGCGCCGATGGTCTTGCGCATACCGGGGACGACATTCTCGCGGCCTATGGCGTAGAGGTAGCGGGCCGCGCAGTTGTGGAACGCCATGCCGCACGCGAACGATCCCGTCATCAGCAGGATCTTGAACAGATCGACCGCCCAGGTCCCCAGGTGCTCGTGCACGGGGTTGAAGAAGATGTTGCCCGCGGTCTCCGAATCCTGTGCCAGGGCAATGGCATTCTGCGGACCGGTGCCGACGATCGCCAACCACGACACGATGACGTAGAACGCGCCGATACCGATCACCGAGCTGACGACCGCGATCGGGATGATCTTCTTGGGGTTGCGCGACTCCTCGCCGTACATGGCGCTCGACTCGAAGCCCACCCAGGACCAGAACGCGAAGAACAGGCCCACGCCGGCGGATCCGGCGACGGCGATCATGCTGCCGTCCGTGCCCGCGACCTCACCGGTGAGGCTCTGAAAACCGTTGAGCGGGTTGAGCGATCCGAGTGACCAACCCTGCGGGCCACCGCCGGTGAACACCACCGACAGCGCCATCAGGGCCAGCATCACGATCTCGGTGATGAGGAACACCCCGAGCACCTTGGCCGCGAGGTTGATGTCGAAGTAGGTCAGCACCGTGTTGACCGCGAGCATGACCACCGCGAACACGATCCACGGCACGTCGACATCGAAGAACGATTTGAACAGGTCGTTGCCGAAGAACGAGAAGATGCCGATCAACGAGGCCTCGAAGACCATGTAGGCCAACGCCGTCAGGAATCCGGCGCCCAGGCCGACGATGCGGCCGAGACCGTGGCTGATGTAGCCGTAGAACGCGCCGGTCGCGGTGATGTGCTTGCTCATCGCGGCGTAGCCGTTGGCGAACAGCGTCAGCACGATGGTCGCGACGAAGTAACCGGCGGGCGCGTACGCGCCGTTGCCGAAGCCCACCGCGATGGGGACGTTGCCGACCATGGCGGTGATGGGGGCGGCGGTGGCCACCGCCATGAACATGACGCCCACCAGGCCCACCGCATTGGGTTTGAGGCGCTGGATGGCTTCTGAAGACTTTCCGCTCGGCGCTTTTCCTGGCGCCGACGGATCGATGATCTCGCTCATTGAGGGTCCTAATCCGTCCCTGAACAGGGAAATTACCGGACCATTTTTTGGTCTGGTCTGAGAATGTCGCCGACGACGTTGTGCTGCGACGCTGGCAATTGTTACCGCGCCCAGATTCGTTGGTCAACTTGGAATTACCTGTACATATGCGGGTTTGTTGCAAACATGTTTCGAAGCTGGGAGCCATGCAACGGCAGCGTAAAAATTCTCGATTTGGTCTGCTCTGGTTCGGCTTTTGGTCCACACTCTTCGACATGCCGGGACTTCCAGCTGACCACGAACTGTTCGCGCGCGCCGCACTGGGCGCCTACCAGCGCGATCCGAACACCCCGCTGCGCTTGCTCAGCCTGTCGGAGAACGCGACGTATCTGGCCGGCGAGCCGGGCGGTGACACCGAGCCATTGGTGCTGCGCGTGCACCGCCCCGACTACCACTCGGTGGCAGGCATCACCTCCGAACTGGCCTGGATGGCCGCGTTGCGACGCGAAACCACTGTCAGGACACCGGAACTCGTGGCAGCCCAAGGCGGCGATCAGGTGGTCGCGGCCACCGTCGGCGACCGCACCCTCTACGTCGACGCCGTGAGCTTCGTGCCTGGGTGCACGGCCGAGGAGGCGCCCGACGTCGTGGGGTTCGCCGAACTCGGCGAGTTGACGGCGATCATGCACGATCACGCCCAGAGCTGGACCGCGCCCGCGTCGTTCACGCGGTTCGGTTGGGATCTCGACGCGATCCTCGGTCCCGACGCCCGCTGGGGCAACTGGCGTGACGCGCCGGCGCTCACCAAGGGCGACACAGCGGCGATCGAGCGCGCCGTGACCGAGATCACCTCGCGGATCAGCAAATTCGGCACCGGTTCGGACCGGTTCGGGCTCATCCATGCCGACCTGCGGCTGTCCAACCTCATGGTCGACCCGTCCTCGCCGGGCGCGGGCATCACCGTGATCGATTTCGACGACTGCGGCTGGGGCTGGTATCTGGCCGATCTGGCCGCAGTGGTGTCGTGGCTCGAGGACACCCCGGAGGCCGACGCCATGATCGCCGACTGGCTGCGCGGATACCAGGCGGTGCGGGTGCTGCCCGAGGAGCACCTGGCGTTGATCCCGACGTTCGTCATGCTGCGCCGTGTGCAGTTGACGGCGTGGATCGCCTCGCACGCCGACGCCGACGCCGCGCTCTCCGTCGGCGCCGACTATGCGCGCGGCACCGCGCGGCTGGCCGAGCGCTACCTCGGCGACCAAAGCTGGCTACAGGACGCGGTTTTTGCGTCACCCCTCACCCCGACAGCATGACAAGGAGAAACATGTTCGACCTGCAGGGCCGCTCCGTGGTGGTCACCGGCGGCACCAAGGGCATCGGCCGCGGCATCGCCACGGTGTTCGCGCGGGCCGGCGCCAATGTGGCGGTGGCGGGCCGTTCGACCGCCGACATCGACGCGTGTGTGGCCGATCTCGACCAGTTGGGTTCCGGCAAGGTCATCGGCGTGCAGACCGATGTCAGCGACCGCGCCCAGTGCGATGCGCTCGCCGGGCGCGCCGTTGAGGAGTTCGGTGGCATCGACGTCGTGTGCGCCAACGCGGGCGTCTTCCCCGACGCGCCGCTGGCCACCATGACGCCCGAGCAGCTCAACGGGATCTTCGCGGTCAACGTCAACGGCACGTTCTACGCGGTACAGGCCTGCCTGGACGCGCTGATCGCGTCGGGCAGCGGGCGCGTGGTGCTGACATCGTCGATCACCGGTCCCATCACCGGGTACCCCGGCTGGTCGCACTACGGCGCCACCAAGGCCGCGCAGTTGGGCTTCATGCGCACGGCCGCAATCGAATTGGCGCCGCACAAGATCACCGTCAACGCGATCATGCCCGGCAACATCATGACCGAGGGTCTGCTGGAGAACGGCGAGGAGTACATCGCGAGCATGGCGCGCTCCATCCCCGCGGGCGCGCTGGGCACCCCGGAGGACATCGGCCACCTCGCGGCGTTCCTGGCCACCAAGGAGGCCGGCTACATCACCGGTCAGGCCATCGCCGTCGACGGTGGACAGGTGCTGCCCGAGTCCCTGGACGCGATCGCGACGTAGCACCGGCCATGGAGGAGACGTCGGGCGGTCCGGTGGCCGAAGACGTACGCCGCCGGATTTTGTCGATGCTGGCCCAGGGCATGCTGCGTCCGGGTTCGCGGCTGGGCACCGAGCGCGAGATGGCGGAGACCTTCGCGGTGTCGCGGTCCACCCTGCGCAGCGCCCTGCTGCCGTTGAGCCAGGCCGGTGTGCTGGAGCGTCGCACCGGCCGCAACGGCGGCACGTTCGTGCGGGCCGACGTGGTGCAGCGCAATGCCGCCGAGCTGGCCGGTCTGCCCGCGCGTCTGCACAGCGGCGGGCACACCAGCACCAGCCGCGTGCTGGGCACCGACCGCAGGCCCGCGACCGCCATCGAGGCCGAGGCCCTCGAAGTGCCCCTGGGCACAGACATTTTCACGATCCGGCGGTTGCGGTTCGCCGACGGGGTGCCCCTGTCGGTGGACCTCGCCTGCTTCGTCGCCGGACGCATGAACGACCTGCTGGAACAGCCGCTCGGCGGGTCGCTCTACGAACTGCTGCAGGTGCGCTACGGTCTGACACCCGCCACCACGACCGAGACCATCGAGGTGGTCAGCGCCAGCCCCCGCGAGGCCCAGTGGCTCGATGTCGCGCATCGCAAACCGCTGCTGGCGATCACGCGGGTGACCCGCGACGACACGGGCAGGCCGTTCGAATACGCCTACGACCTGTTCCGCGCCGACCGCGTGCGTCTCACCGCGACGAGCCACGGCACCGTCGGTGCCGTGCAGCGCTCTGTCAGCACCACCGCCTGAGTCACCCCGCACCGCGCAGCGTCACCCTGCACCGCGAGCGTGCGGGTCTGCTGCCCGACGCACCGCGAATCAGCAGCGCTGCGCGCACGCTCGCGGCGCGTGAGCGACCGCGTGAACGCGCGCGCGAGCACTGCAGCTCGCGCGAGCACCCGCACGAGTGCCCAGAATCAGGCCAGAATCAGGCCAGCTTGCGCAACCGCGGTTCCAGATCGCGTTTGAACAGCTCGAGGAATCGACGCTGGTCATGGCCCGGGGCGTGGAACACCAGGTGGTTCAGCCCCCACTTGACGTACTGGCCGACCTTCTCGACCGCCTCGTCGGGGTCCGACGCGACGATCCAGCGCTTGGCGACCTGCTCGATGGGCAACGCGTCGGCAGCCTTCTCCATCTCGATCGGATCGTCGATCGAATGCTTCTGCTCGGCGGTCAACGACAGCGGCGCCCAGAACCGGGTGTTCTCCAGCGCCAACTCGGGATCGGTGTCATAGGAGATCTTGATCTCGATCATCCGGTCGATCGCGTCGGCGTCGCGATCGGCGGCCGCAGCACCCTCCTTGACCGCCGGGATCAGCTTCTCGGCATAGAGCTCCTCACCCTTGCCCGAGGTGCAGATGAACCCGTCACCGGCACGGCCGGCGTACTTGGCCACCACCGGACCACCCGCGGCGATGTACACCGGGATGCCACCCTCGGGCACGTCATAGATCGACGCGCCCTTGGTGCGGTAGTACTCGCCGTCGAAATCGACCCGGTCCCCCAGCCACAGCTCACGCATCAACCGCACCGATTCGCGTAGCCGCGCGAACCGCTCCTTGAACTCTGGCCACTCGCCGGCATACCCGGTCGCGATCTCGTTGAGCGCCTCACCGGTGCCCACACCGAGGAAGATCCGCCCCGGATACAGACATCCCATCGTCGCGAACGCCTGGGCGATCACCGCCGGGTTGTACCGGAACGTCGGCGTCAGCACCGACGTCCCCAGCACCAGGTTCTTGGTGCGCTCGCCCACCGCGGTCATCCACGCCAGCGAGAACGGCGCATGCCCACCTTCGTGACGCCACGGCTGGAAATGATCACTGACAGTCGCACTGTCCATACCTGCCGACTCGGCCAAAACCGCCAACTCGACCAACTCGCGAGGAGCAAACTGCTCCGCAGATGCCTTGTAACCTAGCTTCAATTCAGCCACCATTCGTTTCTACTCCAATGCCTAAACTCACGGCATGGCAGTAGCCCTGAACAAGATCACCGACCGCGTCCATTTCGCCCGCACCGACCTCGTCAACTGGACGCTGGTGACCGGTGACGACGGCGTACTGCTCATCGACGCGGGGTTCCCGGGTCAACGTGAGGACGTGCTCGATTCGGTGCGGCAACTGGGATTCGGTCCCGACGACATCAAGGCCGTGCTGCTCACCCACGCCCACGTCGACCACTTCGGCACTGCCATCTGGCTCGCGAAAACCTATGGCACACCGGTGTATTGCCACGCAGACGAAGTCGGCCACGCCAGGCGCGAGTACCTGGAGCAGGCCACCCCGGCGGGCGTGGCCCGTCAGGTTTGGCAGCCGCGCTGGCTGAAGTGGGCACTGGCGATCTCCCGTCAGGGCGCATTCGATCATTCCGGCATTCCTTCGACGCAGGCGTTCACCCCCGAGATCGGGCTGCCGGGAAAACCCACCGCGATTCCGACTCCCGGACACACCGGCGGGCACTGCTCCTATCTGGTCGACGGTGTCCTGGTGGCCGGCGACGCTCTGGTGACGGGCCACCCGACCTCCTCGCGACGCGGCCCTCAGTTGCTGCATCAGGTGTTCAACCACGACCAGCAGGCGTGTCTGCGCAGCCTCGGTGCGCTGGGGCTGCTCGACACCGAGGTGCTGCTGCCCGGCCACGGCGACGTCTGGCGCGGCTCGATCCGTGAGATGGCGGACCAGGCGGCATCCTCGGCGCCGTCCCCGGCCCGCTAGCTCAAAACCCGGTATCCCAGCAAAAAGAAGCCGGTCAGGCACAGACCACATGCCAGCACGATCGTCGGCATGAGGACCATCTGGTCGAGTTCGTCGGGTTCGAACACTTCGTCATCGTCGACGGAACCGAAGAAAACCCTGGCCACCGCGGTTCGGCGGAATGCGAACATGCGTCTGCGCAGCCTGGATGAGCCGGCGCGGCGACCGATGAACAACCGCACGGCCACGCCGGCGGCGAACACCAGGACACCGGACGCCAACAACAGCGACCCGACGACTACCTGCGGATTCGGCAAACGCTCCCCCACTGGTGTTCGGCTCTTGCGGGGCCCAGCCTATAGGCGGTCCGGGGCACGCTTCATCGAGTTGCGCGTCACAGTCCCCAGCGCTGAGCGATCAGCTCATGCGACCGCAACCGGTCCTCGTGGCGGTGGGTCACCGACGTGATGACGAGTTCGTCGGCGCCGGTGACGCGGCGCAGCGCCTCGAGGCGTTCGGCCACCTGATCGGGGTCGCCGACGAACTGCGTCGCGACGCGGTCTCTCACCAGGTTCAGCTGGTCGTCGGTGAGCGGCGGCAGGTGCTCGGAGTCCGGATACGGAACAGCGCCGCCACCGGCGCGGATCGAGTACACCCAGTGCCCGTATCCTGCCGCGAGCCGTTTGGCGGTGGGTTCGTCGTCGGCGACGACGATGTCGGCCGACACCACGACGTACGGTTCGGAGAGGTGTTCCGACGGTGTGAACTCGTTGCGGTACAACTCGATTGCCTCCAGCGCGGTCGCCGGCGTGATGTGGTAGCTGGCGACGAACGGAAGGCCTTGGGCCGCAGCGACGCTCGCGCTCTGCCCCTTGCTGCTGCCGAAGATCCACGGGGTCAGCCCGCTGCCCGCACCCGGCACCACGGTGCCGATCTCGTAGCGGTCTGCCAGCATCGCGAGAATGTCGTCGAGCTGATCGGCGAAATCCGGTGCGACAGCTTGTGGTTGCTGAAGGACGGCCATGCGCGTCTGCAGTCGCGGGTCGGTCAGCAGGGCCCGCATGTCGAACGGCGCCGGGATCACCACGCCGTCGATCTCGTGCCATTCCCGGGGCGGTTTGGGTGTTTTCGGCTTCTCCCGCATCGCCTCGACGCGTCGCTGCCCCGACCGTCCCACGCCCAGGTCGATCCGTCCGGGATAAAACGCCTCGAGCATCCCGAAGCTCTCCACCACCGCGACGGCGGTGGTGTGTCCGAGCTGCACTGCGGCAGTGCCGACGCGGATCCGCTCGGTGGCCGCCGCGATCTGGCCCACGAGCACCGCGGGCGCCGAACTCGCGACGGCGACGAAATGATGCTCGGCGACCCAGTACCGCTTGTATCCCCACTGCTCGGCGTGCTGCGCGAGGTCGACGGTGTTGCGCAGTGCCGTGGCGGCATCTGCGCCGGCGCTGATCGGCGCGAGATCCAGGATCGACAACGGAACGTTCATGCGGACTCCTCGGCCGGCAGCACCTTGTGGAAGGCGACGGGGAACACCGTGCCGTCGGCGGGCAACGGTTCGGGTAGGCGGGTGTAGCCGGCGGCCGCGTACAGCGCTTCGGCCTCGGGCTGCAGGTGGCCCGTGGTCAGGTAGACCTTCCGGTAGCCGCGGGCGGCGATCTGGTCCTCCAGGTGCGTCAGCAGGGCCTTGGCCAGCCCGCGCTTGCGGTACGCGCTGTGGGTCCAGATCCGCTTGAGTTCGGCGGTGTCGTCGTCGAACCGCTGGAAGGCGCCTCCCGTGACGGGCTCACCCGCGAGCAGACCGACGAACATGCCGCCGGTCGGCGGGGCGAACACCTCGGCGGGCTGGCTGAGCAGCCAGGTCATCACCGCGTCGCGGGTACTGCCGTACCGCGACGAGTACTCGTCGGCAAGCTCGTCGAGCAGCGGCGCGGCCAGCGGGTCATCCTGGCCGACCGCCACGAACTGCACATGAGTTCGATCCGGCTCGGACATCACCACCGTTTCTATACCCATGAGGTGTTCAACGTTCGACGTCGCGCAATATGCCCGCCAGACTCACCGTGATCGAAAATCGGCCAAGGCCGGCGCTCGAGTCGCTCGGGCCGCTGCGGCGTTCCGGATGGGTATGAATCCGCTTTTCCGGTTGACCCGCTCCATGACCGCCGCGGCGGTCATGGCCGCCGCAGCCGCCGCCACCACCCCGATCGCGGTCGCCGACACACCACTCGAATATCTGGGCCAGTGGCAGCTGCCGCCTCAGGAAGCCGGTGCGCCCAACAGGATTGGCGGCCTCTCGGGAATCACCTACGACCCGGCGCATCAGACGTACTACCTCATCAGCGACGACAAGACCGAGCACGGCCCGGTCCGCTTCCACACCGCGCGAATCGGGCTGTCCGGCAACGGCGTGGACGACGTGCAGTTCGTCGGTGTCCAGCCGTTGCTCGACGAGTCCGGAAAACCTTTCGGGCCGAACAACTTCACGTCGAACCCCCCGGTGTTGGCCCCCGACGCCGAGGCGATCGCCTACGACGCCGGCCGCCGACTCCTGTACTGGACGTCGGAGGGATACATCCACGACGACGCGTCCGGCAAGCCCGCCATCCTGCAGCCGTGGATCCGGGTGGCCGGCCTCGACGGGGCCTACCAGGGCGAGTTCGCGCTGCCGCCGAGCTTCATGTTCACCGGGGACCAGACCGCCGGTCCGCGGCCCAACGGCGTGCTCGAAGGGCTGTCCCTGACGCCGGACGGGCGCTACCTCTTCGCGGCGATGGAGCAACCGCTCTACCAGGACGGTCCTGCGACCGACGAGAACCACACCGGGCTGGTGCGCATCACCAAGTTCGACACCGTCACGCGGACGCCTGTCGCGGAGTACGCATATCCCGTCGACCGCGCCGCTCCCGAGACGGGCTTCAACGGGGTCTCCGACATCCTGGCGTTGTCGGAGACGTCGTTCCTGGTCATCGAGCGCGCCGCGAGCCTGCCGCGTCAGGTCGCGGTGTCGGTGTACCGCGCGGACACCGGACCCGCGTCCGACGTGCTCGACGTGGCCTCACTGCGAGATCAGGCCGTCATTCCGATGACCAAGACCCTGGCCGCCGACCTGCGCGCCACACCAGGTCTGGACCGCCTCGACAACATCGAAGGGCTCACCCTGGGTCCGCGCCTGCCCGACGGGCGCCAGTCGGTGGTGCTGGTCAGCGACGACAACTTCCAGCCGTTCGAGGTGACGCAGTTCCTGGCGTTCGCGTTGCCGAGGAGTTGAGATGAGCCTTCAGCGCGGAGTGATCCACGACTCAACCACCCCTTCCCACTCAAACTTGACACGTGTAAAGTTCGGCGCCATGGACAACATCAGGGGCAAGACCATCGCGATCACCGGCGCCGCTCGCGGTATCGGTTATGCCACCGCCAAGGCACTGCTGGCCCACGGCGCCCGCGTCGTCATCGGCGATCGTGACGTGGCACTTCAGGAGTCCGCGGTCGTCGAGCTGAGCAAGCTCGGCCAGGTGTCGGGCTATCCGCTGGACGTGACCGACCGCGAGTCGTTCGCGACGTTCCTGGACAAGGCGCGCACCGACGGCGGCGGCCACATCGACGTGCTGATCAACAACGCCGGTGTCATGCCGGTCGGCCCGTTCCTGGAGCAGAGCGAGCAGTCGATCCGCTCCAACATCGAGGTCAACGTGTACGGCGTGCTCACCGGCTGCCAGCTGGCCCTGCCGGACATGGTCAAGCGCCGTCGCGGCCACATCATCAACATCGCGTCGCTGTCGGGTGTCATCCCGCTGCCCGGTCAGGTGGTCTACGTCGGCGCCAAATACGCCGTCGTCGGGCTGTCCACGGCGCTGGCCGACGAGATGGCCCCGTATGGTGTCGACGTCTCGGTGATCATGCCGCCGTTCACCAACACCGACCTGATCTCGGGCACCAAGTCCGGCGGGGCCATCAAGCCCGTGGAACCCGAGGAGATCGCGGCGGCCATCGTCAAGACGCTCAACAAGCCCAAGACGCATGTGTCGGTGCCGCCGCCGCTGCGGTTCACCGCGCAGGCCGCGCAGATGCTGCCACCCAAGGGACGTCGCTGGCTCAACAAGAAGCTGGGCCTGGACAATGTGTTCCTCGAGTTCGACACCGCCAAGCGCAAGGCCTACGAGGACCGCGCCCAGGCGGCCCTGGGTGTGATCGAGTCGGACAAGAAGTAGCTCCGAAGCGAAACCGACGAAATTGCCGCAAACACCGTGCGCAGCGGCAATTTCGTCGGTTTCGGCGTTTACCCCTGGTAGTCGATGGCTTCGATCAGCGGACCCGGCTCGTCCATGAGTGCCCAGAACCGGTCACGGATCGCCACTGTGATCGGGCCGGGCTCGCCGGTGCCGATCGGCTCGCCGTCGAGCGACGTGATCGGGGTGATGCCGCCGGCGGTGGTGCAAGCGATCAGTTCGTCGGCGTCGTAGAGCTCGTAACTCGTGACATCGCGCAGCGTGGCCTCGATGCCCAGCTGCTCGGCGATCTCGAACAGCGTCTTGCGGGTGATGCCGGGCAACGCATTTCGCGACGGCGAGGCGATCTTGCCGTCCTTGACGATGCAGACGTTGAAGCCGGGTCCCTCGGCGACGCAGTTGTCGGCGTCGAGCAGGACCGCCGTGCGCACACCCCGGTCCTTGGCCTCGAAGCTGGCCGCGGTCAGGTCGCCCCACTGGTAGTTCTTGATGGTGGGGTCGACGGTGTTGCGGCCGGCGCGGCGGACGTGGCGCGGCACGATGGCGCTGGTGCCGTTGATCTGCTCGTACGGCGGGAACACCCACAGGTACGGGATCGCGTAGACGTACACCTGGTGGGTCAGCTGCGTGAGATCCTTTTCACCGCGCTTCTTTCCGTAGCCGCGGGTGATGGTGAAATTCAAGAACGATTCACGCAGCTGTGACAGCGCCACGCATCTCTTGCCGATCTCGGCCATCTCCTCCTTGGACATGCCGGGGTCGAGACGCAGCTTGCGGGCACCGTCGTAGAGCCGGTCCATGTGGTCGTCGAGCCGGAAGACGTTGCCGTGCCACACATGCGCGACGGTGTAGGTCAGATCGGAGTGACCGAATCCGGTGTCGAACAACGAGATCCGCGCCTCGGAGGCGGGTACGTACTCCCCCTCGATCCAGGCCGCGCCGCCCGCGAACGGGCTCAGCTCGTCGAGTTCGTAGTCGCTGTACTGGATCACCGAGCCCGGCGGGGTGTCCTCCCGGATCGCACCGGGTTCGACGGCGACGAGGTTACTGGTTCCGGCATCGTTGGTGAGTGTCATTGACAATCAATCCTTTCAGAGCTAGATGGTGTGGGTCTTGACGTAGTCGGCACCGGCTTCGCCGCGCTTCAGCCGGGGCTTCAGGCCGGCGGCCCACCAGATCGCCGCGACCGTGACGATGCCGAGGAAGACCCACTTGTTGGTGGTGAACTGCGGCAGGAAAAGCAGCGCGACGGCCACGCCGAGGAAGACCACCAGCGCCGTGATGTACAGCGGCAGGCGGAATTTCCCGAGATCGAACGTGCCCGGCTCGCCCTGCGGGATCGTGCCCTTCTTGTAGCCGACGACCAGTCCGATGGTCTGCAGGATGTAGACGAAGAAGAACAGTAGCGACGCGATGCCGATGATGTAATTGAAGGCCTGCTCGTTGACCAGCGCCGAGAGCAGCAGAACGGTGGCCAGGGCACCGAGGAGCATCACGGCGAAGGTTGGCGTCTTACTCTTGGGCGAGACGTGCCGCCACACGTGCGAGAACGGCAGCATGTTGTCGCGGGACATCGAGTAGGTCAGCCGCGTGGCGACCAGGATGTTGGCCAGCACGCACGCCAGGATGTTGGTCAGCGCGATCGCGACGACGATCTTCGTCACCACCGGACCGGCCTGCTGGGTGATGATCTCCTCGATGGGCGCACCCGAGTTCGCGGCGACCGCGGCGCTGTCCTTGATCGCCAGCACGTAGACGACGTACATCGCCAGCTCGATGACCAGCGAGGCGCCCAGCGCGTAGAACATCGTCTTGGGCACGACGTGGCGCGCGTCCTTGGTCTCCTCGGCCACGTCGGCTCCCGACTCGACGCCGATGAGGCCGAAGAACGGTCCGAGGGCGGCCGCCAGCCAGGCCAGCATGTACGAGTCGGCATTGCCCGCGTCGCCGCCGGTGAACAGCGTCGAGATCGGCTGGTGGTTCTCCGGGGACGAGAAGGCGATGACCGCGACGAGCGCGGTGGCGCCCAGGGTGACCACCAGCTCGAGGCTGACGCCGATGTTGTTGACCAGCGTGGCGAACCGGACGCCGTAGATGTTGATCAACACGACGACGGCCACCACGGCGATGGCGAGCAGGATCTGGGTGGTCTGCGTCATGCTCCAGCCCAGCAGGCCGCCGAGGTAACCGGACAGCACGAAGCTGACCCCGGTGAGCCCACACACCCAGCCCATCAGGGCGATGAACCCGGTGAACCAGGCGAGGTTGGGTCCGTTGATCCGGCTGACCCACTGGTACGAGTAACCGGCCAGCGGCAGCTTGGCGGTGAGGTCGGCGGCGATGAACGCCCACAGCGCGAAGACCGCGCCGGCCAGCAGGATCGTCCACACGAAGGGCGCACCCGCGGTGAAGTATCCGGCACCGAAACCGGTGAACACCGCAGTGGTGGCGCTGATCGTGGCGAACCCGATCGCGAATGACGCCAGTTTTCCGACCGAGCGGTCGAGCCTCTGCTCATAGCCGAGTTCAGCGAGCTTGGCGTCCTCGGCGTTGAGGGTCGGCGGCTGCTGCGTGGAACGGTCCGTCAAAGCATCTGTCATGGTCACTCCAGGTCAGGCGGGAATTGCACCTGCAGACAGTTGACTCCGTGCGCGGGCCGCCCGGAAGTTCCAGAATTTGATCTGGTGATAACCGGAAGTTATCAGTGGCGATCCGCTTCGGGGACATCGCCGAAGCTCCAGTGCTCCGAGACGTACGTGACCAGCGCATCTGCTTGTGGCGAGAGCTTTGCCGGGTGCCATGCCAGCGCCGTGTAACTCAACGGCCGGTCTGTTATCGGCACGTAAACGATTCCGGGGCGGTCATACAGGCGGGCGACGGACGCCGTGGTGAAGCTGATACCCAGACCCCGGGCAATGCAGGTGGTTTCGGCCTCATAGGTGGCGGCGACAGCGGCGATCTTGGGTGGCCGGTTCTTGCGCACGTCCATCGCCAGCCAGTAATCCCGCCACGTTCCCGCGGTCAGCGGTGCACACACGATCGGGTCGTCGAGCAACTCGGTGATCGCGATCTCCTGACGGTCGGCCAGCGGGTGGTCCCTGGGCAGGCAGGCCACCCACGACTCGGAGTCCAGGATCAGCATGCGGTGTTCGGGCAGGTCGACCGGCGGGCGGATGATCGCGACCTCTGTGCTGCCGTCCGCCAAACCTGCTGTGGGATCGGCGAAGTCGAACTCGATCGGGTCGACGGTGACGGCCGGGAACGCGGCCTCGAAGTGCCGGACCACCCGGAAGACGAGGTCGGCACCGGTGCCGATCAGATATCCCAGCCGCAGCCGGCCCTGCCGGGTGCCCGACAGCGTCACAAGGTTCTCCACGACCGCGTCGACGCCGGAGAGCGCCTGCTGTACCTGCGGGAGCCACGCCGCACCGAGGTCGGTGAGCACCACCTCGCGGGTGTTCCTGGTGAACAGCAGCACCCCGAAGGCCTGCTCCAACTGCTTGATCGCGGTGGAGAGCGCGGGCTGGGTGATGAACAGCCGCTCGGCCGCACGCCGGTAGTTGAGCTCTTCACCGAGAACTGCGAAGTAGCGCAACTGCCGCAGCGTCACGTCCGCCAATTGAGGGCTCCCGCTTGGGAAGTGACGACCATCGGCGTCTAGAACCGCGGCAACGGATCGTCGGCGCGGTATGCCTCGATCTCGTCGAGATGCCCGAAAAGCTGCTCGTGGGTGAACGCGTACTGCTCGGTGCTGCCGACGAACGTCACATGGACGATCTCGCCGTCCTCTTCGGCGTCCAGCCAGATCCCGGTGACGGGCACACCGTCGGAGACCTCATGTGCGGACGGCTCGTAGTACCAGATCGCGTAGTGGTCGTCCGACTCGTCCTCGTCGAAAGCCCAGCCGCGCTCGGTGATCCGTTCGTCGAACTCGGCGAGGTCGGCGACGACACCCTCCTGCACGGCCTGCAACTGCTCGATGACCTCGTGCGGCACCCACCGCGAATCACGCGCGGCCTGCCGCTTCTTACGCCGCGCCTTCTTGGCGTCGCTCTTCTTGGACACGGCTCAGCTCAGCGCCTGGTCGAGGTCGGCGATCAGGTCCTCGGCGCCCTCCAGGCCGATCGAGATGCGCACCACACCGTCACCCAGGCCGATCGCGGCGCGCCCCTCCGGGCCCATGGCCCGGTGGGTTGTGGTGGCGGGATGTGTGATCAGCGACTTGGCGTCACCCAGGTTGTTGGAGATGTCGATGACGCGCAGCTTGTCGAGTACCTCGAACGCGCGGGCCTTGCCGTCGTCCCCGTCGAGTTCGAACGTCACCACGGTGCCACCGCCGCGCATCTGCCGCTTGGCCAGCTCGTACTGCGGATGCGACGCGAGGTACGGGTATTTCACCCAGCGCACGGCCGGGTGGCCTTCCAGGAACTCGGCGACCCGCTGTGCCGACCGGTTGGAATAGTCCACCCGGACCGCAAGCGTCTCAAGACCTTTCAGCAGCACCCAGG
>Ga0180217_1002463_pt1 | contig 17186 bp, 14 predicted proteins | sample eDN3rd37CBELigOP_FD_128521 | JGI IMG/M metagenome (GOLD analysis project Ga0180217, IMG submission 128521) | Enriched Organic Plus compost microbial communities from Emeryville, California, USA - eDNA 3rd pass 37_C BE-Lig OP (version 2) (version 2) ... | reverse complement strand
CGGAGCGTGCGCCCGCCTATCGCCTGCTCTCCACGGTGATCAAGGCCGGCTGCAGGGCGGCGATCCGGGTGAGCGAACGGGTCTAGCCTGGCCGCTCTGGCGGGGCCGCCTGCGGAGCGCATTGACCCCCGGCCGGCGGCGTGGTCGGCTTCCCCCAGCAACGTGCCGCGGGGAAACGCCATGCCGATCGTCGCCAATCACGCCAAGCAGCGCCTTGAGAAGGGCGAACTCGCCCTCGGCTTCGGGGTGCACCACCTCCGCGGCAGCGCGGTGGGCATGCTCGCCGCCGCGGCCGGCTACGACTGGCTGTTCATCGACATGGAGCACGGCGCGATGAGCGTGCAGGAGGCGACGCAGATCGCCATCGCCGCGCTCGGCCAGGGCATCACGCCGATCGTCCGCGTGTGCCGGGACGCCGTGTTCGAGGGCACGCGGGCACTGGACAACGGCGCCATGGGCGTGGTCGTGCCGCATGTGGATACCGCGGAGGAGGCACGCGCCGTCGCCTCGGCCTACCGCTTCCCGCCGATCGGCACCCGCTCCTGGGGCGGGCCGCCCTTCGCCTACGGCATGAAGGCGCCGAGCCCGGCCGAGGCGCAGATCGAGCTGAACCGCGATATCCTGGTCGCCTGCATGATCGAGACGCCGGAAGCCGTGGCCAATGCCGACGCCATCGCCGCCGTGCCAGGGGTGGATGTGCTGCTGATCGGCACCTCCGACCTTACCGCCACCATGGGCATCGCCGGTCAGATCCATCGTCCGGAGGTCTACGCGGCCTATGAGAAGGTCGCCGCCGCCTGCAAGGCACATGGCAAGACGCTGGGGATGGGCGGGGTGTACGACGAGGAGCACGCTGCGGCCTTCATCCGCATCGGCGCGCGCTTCCTGCTTTCGGGCTCGGATCACAACCTGCTGATGGCGGCGGCCACGGCCCGGTCCAGGTTCCTGCGCGGGCTACGGGCCGGCTGAGGCCGGCACCGCCTGATCTGGCACCATGGCGGGGGAGGGGGAGGCGGGCATCCCTTACCTCCGCCATTCACATCGTTTACTTGCGAATGTTTCTCATTATCGGTATCAACCGGTCGGTCAGCCCAGAGTAGGTCATGCCCATGCCCGCGTCGCGTCGCGCCTTCGGCCTCGCCGCCGCAGTCATCGCCATTGCCGGCTTCGGTGCCGGTGAGGTCCGTGCGCAGGCCAAGGAGGTCCATGTCTATTCCTCCCGCCATTACGACACCGATCGCGAGCTCTACGACGCCTTCACGCGTGAGACCGGCATCCGCGTCCGCCTGATCGAGGGGAACGCCGACCAGCTCATCGCCCGCATCAAGTCGGAAGGCGTGAACAGCCCGGCCGATGTGCTGATCACCGTGGATGCGGCGCGCCTCGCCCGGGCCAAGGAGGCGGGGATCCTGCAGCCGATCCGGAGCCAGGTGCTGGAAAGCCGCATTCCCGCCAACCTGCGCGATCCGGACGGGACCTGGTTCGCCATGTCCCGCCGCGCGCGGGTCATCATGTACGACAAGCAGAAGGGCCCACCGCCCGGCCTGGAGCGCTACGAGGACCTGGCCGACCCGCGCTACCGCGGCATGATCTGCATCCGCTCCGCCGCGCATCCCTACAACACCAGCCTGGCGGCCTCGATCCTGGCCGCCAACGGGCCGGAGAAGACCGAGGCCTGGGCCCGGGGCGTGGTCGCCAACATGGCGCGTCCGCCGCAGGGGGGCGATCGCGACCAGTTCCGCGCCATTCCGGCCGGCCAATGCCAGATCGCGGTGGCCAACACCTATTACCTCGGCCAGATGCTCATCTCGCCGCGCGAGGCCGACCGCGAGATCGCGCAGCGCATCGGCGTGATCTTCCCGAACCAGGGGCCGGGCGACCGTGGGGCGCATGTGAACATCTCCGGCGCCGGCGTGGTCCGCACCGCGCCGAACAAGGAGGAGGCGCAGCGCTTCGTCGAGTACATGACGAGCGCCAAGGCCCAGGAACTCTTTGCCTTGGGCAACATGGAGTACCCGGTGGTGGAGGACGTGCCGGTGAATCCCGCCCTCGCCGCGCTGGGCAGTTTCCGGGCCGACGCCGTGCACGCCACGGAATTCGCGGAGAAGAGTGCGGAGGCGCTGCAGATCATGCAGCGCGCCGGCTGGCGCTAGCGCCGCGGCAGGGGAACCAGGGGGGAACCGCGGCGTGATCGTCTGTCTCTGCAACGCCCTGACCGAGGCGCAGCTGGGCGAGGCCGTCGCCCAGGGTGCCTCGCGACCACGTGAAGTCTATGCCGCCTGCGACTGCAAGGCCCAGTGCGGCACCTGCACCCGCCTGATTCTGGCGATGATCCGCGACGCCAAGGCGGAGAGGGGGCGGGAGGTCAGGCTTCCGTGACCGGGATGCCGGTGGGTTGAACCCTCGGCACGGCCGTGCACCTATGCCGCCGAGACGGAGGCATGGATGCAATCCGACCCGAAGGTCATCGAGCATCTGAATACGCAGCTCACCAACGAGCTGACTGCGATCAACCAGTACTTCCTGCACGCCCGCACCCTGCGCCACTGGGGCGTGACGCGGCTCGGCAAGCACGAATACGACGAATCCATCGAGGAGATGCGCCACGCCGACTGGCTGATCGAGCGCATCCTCTTCCTCGGCGGCCTGCCGAACGTGCAGCGCCTGAACCAGGTGCTGGTGGGCCAGACGGTCGAGGAGATCCTGCGGGCCGACCTGGCGCTCGAAGAGAAGGCGATGCGTGACCTGCGCGAGGGCATCGCCTATTGCGAGAGCGCGCGTGACTACGTCTCCCGCGACCTGCTGCGGCGCATCCTGGAGAGCGAGGAAGCGCATGTGGACTTCCTCGAGCGCCAGTTCGACCTCATCAAGCTGATGGGCATCGAGCGCTACATCCTGCTGAACAGCGCCCCGGCGCCGGAGCAGGAGGCGGATGCCGGGAAGGGCTGACGAAACCGTTTCGGGAGCGACGGACCCGCATTCCACTCAGGATCCGGCATGGGTCCGCAACGCCGTCTCGGCGCGCGCGAAGCGCCCGGGCTCGGCGAGCACCCGGGGCACCTTGTGCTGGCCGCCGAGCTTGCCTTCCGTCCGCATCCAGGCGGCGAAGGTGCCGGGCGGCAGCAGCACCATCTCCGGCGGGTCCAGCTGCCCGCCGCGCCGGTGGATGTCGTAGTCGTCGTTTGCCGTGATCAGCCTGGCATCCACCGCGGCGGCGAGCCGTGACGCCAGCGCGGGGTCCGCCGGCGCGGCCGGTTCCACCAGCCAGCGGTGATGGCCCCGCACCACCCCGAACACCGGGCCCACCATGTATTCGGCCAGGGTGATGCCGAGCTCCTCGAGCGCGGCAAGCAGTGCTCCCTCGATCTCCTCGCCCGTCAGATGCTCGCCGAAAGCCGAGAGGGTGTAGGAGGTCCGTCCCGTCACCAGCAGCCGTGGCGGGTCGCGGTCCAGGAAGCGCACCGTATCGCCCAGCACGCAGGCCCAGAGCCCGGCGCAGGTGGTGGCGACGACGGCGTAGTCCAGGCCGGTCTCGATCGTCGCCGCCCAGTGGCGCGGCGGTGCGGGGGAGTCCAGCGCCTCGACCGGCACGAACTCCCAGAACACGCCGCGGTCGAGCGTGAGCCGCAGCCCCTCGCCATCGCCGCGGTCGGCGATGGCGCAGAAACCCTCGCTGGCGGGGTACACCTCGCGCGTGGCGCAGCCCGGCGGCAGGCAGGGCAGGATGCGGTCGCGGTAGGGCGGCCAGGCGACGCCGCCATGCACCAGCAGCTCCAGGGCCGGCAATGGGCTCCCATGGCCACCATGCCGCGCCGCCAGCCGCTCGAGCAGCACCAGCAGCCAGGAGGGAGTGCCCGACAGCACCCGGATGCGATGCACCGGCGCCTCCTCGGCCAGCACCTCGAGCTTGCGGTCCCAGTCGGCGATCAGCGCCAGATCGCGCGTCGGCCAGCTCCAGGCCGAGAGCAGGCGCGGCACCTCGGCCGCCGCGATGCCCGAAAGGTCGCCCTGCCGCACCCCGGGGGCGATCTCCTCCAGCGCCGTCGAGCCGCCCAGCATGAAGGACAGCCCGCCGAAGATCCGGCTGCGCGGGTGGTTCTCCAGGTGCCAGCCCAGCACATCCAGCGCCGCGCCCCGATTGGCGCGCACCATCTCCCGCGTGACCGGCACGAATTTGGTGCGGCCGGAGGTGGTGCCGGAGGTAAGGGCGAAATAGGGCACGAGGCCCGGCCAGGTGACGTCGCGCAGCACCGGATAGCCATCGCGCCACCAGCCCTCCCAGAGCGCCTCGTAGCGCCGGAGCGGCACCTGCGCCTGGAAGGCCTCGACAGTGTCGATGCTGCCGAAGCCATGCGCCTGGCCGAAGCGGGTGGCTGCGGCGCGGCGCAGCAGGTCCAGCAGCAGCGCCCGCTGGGTCGCGGCGGGATCGAGGTGCCGGATGCGCGCGATGCGCCGCGACGTCACCGCGCGCAGCAGCGGCGTGGCGTCGAAGGGCGGCCCCATCAGCGCGGCCGCAGCACCGTCACGCGGGGGAATTCGGCCGCGACGATCTCCGGGCGCAGCGGCATGCGGATGGCACGCCGCGCGCGCCACAGCGCCACCTGGTCGGCGAAGGCCGCGCTGCCCAGCCAGCCGTCCTGGCCGCCGAACAGCACGAACCAGTTGGCGTCCGGATCCGCAAGGTCGGAGACATGCCGGGCCATCGAGCCGAAGCTCACCTCGTGCGGGCCGGTGACCAGCCCGTGGCCGGTCTTCATTGGCGTCTCGCGCGATCCGCCCACGGGGAAGCCTGTCAGCACGAAGCGGCGTCCCAGCACGGGCAGGTTCACCAGCCAATGCGCCACGCGCAGCCGGTGCACCTCACCCCAGTTGCGGTAGCGGGCCGCCACCGGTGCCGCCTCTGCCGCCGCCTGGCGCAGCACCGCCTCGGCCTGCGCCGGCGGCAGCGCATCCAGGTCGCGCAGCAGGAAGGTGGTGATGAAGTTCCATCCCGTCTCCGGACCCCGGCCGGCGCGCCCCTCGGGCAGCAGCAGCGGCACCAGCCGTCCGAGCAGCAGCTCGAAGACCAGCGCCCCTTCGCTGTCGGCGGCGTAGTCCCCGTTCCAGCCGCGCAGCCGGGCCAGCATCACGGGTTCCGGTGCGCCGCCCGGCAGCGCGTCGAGCCGCGCGAGCAGCCCTTCCGCGAGGATGGCCGCCTTCGGGGCACGCGTGTCGGTCTGCAGCGCCACCAGATCCTCCACCGACAGACGCGGCTTGGACAGCAGCAGCTCGCGCAGTCGGGTCAGCCGGTCGCCGTCGGAAAAGAACCAGCCCATGGGCGGCGGGTTCGCGACCCAGCTTGTCGGATTCTCGTTGGCGGAGGCCAGCACGCCGTCCGGCGGGTTCTCCAGCCGCGGCAGGTCGCGCGCATCCCATAGCCGCTGCCAGGGCGCCGTCACCGCCGGATCAGCCGCGTCCAGCACAGGATCGGTCGGCGGAATGCGGGAACGGGAGGGAAGGGTGGCGGCGGTCACCCGCCCGATGGTGCCGGCGCGGTCGGCGTAGAGCATGTTCTGCGGCGAGACGCCGAAGCCGGCGAAGCTGTCCCGGAAGGCCGCGGCGCTGCGGGCGCGCGCGGCGCGCAGCAGCGCCGTGATCTCGTCCGTCGGCTCGTGTCCTGCCCAACGCAGCGCGATCGCCTCCCCGGGGCGGGAGGGAAGGATGGCGGCATCCGTCACCACCGGCCCGTGCGGCGTCAGGCGCACACGGCGCGTGGCGCTGAACCACAGGCGCTGGCGGATGGTCACCGCGCGCTCCTCGATCTGCGCTGCCGGCAGGGCGGAGACGTCGAAGAGATCCGAGGTGGCGGCGCGCAGATTCGTGCCGCCCCAGGCCAGATCCGGGTTGCGGCCGAGACCGACGATCGGCAGGCCCGGCACCATCATGCCGACCAGGTGGAAGGACGGGCTGCGCATGCCGAGGATCAGCCAGAGATTCGGCAGGGACAGGCCGAGATGCGGATCGGAGGCGAACAGGGCCGCCCCGCTCGTGCTGTGGAGGGGCGCCACCGCCACCGTGTTGCTGCCGCTGCGCGAGGACGCCGCCAGGAGGGTGCCGAGCGCGGCCTGCCCCGCAGCCGGTGCCTCCTCCGGCGGAGTGAGGCTCGCTCCGGCCTCGAGCACCCGGCGCCAGAGCCGCGGGAAACCGGGTGAGCCTCGCTCGTCGAGCAGCGAGAACAGCGTCAGCCAGTTGATGTCGGTGCCAGCGAGGCGGCCGATCGCCAGGATGTCGGCGGGCGTGTAGGCCTCGGGCCTCAGGCCGAGCAGGGCGAACTCGGGCGGCGGGCGACCGCCCTGCAGCACGGCGTGGTTCAGCCCTGCGACGAAGGCGGTGACGAAAGCGCGCGTCTCCGGCGGCCAGGCGGCCTCCACGGCCGCTGCGGTGCGGCCGAAGTCCAGGATGCGCAGCGCATGGTCGATGTCGAGCGCGATGGGGCCGGCGATCTCGGAGAGCCGCCCGCGCGCGATCATCCGCAGCAGGGCGATCTGCGTCCCGCGCAGATGCCCGTGCACCAGGCCGAGGGCGAAGGCCAGATCCGTATCTGTCTCCGCCTCGATCCAGGGCACGAGGTGGCTGTTCCAGCGGATCGTGACCGGTCGCTGCAGCGCCAGCCCCTCCCGCGGCAATGCCGCCAGCCGCTCCTCCACGCCAACCGCAGGGGGGTTCAGTGTGGCGCATCCCGGCAGCAGTGCGGTCATCGCCAGCAGAAGCGCCAGTCCCCTGCGCCCCATGCTCTGCCGCCTGTCCGACCTGCCTGCGCCCACCTGCCTCCTCCGCTCCCGCCTGTCCGTAGCTTGGGACCATGGGCTGGGGCGCAAGGGCGCCCGACGGCGTCAGTCGCCTCGCATCACGGCCCGCAGCGTGGCCACCAGGCCGGCGATGTGGATCGGCTTCGTCATCAGCCGCAATGGTCCCGGCCCGTCGTGCAGCGAATCGGGACCTCCAGGCGGAGGAAAGCCGGTCATGACCACGACCGGCAGATCGGGTCGGCGAGCCCGCAGCCGGCGGATCAGTTCCTGCCCGTCGAGCCGTGGCATGCGCAGGTCGGTCAGCAGCAGGTCGAAGCCGGCTCCGGCCTCGGCCATGTCCAGTGCCGCCTGGCCGTCCGGGGCGGCCAGGACCGCGAAGCCTTCCTCTGTCAGCGCTTCCTGCAGGACCTCGGCCGCGAGCGGCTCGTCTTCGGCCATGAGGACCCTGGTCGGCGGAGGCCCGCCGGTGCCGGGAGGTTCGGCACTGCTCATGCGGCCCGGTCCGGCGCCTGTGCGCCGAGGAGTGGCAGGTGGATGCGGAACTCGGCCCCGGCCTCGGCCGTGCCCGGGCCGTGGTTCCTCCAGCGCAGGCTGCCGCCCAGGGCGCGGACCAGCCCGGCCGCGAGCGGCAGGCCGAGACCGCAGCCATGACCTGCGTCCTTGGTGGTCACGAAGGGGTCGAAGATCCTGTCGCCCAGCTCGGTTGGCACGCCGCCACCGGTATCCCGCACGGAGATGGCCAGAGCGCCGCCGTCGGGGGACAGGGTGAGCGCCACTGCGATGCGGGCCGGCGCGCCGGGGTCGCGCCGCCGCCGTTCCTCCACCGCGTCGCGGGCGTTCTCAAGAATGTGCAGCATCGCCTGTTCCAGCAGCCCGGAGCGGCCGAAGACGGTCAGCGGCCCCGTTGCCGGCGGTTCCATCTCCACCGCGATGCCTTCCAGGGACCAGGTGCGGCGGGCGACCTCCACGGCGGATCCGGCTGTCGCCGCGGCATCGAAGGGGCCAGCCTCGCCATTGCCGCCTTCGCATGTCAGGTCGCGCATGCGGTCGAGCAGGGTGCCGAGGCGGCGGGTCTGGTCCAGCGCCACCTCCAGCGCGCGCCGAACGATCGCCGGCAGGTCCTGCATCGCGGCGCGCCCGCGCTCGGCCCAGAGGCCGATGATGTTCACCGGCTGGCTCATCTCGTGCGCCACACCGGCGGCCATGGTGCCGATCACGGCACGCCGCGCCGTCTCCGTCAGATCCGCCTGAAGACGGCGCAGGGCGCTGATGTCGCGCACGCTGCCGAGCAGGCGGTGCGCGCCGTCATTCTCCGGGGGCAGCGGGACCAGCACCGTGTGCCAGTGGCGGCCGTCCGGCGCCTCGCCGGCAGTGCCCGATTCCCAGTCCTGCACGGTGCCGGAGGTGAGGCAGGTGCTGAGCGCAAGCATGAGTTCCGCCGCCGCCGCCGGATCCAGCACGCTGTCCGGGCGTGCGCCCTCGATCCGCTGGACCGGTAGCCCGAGCAGAGCGGCGAAGCGCGGGTTTACTGTCTCGAATTCGAAGCCCTCGGTGGTGGCCCGGACAACGAACAGACCATCGGCCACATGCTGGAAGAAGCGGGTGAAACGCGCCTCGCTGCTCCGCGCCCGGGCCTCCGCATCGCGTCGCTCCGCCACCTCGCGGGTCAGCGCCGCATTGGCGGCGGCGAGATCGTCGTGGGTGGGCAGGGCCAGGATGCGCGGCAACAGCGGCCACAGTGCGACTGCGGTGGCCACGGAGACGAGCGCCGTCGCTCCCTTGATAGCTCCCTCGATTCCGTAGTCGGGATTCCACAGCGTCCAGATGGCAGCAAAATGGGTCAGACCACAGGCCAGGATGAACAGCGCAAAGAGATCGAAAGCCCACGGAAAGATGAGATCCTTCCGGCGCCGTGCGATGATGATCAAAACCACCGGAATGGACCAGTAAGCGAGCCCGGTCAGCGCATCCGAAATCGCATGAAGCCAAATCAGTTCGGGTCGCCAGAGAAGGCATACGCCATGCGGTGCAAGAGCTGCGGTATCGAACAACGCATCGGATCCTGGATGGTTGAAGCAGACACGGCCAAGTTGAATCCGAATCCGATTTTGCGCGGATTCGAAAGGGCATAGGGCTGCTGAAAGCATGCCAGCGCAGCCGACTTCAAGTTGACGAATAGGTGAATTGGCCTGTATGAACGATTTCGTAATGGTACGGAATCGGTACGGACGCTTCGGACCGGTTACCGCTGCCGCATGGCCCGGGTCAGCGCCAGTACCGGCAGCAGGCCGGCGGCCACGATCAGCAGAGCCGCGGTGCTGGCCTCGGCCAGCCTTTCGTCCGCCGCGAGGCTGTGCACGCGCACCGCAAGCGTATCGAAATCGAAGGGGCGGACGATCAGCGTCGCCGGCAGTTCCTTCATCGTATCCACGAAGACCAGCAAGAAGGCGGTAACCATGCTGTTGCGCACCAGCGGCAGTTCCACCTTCAGGACCGCCCCCGCAGGCCGGTGCCCCAGCACCCGGGCGGCATCCCGGAGGCTCGGCCTCACCCGGGCCAGGCCCGACTCCACGGCCGAGAGGGCAACCGCCAGGAAGCGCACCAGATAGGCGAAGACCAGCGCCGCCATGCCGCCCGAAAGCAGCAGGCCCGTCGAGAAGCCGAACTCCGCCCGGACCCAGGCATCGAGGGCGTTGTCGAAGGCTCCGAGCGGGACCAGCGTGCCGACCGCGATGACCGAACCCGGGACGGCATAGCCGAGCCCCGCGACGCGCAGCGCGGCGCGCTGCCACGGGGCGGGATGGAGCCGTGCCGCCCAGGCCAGCAGCGCGGCGAGCAGCACCGCCACGGTGGCGGCGGTGGCTGCCAGCACCAGGCTGTTCCGCGCGTAGGGGAGGAACCGGCTGGGCGCCAGCGGATCGCCCACCTGCAGCATGAGCGAGAGCAGCGTCCCGGCCGGCACCAGGAAGCCCAGGGCGACGGGCATGGCGCAGGCGACGATGGCGAGCGCTGCCTTGACGCCGGAGAGCTTCACCGGGCTCAGCGGCGGATGGCGGTTGGTGGTCGGATGGAAGCGCCGCCCGCCGCGTGAGAGGTGCTCGAGCACCAGCAGCGCCGCCACCAGTCCCATCAGGCAGGTGGCGAGCTGGCTGGCCGCGCCGCGGTCGCCCATGCCGAACCAGGCCTCGTAAATGCCGGTGGTGAAGGTACGGACGGCGAAATGCTGCACCGTGCCGAAATCCGCCAGCGTCTCCATCAGCGCCAGCGCCACCCCCCCGACGATGGCCGGGCGCGCCATCGGCAGCGCAAGGTGCAGGAAGCACCGCGGCAGGGAATGGCCGAGGGTGCGCGAGGCCTCGATCAGGCAGACGCTTTGCTGCTGGAAGGCGGCCCGGCAGAGAAGATAGACGTAAGGGTAGAGCACCATGCCGAGCATCAGCGCCGCCCCGGGCAGGCTGCGGATCTCGGGGAACCAGTACTGGCCCCAGCTCAGGCCCGTGGCGTCGCGCAGCGCCGTCTGCACCGGGCCTGCCACATCGAGGAGCCAGGTATAGGCATATCCGCAGACATAGGCGGGCATGGCCATGGGCAGCAGCAGCGCCACTTCCAGCAGTCCACGGCCGGGAAAGCGGCAGGCGGTCACCAGCCAGGCGGTGAGCGCGCCGGCTGAGGCGGTGATGGCGCCGACCAGCACCGCGAGCGCCACGGAATTGCGCAGCATCTCGGGCAGGGTGGTGGTGAGGATGTGCCGCCAGACCTCGCCTGCCGGCACCAGCGCGGACACGATCACCGCCAGCAGCGGCGCCATGATCAGTGCCGCGACCGGCAGGGAGAGCAGACTCCAGGAGGGCAGGGACCGCCGCCGGGGGGAGGGTGCCTCCCGGGCCGGCAGGGCTGTGGTGACGCCTGTCATTTGCGAAGCATTCTCAACTGCCCGCTACCACGGGCAGGGCCGGCGGGGAAGGGGCGCCTGACGCATACCCGCTGCCCGCCGACGCGCTCCCCGTCCTGTGCGCGGGGACCGCCTCCGAGATCCCTGACGGTTCCTGCTGTGCGTCGCCGGGCGCTATTCCGCTGCTTTTGTGGCCTTGCGCTCGGCCCATTGCGCCGGTGTCATGCGCGGCAGCTCGAAGCGGTCGGAGGTCTTCACGTACCAGCCGCGGCCGTGCATGCGCCCGACCAAGCCGAGCTTCGGCGTGTCCACGTAGCACTTGGCGGCGTCGAGCACGCAGTCGTCCTTAATGTGCACGGCCAGCACCCGGCCCAGCACGATGGTGTGCTGTCCGGCCGGGACGAGCTGGAAGGTCTCGCATTCCAGCGCCACCGGGCTTTCCGCGATGCGCGGCGGGCCGACGCGGGAGGAGGGCAGGGGCGTCAGGCCCGCTTCGGCCATTTCGTCCACTTCCGGCCCGAATTCCACGGCGGTGACGTTCATCTGCTGCACATGGTCGAAGGGAACGAGGTTCACCACGAACTGGCCCGTGGCGCGGATGTTGGCCAGCGTGTCCTTCGCCGCACCCTCCGGCCGCGGACCGCAGCCGATGCCGACAACGACCGGATTGTTCGAGAAGGCGTTGAAGAAGGAATAGGGCGCGACATTCACCAGCCCCGCCGCGTCCTGGCTGACCACCCAGGCGATCGGGCGGGGTACGACGCTGGAGACCACCAGCTTGTAGGCGTCCTGCGGCGAGATCTTCTCGAAGTCGAACAGCATGCGGGTTGCTCCTGTCACGGCGGCCAGCGCGCGGCACGGTGGCCCGCCGGCCCTGTCCTGTCGAGAGGCGCGGCGCCGTTGGCTTCGGCTTAACCCCTGCGGCCACATGCTCTGCGGCAGGAGGATGCAAGATGACACTGTTCCGCAATCTTGCCGTGGGGTGGAAGCTGGCGCTCAGCGCCCTGGCCGCCTTGGTGCTGCTCGGTGTCCTGGTCGGCATGGTCCGCTGGAACATGGGCCAGGCGCGTGACGCGCAGACGGATGCGTCCCGCGCCGTCGAACTGCGCCGCTCCGCGCTCGAGGTCTCCCGCAGCATGAGCGACGCCCTGGTGCTGCTGCGCGACGTCCTGCTGGCGCAGTCCGAGGAGGCGGTGGCCACCTCGCTGCAAGGGCTCCAGCAGAATGTGGCGCGGTCGCGCGAGGTGCTCGAGCACATGGCGCCGATCGCGCCTGAGGTGCTGCGGCCGCACCTCGCCGTGGCACGGGAGGCGCAGGATGCCTGGCTGGTAGCGGCAGCCAGCATCGCCGATAGGCGCCGCAGCATGATCGTGGCACGCGAACAGCGGCTCTACCCGCTGATGTCCGAATACGATCAGGTCTTCGAGTCCGTCAGCGCCAATCTCGACTTCGAGATGCAGGGCGAGGCGCGGGAGGAAGCGCGGCAGCGGCTGATGACCTTCCATGCGGCGGTGAACGACGGGCGCATCGCCATCCAGCGCTTCCTCGCCAACGCCGATGACGGCCAGGCGCGCCGGGTGCGGCGCGCGGCGGCGCAGCAGAGGGTGCATTTCCGCGCCCTTGTGGCCCAGGCGGGTTCCCGGCTGGCGACCGAGTTGCAGCGGCTCCAGACGGTCAGCGAGAATCTCGCCAAGGTCTCCGGCGAGCTCGCCGAGGCCGAGGCGACGATCGTCAAGCTTCGCGAGGAAGGCATCGAACCGCAGCGGCAGCGCCTGGAGCAGGCCATAACGGACATCCTGACGAATGCGGTGGCGATGGACGAACGCGGCACCGCCATGGCCGAGGCCGCTCGCAAGATGGCGGCGGATGCGGTGCTCTGGACCGGCGGCGCCGTCGCCCTGCTGCTGCTGCTCTCCGGCTGGAGCACGGCGCGTTCCATCACGCGTCCGCTCGGCCGGCTGCAGGCAGCGATCCTGCGCATCGCCGAGGGCGACACGGCGACCGAGGTGCCCGACCGCGACCGCCGCGACGAGATCGGCCAGATGGCCGTTGCGCTGGAGCGGCTGCGCGGCATCGTCGGGCGGGCCTTCGCCCAGCAGCAGATGATCGAACAGCTGCCGACCGGTGTGATGACGGCCGATCCGTGCAACGACTTCGCCATTAGCTATCTCAACCCGGCGCTGCGCGAGATCCTGCGGAAGGTGGAGGAGGTGCTCCCCTGCAAGGTGGAGGAGCTGGAAGGCAAGTCCATCGACATCTTCCATCGCGACCCGGCGCACCAGCGGGCCATCCTTTCCGATCCCGAGCGGCTGCCGCATACGACGCGGATCCAGCTTGGGGAGGAGGTAATAGACCTCTCGGTCAGCGCCATCCGCGACGCCGCGGGTGCCTATGTCGGGCCGATGGTGGTCTGGTCGCTGGCGACGGCGCAGGCCCGGCTGGCCGACAGCTTCGAGGCCGATGTCGGGGCGGTGGTCGAGGCCGTGGCCGCCGCGGCCGGCCAGATGCAGGCAGCGGCACAGTCGGTCTCCGGCGCCGCCGAGATCTCGGGACGGGAAGCCGACGCCGTGGCCGAGGTGAGCCGCCGTGCCGGCGCCGAGGTGCAGGCGGTAGCCGCCAGCGCCGAGGAACTCGCGGCGAGCGTGGCAGAGATCACCCGTCAGGTCGCCGAGGGAGCGACCGTGGCCCGCTCGGCGGCCGAGGAGGCGCGCGCGACGGATGCCACGGTGCAGGGCCTGGCACAGGCGGCGAGCCGCATCGGCGATGTGGTACGGTTGATCGGCGACATCGCCGGCCAGACCAACCTGCTGGCGCTGAATGCCACCATCGAGGCCGCGCGTGCCGGCGAGGCCGGCAAGGGCTTTGCCGTGGTGGCCGGGGAGGTGAAGACGCTGGCCGGGCAGACCGCCAAGGCAACCGAGGAGATCAGCGCCCAGATTGGTGCCATCCAGGGCACCACCCAGGAGGCCGTGACGGCGCTACGCTCTATTGGCACGACCATCGAGCGGCTGAACGAGGTGACGACCGCCATCGCCGCGGCGGTCGAGCAGCAGGGCAGCGCGACGCAGGAGATCGCCCGGAGCGCCGCCCAGGTCGCCACCGGCACCTCGGCCGCGGCGCAACGGATCGAGGATGTCCGCCGCGCGGCGCAGGAGACGGGCGAAGCCTCCGCCTCCATGCTCGGGGCGGCGACCGAACTCACCCAGCGCGCCGGCACGTTGCGGGAGCGTACCGGGGAGTTCCTGGCGGGCATCCGCCGGGCCTGATCCGCCGCATCGCCCGGCCTGTCCCGGCCGGGCGATGGGCTACACGGCGGCCCCGTACCGCTCTACCCTGCCGCGAACCGAGGGAAGGGGGAGAGCGCCATGGCGGTTCCGCAGCGGCAGGTGCCCGGAGTGTATCACCGGCGGGTCGGAGACATCGTCGTCACCTGTGTCTCCGACGGCTATCTCGACGGTTCCATGACCGTCATCCAGAACATCCCGGCCGAGGAAGCGGCGCAGATGCTGCGCGACGCCTTCCGCCCGGTGCCGCGGCGGACGGCGGTGAACACCTTCCTGATCCACTCTGCCGGGAGGATCGCGCTGGTGGACACCGGCTGCGGCAGCGCCATGGCGGCGACAGGCGGGCAGTTGCCGGCGAACCTCGCCGCCGCGGGCATCGCGCCGGCGCAGATCGACACGGTCCTGCTGACGCACATGCATCCGGACCATTCGAACGGCCTCGCGGATGCCGCGGGCAATCGGCTGTTCCCGAATGCCGAGCTGGTGATGCACGCCGCGGAGCTGGCCTTCTGGCATGACGACGCGGCGATGGCGCGGGCGGACGAGACTTCGCGCCAGCGCAACTTCCAGGCCGCGCGCGACCAGGCCGCGCCCTATCGTGACCGTAGCCGCACCTTCGAGGGCGGCGAGGTCTTCCCTGGGGTCACCGCCATGCATTTCCCCGGCCACACGCCGGGACACACGGGCTACATGATCGCCTCGGGCGGCGAGACGCTGCTGATCTGGGGCGACATCATCCACGTGCCCGAGATCCAGATCCCGCGTCCCGAGGTGACGATGGCCTTCGACATCGATCCGCGACAGGCCGAGGCGACACGGCGCCGGGTCTTCGACATGGTGGCGACCGACAAGCTCGCCTTCGCCGGGATGCACATGCACTTCCCGGGGCTTGGCCACCTCGTGAGGCGTGACGGCGGCTACGCGGTGGTGCCGGAAGCCTGGTCCGGCGCAATGTGATGCCACTGGCCCCCTCGCCGGACGCGGCGTGACATGGCAGGGTGCCGCCCTTGTCACCACCGTCGAGGAGGAAGCGACGATGCTCGCACCCGGTCGGGCGAAGCCCAAGCCTACGCCCGAGACCAAGCACTTCTGGGACGGCTGCAAGGAGGGCAAGCTGCTGCTGCAGCGCTGCGGGGACACGGGCAAGGCCTATTTCCCGCCGCGCCCCTTCAGCCCCTTCACCGGCACGCGCAATGTCAGCGTGTTCCAGGCGAGCGGCCGCGCGAAGCTCCATAGCTATGTCATCCATCACCGCCCCGTGCCGGGCTTCACCCCGCCCTATGCCATCGCGGTGGTGGAACTCGAGGAAGGGCCCCGGATGATGACCAACATCATCGACTGCGAGCAGACCCCGGAGGCGCTGCAGCTCGACATGTCTCTCGAGGTCGCCTTCGTGCCGATGGACGAAGAGATCACCCTGCCCCTGTTCCGGCCCGCGAAGGGAGCCTGACGCCATGATCAAGCCCGGAGAGATCGCGGTCGTCGGCGCGGCGGAGACGACGAAGCTCGGCGTCATCCCGGAAATGGCACAGATCATGCTGCATGCCGATGCGGCACTGAACGCCATGGCGGATGCGGGGCTGAAGCCCTCCGACATCGATGGTGTTGCCTGCGTTGGCCCGATGATGCCGCAGCAGATCGCGCACTATCTCGGTATTACGCCGAAATGGGTGGACGGCACGGCGGTCGGCGGCTGCTCCTTCATGCTGCATGTCCGCCACGCTGCGGCGGCGATCAGCGCCGGCTACTGCAGCACGGTGCTGATCACCCATGGCGAAAGCGGCCGCTCCCGCGTTGCGGCCACGCCGCGTCCGCCGGAGCCCGAGAGCCTGAACGGCCAGTTCGAGGCGCCCTTCGGCCCGCTGGGCCCGCCCACGCTCTTCCCCATTCCCGTGCTGCGCTACATGAAGACCTATGGCGTGACGCACGAGGACTTGGCGATGGTCTCCGTGGTGCAGCGGGAATGGGCGGGGAAGAATCCCCGTGCCATGTACCGCGACCCGATCACGGTAGAGGATGTGCTGAACAGCCGCATGATCGCCTACCCGTTCCGCATCCTGCAGTGCTGCCTGGTGACGGATGGTGGCGGTGCGCTGATCCTGACCAGTGCTGACCGTGCGAAGAACTTCCCGACCAAGCCGGTCTACATCCTCGGCACCGGCGAGAGCGTCGAGACCACCATGGTCTCGCAGATGGAGGACTTCACCTCCTCACGCGCCTTCCGGGTGGCGGGGCCGACGGCGATGCAGATGGCCGGCATCAAGCACGAGGACGTGGATCACCTGATGATCTACGACGCCTTCGCGCACCTGCCGCTCTATGGGCTGGAGGATCTCGGCTTCTGCAAGCGGGGCGAGGCAGCGGCCTTCATCCGCGAGGGCAACACGCGTCCGGGCGGCAAGCTGCCGCTCAACACCAATGGCGGCGGGCTCTCCTACGCCCACACCGGCATGTACGGCATGTTCGCCCTGCAGGAGAGCGTGCGGCAGATGCGCGGCACGGCGCCGGCGCAGGTGTCGGGAGCGAAGATCAGCGTGTGCCACGGCGTGGGCGGCATGTTCTCCGCCTCGGGCACGGTGGTGTTCAGCAACGAGAAGCCGTGACGGCCAGAGGCCGGGGGGCCTTGGGTCCCCCGGCCGGGCCTATCCCCCGTAGCCTGCCTGTCGTGGCAGCCAGAGGGCGATGTCCGGAAAGGCGATCAGCAGCGCCGTGCCGCCTGCCAGCATCAGCATGTAGGGCAGGATGGAGCGGTTCACCTCCGACAGGGGGGCGCCGGTGATGGCCTTGATGACCACCAGGTTCAGCGCCACCGGCGGGCTGATCAGCGCCATCTCCAGGCTGAGCGTGAGCAGCACCCCGTACCAGACCTTGTCGATTCCGAGGCTTGTCATCACCGGCAGGATGGCCGGCATGGTCAGCAGGATGATGGAGAAGCTCTCCAGCACCAGGCCGAGCAGGAACAGCAGCACCATCATCGCCACGACGAAGCCGATGCGCGAGAGGCCCCAGTCGGCGACGAGCTGCACCAGCTCCTGCGGCACGCGCAGCTTGGTCAGCATGTAGCCGTAGATCGTTGCTCCGGCGATGATCATCAGCAGCATCGCCGAAGTGCGAGTCGCCTCCTCCACCCCCTCGACCAGCGCCCGCCAGGTGAGCGCCCGGTAGACCAGCCCCGCCACCACCAGCGCAAGGAGCGTGCCCGCACCCGCCGCCTCGGTCGCG
>Ga0180217_1002459_pt1 | contig 17199 bp, 8 predicted proteins | sample eDN3rd37CBELigOP_FD_128521 | JGI IMG/M metagenome (GOLD analysis project Ga0180217, IMG submission 128521) | Enriched Organic Plus compost microbial communities from Emeryville, California, USA - eDNA 3rd pass 37_C BE-Lig OP (version 2) (version 2) ... | reverse complement strand
GCGACCCTTGAACGTTCCCTGGACGTTCTCGATTCGCGGCAGGGCACCATCCTCAAAGCCGCCGCGGACCTGGAATTTCTGCACCCATTGACGACTCAGATCGATCGTGCGGTCGTACTCGTTTGAAACGGGAAGAAGCGGTTCCGGCTGGAACTCTTCGCAGAGGCCGTACCACCAGGCAGGAGACAGATAGCGAACCACCTTGGGAGAACGATCCGACAGGCTCAACGAAAACCGCAAAGTCCGCGCCATTCCCGCCGGAAAGTTCCGGTCCTCCGCGTGGAAAAGAAAGGGGTCGCCGGTGTCGTCGAGGATTCCCTGTCCGCCATAAAGCTCCGCGCCCATGTAGGGCTGCCAAACCGTAAAGCCGTGCTCCTCCTCTCGCCAAATTGCCCCGGGCTGTTCGCGCGTGGCAAGCCGGGCACACTCACTCAAATCGAAACGAACCCCGCCCCAGATGGTTTCCTCCGGCTCCAGACCGCCCGTCCATTCCTGGTCTTCCGGCCCGGGCACGTCGAACTTGAATCCGATCACCGGAACGGTGTCCGGAAGGAGCCCACCTTCGTCAAAAAACTTGCTATTGATGTGGTGGGCGAACACCTCGCAAACGCCGTTTGCATGAAGGCGCACGTAGAGGCGGCCATTAAGCCAGTGATGCCTGTGGAAGAGGGAGCCGACCCGCTTCATGTCCTTGTAATCTTCCTCTTGAAGCACCTCACGCGGGATCGCGCCGCCCATCTCGATCACCCTGCATTCCGGACTTTCGTGAACAGTGATGAGGCGGCAAGCCTCCCACCAATTCACCTGATTGCCGGTCCGCAAGCCCATGACGATCCCGAGGGTGCGCTCCCCGTATCGAAGTTGCAGCAGGTGCTTCTCCCAGTCGATCTCATAGGAAGAATTTCGCGCAAACCGTTCCATCTTCGCCGAGGGAGGACTTCCCGCGAAGCAGGAGCCCTGCGGTTTCGTCAGATGCAGCCGTTCCGGCGCCTGGGAGCCGCCATCCGCAATCAACAGAAGCCGGCGCGGCTCCGTACCGCCCGGCCATCGGCCCAGCGGGAGGCTGGCTGTCGGACGTCCATCCAAAGAAAAGCGCAACCCCGCCTGCGGGGGGCATGGAACCGAACTTATCCATAGGCCGGCTTCGGAACCACCGCCCAGCCGGGCCAGCGTCAGCCCATCCAAGAATCGGGAGAGATCACTCATTAGATTTCAGAGGAGATGGCTGGCTGTTTGGATAGGAACTATTTACCGAATCCCGTCGGCTTCGCCGCAGTCTTTGGGGCCTCGATTAAACCATCCGCTTCGGCGATCGCTCGGGGAACCAGCAGGGCTGCCGGGGATTTCGCCCAGAGGAGCGGCACCGAGTACAGGAACGGAAAGTGAATTCCCTGGCTCGCCATCCGTACCAGCGACCCATCCTCGCCCGGCTCCAGTGGGATTCGATGCGTCCCGACTTCGCTAATATCCACTGTCCGGGTAGCTTCCAAGCTGAAGCCTGGCAACCCTTGATGAAAAGTCAGCCGCTGGACGATGGGGGCGGAACATTCAAGATCCAGGCTTTTGGTTCCCTTGGGGATATAAAACCAGGCGTCGGACTGGGTCCCGGCCCGCAGGTTCGTATAGTAGGTCTGCGCGCATTCGCCGAGACAGACCCCCTCGGCCTCGTCATAGTCCAGGGTGGTCAGTTTCACGGCGTTACCTCCTTGGCCAATGACAATCCTGTAAATCCCCTCCTGGACGGCGGGCACACGCACCTCCATCCACTGCACCATCGTGCCATCGGAAAGAGTTTTTGGCTGTGGGAACTGTTGAACCATGGAGGGATCGATCCAATCCTGCCACACCCCTGCATCTGGATTCCAATAGCTGATTTCATATGAAATCGCGGTGGAATTCTTTGGTTGAGATGCGTCGACGGGCCAGAAGAGCTTGAACCCGATCTCCTGCCCGGCCTTTTCGGCCCTCGTCAAGAAGCCAATAGGGGTATGGCCGATCCCGCTGTAGGAGAGGGCATTCTCCATCTTCTCGCCGCTGAATGCCGGAACCTTCACGAGATCGTTCAGGTCCACTTCCGCCGCGCGCCGGCCATTTTCCAGAATGGTGTCGGCGAACTCCGTGACCTCGATGGGCTGCCAATGCTCCAGGATTTCCTTCCACCATGCCTGGGTTTCCTCATGAGTATAGTGGGCTGGCCCTGCGGCGAATTCTGCCCCGGCAAGCTCAGGTGCGAGGTGGTAGCCGTCCCCTCCTTTGAAATAAACCACCTGTGCGGTCAACATTGGGCTGATATACGACATCTGGCCTTTCCACATGAATTGTCTGAAAGCGGTGGAATCGGGCGTGGCCTGACCGCTCTCGATGAGGTAATAAAAATACCAGAATTGCTTGAGATCATCAATCCGCAGCCGAACGGCTTCATTGGTGCCATCAAGCTTTCGGTCAGCCGCATCAAGCAACCGGATGGCTTTCGCCCAGTTCCGAGGCGAGCTCAGCCTGAAATTCTCAGGCGACATGAAATCGTAGTAGACTTTCATCTCCTGCCAGACCGGCCCAAAAGAGCGCTGGAACCACCGGTCGCGGATACGGTCAAGTTCCTCCGAAGTAATACGGGGATTCCAGAGCACCTTGCTGGAAAGATAATAGAAGAGCCCCATTTTCCCGAAGTTAAGGTCGGCCTCGCCTGAGAAGGCCCGAAACCCCGCGTCATACTTCGGCTTGTAATCACCGATAACCGCCTTTGCGAGAGTGGATCTGCCCGCCATCAGCGCGGGCAAGTGGTCTCTGTACCGCGAGAAGCTCAGGATCTGGTAGTCAGCCAGGGGTTCCCTCGGCAGGAGAATCCGGAACGCGGATGCGATGTCGGTGTTGCTCTTGTATGCGAACCATTTCCCGATCCCGCGATGTTTGGGATATCCCGCCACCATGATCCGAATCCGGGGATCGAGATTAAAGTTCGGGGGAACGTCATGGTAGTTGTAGCTGTATAGGGAGGCGCGGACCAGCTCCTTCTTGGATTTTCCGGTGGAAGTGACGCGCTCTGATTCCGGAAGCGAATCGATCCATTTGTCGAACTCGCGCAATAGCCAGTTATTGAATCCAAAAACGGTATCGGCGGGGGCGGTCGGGTCCCAGATTTCATTCGCTTGATTCAGCCCCCGGAAGCCGTGAAGCTTGTAGGGACGCCCAAAGGCGACTCCTTCGGCTTTCAGGTATTCGGGATACCAGTTGGGAAACGCCGCAAATCGCCCCATCTCCGCCATTCCCCCGCCATCCGCGGGATCGGTGGGATAGACGAAAAAGTCGTCGGGATTCTTCTCGAAGCTAGCCTCGGCCATTTGCTTGAATTGAGCGAGAATCATCTCGCGGACAAACGGCACAGAGAGATCAAGCGTGCGTTCAAAAAACGCGTTGGCAACCCATTGGGTACCGTTGGAGAAGAAAAACTTCCCGGCTTCGGGACCATCGGCATCGTTATTGATCCAGAGATGATAGATATTTTCCTCCGTGGCGGCCGGTCGTTCCGAATTCGCGCCGATGGTCGCGTGTTCGACGAGCATTCCCTTGTCCGATCCCCGCTCGCGCATCGCTGCGATGACCTTTTCACGGAAGAGCTGAAGCGCATGGCCGGGAAATGCGGACATCGATTGCCCGGCCATGCGCGTACCCACAAGCCACCGTTGAGCGCTTATTTCAACATGCTCGTCTGCGGAATCGGACAGCTCCACTTTTCGCATGCTCAGGGTGCCGGCTCCTCCGTGCTGCCCGCAGGTAAAATGAATGTTGCGAATGTAGAAGCCGGGGCGACCCGATTCCTCCAGCAGAAAAGTCAGCGGCCTGTTGTGATAATCGGGAACGTAGGTCCAGTTCGGGCCAACACCGAGCGTCTCGTAACCCACGGATTCAAGCAGCGCCACCGCTCCGGCGAGCAGGCCCTCTATCGTATTGCCGACAACCAGAAGCCGCTTCGACTCCGAGCGGATGTAATACGCCTCCCGTTCGTTGTAATCGTCTTCATCGAATCTCTGGAGCGCCTTCTTGATTGCCGGGTCGTTCTGAATCTCGCTCGAAGCCTGGCTGAAAAGAGTGAACACAATGCCCTCGGAATCGCTCTCGCCCTCCTGTATTGCAATCTCCTTGCCCGTCATCCGCTGGACGGCTTCTTGAAAATACCAGGCCGCCGAGAGGATCGGCTTTGCCGGATTCGGCACCGGGCTGAACAGATGGCCTTTAACGTCGTTCCAGCTAAAACCCTTGATTTGCTCCTCCACGCCTGTGCCCCGGATGAACACGGGCGCCACTTTGCCGTCCGGCTGGATCAACGAAAACGGAGTGGGTTCCGCAGTAAGCGTCCTCGCCATGAGGACGAGAGGCAGCGAAATGTTAAGGAGAAGTCGCTTGGCAGACATAATAGCAAATAGCAGCGGAAAAGGCAGTTCACCAGCGGCCGCACATGTGGGCCGCCTTTTTTTAAAAAATTTGACGAGCCATTACACGCAACCCCGCGTTCCTTTCACCGAAAGGAACACCCGGCTCATTGCCGGAGCCGCCGATGGCAGGCTCCGGTGACATACTTTACAAGGTTAATCCGCAGACAATGCGACCCGGATTGGGCCACGTTGCCCAGGAGGCGGGACCCCGGCCTGGCTTGATTCCAAGCGGGCTTCACGTCTTCCCGCGCTGATCCCGCCCATTGAAGGAATTCAGTGGGAGTCTTACGAGATCTGCCGGCGCTGGCGCCAGAGGAGACTCGCCAGCCCGATTCCCAAAATACCGACCGTGGAAGGCTCAGGGATCACATTGGTCAGGTAAATATAGTTCGGCCCGCTTCCATCAATCTGCCCCCACTTCAGTTCGTCGTAAGAAAGCCAGGAGGGCGCGATCAGTTCCGTAATCTCCGGGGCTCCAGTAAAGCTGGCGGCGTCGTATTGGAACAAGATCAGATTTCCGCCGTAGGTCCATCCGCTCCCATCGTAGTTCAGCTCCAGCTTGAACTTGTTGAGGGTCAACGATCCGGCCGTTGTACCGAGAACATGGACGAGAGACGTGCTTTCATTGCCCCAAGTGTAAGCTAAAGTCGCATTTTCACCGATAGTAACCGTGGTCGCTGTAAGGTTGAACGTGTCCAGATTGATTCGGGAGTCGCCCATCAGCGTGAATTTTCCGGTGCCAGCCGCGCCCTGAACCGTTTTCAGGTCGTTTTTGAGAATGATGTTCCCGGCGTTGCCCCCGGCTTGGCCCACTGTGAAATTCGTCGTCAACGCCGTCCGCGCAATCCACACTTCCTTCTGCGCGGCGGATCCACCCGCAAAGATAATCCCGCCCGTAGCGCCGCCGCCATAGTCAATGGCGTTGTTCGTTCCACCTTTGTCGGTGAAGTTTCCGGCAATGATAAACTTGATTCCGTTGACGAGTTCAAGATAGGAACCGCTGCCGTTCGTTGCGGCATTATAAGTCACGTTTCCTTGCACCCGGGCCTCCTTCGAAGCGAGATTGGTGCTCAGCATCATCTTCACGGAATTCGTATTGGTGGTCGAATTGCCAAGAATCAGATTACCCAGAGGCGAATCGTAGATAAGATAGTTAGTGGTCGTGCCTCCGGTTCCGAAGGCGAGCTCTAGAGTCGAGGTTGGGGAGAACTCCCAGTGACCCGCAAGCTTGTTGTTGTTTGGACCGGTTGGCTGAACATAGTTTTGAGAAAGGACTCTGATAGTTACATTGTCCTCAACCTTCACTACCCCCTCCCCCTGTAAAAGGCTTGAAATCTCGAAAACCCCATTTCCCGACGCGCTGGAGTCCTTGATCGTGTAATTTCGCGATGAAAGGATGCCCCCTCCAGCCGGCCCCGTGGAAAACTTATTGCCGTTCAAGTCGATCAGCAGGCGGGACGGATCCTCCGTCGTATTTTTAAATGAAGACGGCGAAAGCTTTACAGTTGAGAGCGCAGTGTCGGTAACCGTCAGCGCGCCACCCAGCTTTAAGGTCGTGCTTCCGGCGCCTCCGCTATGTAGCAACGTGAGGGAATCGATGCTTGTCGCCACATTCGGCGTATTGAGAACAAGGTTTCCGTTGGTGGTGTTTTCAACGGTGACATATGAAAGAAGCCGGTCCCCGGTCGGAGGAATGAAGCTTCGCGGGTAAATCCAGGCGGGAGTCGACACAGGAGGATTCGAAGGAATCCAGTCGGGGTCACTCCAAGTTGCGGAGATCCAACCCGACGTTTCGGTCCAGTCGTATTCGCCATCTGTGCCGCCCCCCCAATCGGATTTTATAAAGAGAGTAGCGGCTTGAGTGCTGGGGAGAGCCATTGCTCCGACGGCGATGAAACAGCAAATGGAGGCGCGTTTGATCATGTTTTTAGGGGTTAATAAAAGCGTATCTATTTTGGGCCGGATTGTCCATAAATTTTTTGTTGACCTGTAAATTCCTCAACCAGGAGCTGCTGATTGAAGCTGGCAGCTTCTGATATTTCTCGCTATTACCGGCAAGCAAGATAGGCGCATTGAGCGCCACACTGGCGACACGGGCGTCATTTCTTCACGCGCCCTCAGCCGCCAAATTTCGAAAACGTTCGAGGCCTGAAAAGCTCTGGGCCTCCATGCCTGTGACCAGGGAGAACTTGCGTTCAGCCGGCGGTCGCCCCCTTTTGTAACAGCAATATGAAGCAACCCAACAGGAGCATCAATCGCTCCTCTCGATCCTTGTCGCGCCAGCGACGCTGCGGGAGGGCTTTTGGTCCTGGCAATGATCCTCTGCCCTCGTCTCGCTCTTCCTTTCCGCCCGGGAAGATGCGTTTGAATTGCCCCCCAAACACGAACTCTGATCGGTTCGCGTTGGGGGATTTCTGGAGCCCCCCGGAGCAGGCATTCTCAGGGAATGCTCCAACAAAGCCAGAGCGGCCGCTGAACCTACTGCGGAATGTCCATAGGGCAGGAACCGCTTCTCAATGATTCCGCCCCCAAAACACCCGTGGCAACAGCCATGCGGGCATCCCATGCCGTCGCTCCCGTCGTCGGCTTCCCCCTGAGGAAGGCAATGAAATCATCCAGCAGCAGTGGGTCCGCACCGCCATGGGAGCCATCGGTATAAGGAATCCGGAAAACTTCGTTTCCGTGCTCTTGATAGCCCATCCGGCGATTCCAGAGATGGACGGTCGCCAGATGATCCGGGGTGGAATGATCCCCATAATTCTCGATCCGGCCCTCGGTGCCGATGATCGTGTAGTTGCGGTGGTCGTCCGGGGTGTAATGGCACTGCTGATAGGAGGCCTGAACGCCGTTGTCGAGCTGCATGAGAAGCATGCTGTGATCTTCCACGTCGATGATCGGACTCATCCCGGTCTGGGATAGCGGCGGCCAGTTATTGCGATCGAACACCCCGGGGCTTGGCTCATGCGGGGCGCGGCGGCTTTGAATTTCGCTGTAAACACTGAGTTTGCCCATACCCACTACCCGGCGAGTATGGCCTCCCGCAAGGTAATGAATCACGTCGATATCGTGCGCTCCCTTTTGAAGCAACAAACTGGTGCTGTTCTTCCGTTCCGAATGCCAGCTCTTGAAGTAGGCGTCACCGCCATAGCTAATGAAATGGCGGCACCAGACTGCCTCGACGCGGCCAATCCGCCCCTCCTCGATCAGTTCGCGCATCTTCCGCACGACCGGAAAAAAGCGCATGTTGTGTCCGACATAAAGCTTCACATTGCTCCTGGCTGCCGCGGCAAGGACGGCATCGCATTCTTCAATGCTGATCGCCATCGGCTTTTCCAGAAATACATGCTTCCTGGCGTTGAGCGCTGCGACGGCGTGTTCCGCATGCAGGTAATCGGGCGTACAAACGAAAACGGCATGAATCGCCGGGTTTTCCAGGATTTCGCGGTAGTTCGTGGTTCGGATCAGCGACTCTCCGCAGCAGTCATACCGCTCCAGGTTTTCCAGGCTCGGGGCACAGATTGCGGTAAGCCGCAGCCCATCCTCCGGCCGGTGGGCCATGAGGGCAATGCGGCCCCTGCCATGGGGCCCAAGAACCGCGAAGTTTATCTCTTGAGTAGAAGGAGTCATCGTAATGGATATAGAATAGTTCTGCTTTTCGCGGCGAATGTTGAATTATCTGCGCGGCGACAAGAATCTCGAGCGACGCTACGGCGAGCCGAGATCGCTAGTCAATGCAAAATGACCCGTGAATGCGCGGATAAGCCTTCAAGAATAGAAGAATAGCGGATTCAAATTCCGCCGCATTGCACGAAGCGGATCTCCGCCACAAGGGCACCGCTGCATCGACATGAGATTCGCAAAAGCGAAGAATGCGCGAAAAACAGAGCGCGTCCAGACCCCCCAAGTGGGCGAACGCCGAATGACGACCGGACGACCGATTTTCGGCGGACAAATTACACACAATCCTTTCTAAATCAAGAGCTTGAGAGATCAGCCCGAACGGGTTTCAAATTCCCTTTACAGAAATTAAAATCGCTTCTATATTTCGGTCTCGTGAGAGATTGAGAGGGGAATCCGCATGAAAAAATCGGACCATTCCGGTCCGGTACGCCGCTTCCACTCTACTGGAACTCACCCGTTGCCTTTACAGCCCTTCTCCCAGTGTCCTCCGAATGAAACCGCTATCTCCAACCCTGGTTCTGCTTGCGTTTGCTTCGGCCATCTTCCCTTCCCTGGCCGAGGTCCCACTGGTTGAGAACGGCAAGTCCGTAACGGCTATTTATGTTCCTTCCCGCGTGATGGAAGCAGACCAAGACCTCGCCAAAATGCCTGGGTTTTCGCCGCAGAGAGCCAGTGAGGTCAATCGCCAGCGTTTGCGCGAATCGGTCAACGATTTGAAAAAATATCTGGAGAAAATTTCGGGCGCCAAGGTTGAAATCGTCTCGGGAGAGCACTCGATCCGGCGTGGAGAGACGCCCATTTTTATCGGTGAACTGGCGGAAAAGAAATTCGGGCCAGTGGGACGAACCATCCCCGGTGAGCAGGCGTTTCGGTACGTGATCGATCGAAGCGGAATCGCCTTGTACGGAGAGTCGGACCTCGCTTCGAGCTATGCCATTTACGAATTGCTCGACCGCCTCGGCTGCCGTTGGTACCTGCCAGGCGATTTGGGAGAGGTGATCCCGGAAGCCAAGTCAATTCGCCTTGAAGATGCCAACCTTGCCCTGGGGCCAGGAACACTGACAAGGGAAATTTGGTACGCCGACGACGCCTACCGCCGCCGGAACCGCCTGGGCGGATTGCCGCTGGCAACACACCATGCTCTGGAAGGCTATCTGACCATGGAAGATCGGAAGCAACATCCGGATTATCGGGCCGAGTACAGTGGAAAGCCTTTGCCGCGCCGACTAAAGTGGAGCAATCCCGGGGTCGTAAGGGCCATTGCGGAGAAGATCGAAGCCGAATTGGAGAAGACTCCACGCCTGTCGATGTCATTGTCGCCGGAGGATGGAGCCACTTTCGACAACACGGAAGAGGAACGCCGCCTCGACGCGGGGGATTTCGATTCCACCTTTCAGGAAGTCGCGATTACCGACCGATTGCTGGCGTTCACCAATCAGATCGTTGCCCGCGTCACGCAAAAGCATCCCAACGTGCTTTTTGGACTGCTGGCTTACGTCCAGTATACGCGGCCCCCTCTCAGAGAGAAGCCGCATCGCAATTTAATCCCACAGATCGCGCCGATCACCTATGACCGTTCACATCCGATTGCGGATCAAGCCGCTCCAGGGAACAAGGACCTGGCGGCGATTCTGAAGGGATGGGCAAAAGTCGCTCCGCGCATCTCCTATTATCCTTATGCCTATTTTCTCGCAGAGCTCTCCGCACCATATCCTCTGATCAGGAAATGGAGCGGCGACCTTCCGCTTTTTTACGAGAATAATTGCGTCTTCTGGCAGCCGGAAACCACCTCAAACTTTGAAACTACTCTTCACGGCCTTTACCTTGGCAATCGCCTGGCGTGGAACCCCAAACAAAAGCCTGAAGAAATTATCAATGAACTGAATGCGCGCTTCTACGGCCATGCCGCGCGGGAGATGGCGGAATACTGGGATTTTTTTGATCGCGTATGGGTCGACACGCCGGAATACACCGGCGGGGACTTCGGCTATCTGCTCCGCTTTACTCCGGAAGTCATGAAAAAAGCTCGAGAACTGATGGACGCGAGCGTCGCCGCCTGCCGTTTGCCAATCGAATCCGAAAGGGTGGAACTGGCGAATGCTTCCTTGCGCCAGTTCGAACATTACATGAAAATGAGGGAAGACTATAGCGTTGGAAAGTTTGCCGGTCTAGCTGCGGAGAACGCGAGATACCGGCAGACGGCACTCGCTCTCGCGAAAAAGTATAAACCCAATTTTGCATTTTCCGCCGTCGGCTGGACCAAAGATACCCACGCGCTGGCGATGCATGATCTATTCAAGACCCCGAGCTACGAAGATGCCTCCCGCATCGCCAATGAATTCGAAATTCTCACTCCCCGGCCGCTGACGTTCAAGTTTTGCGCCGATCCAAACCGTGAAAGCGAGAAACTCGGCTGGCACCAGCCGACCTTCGACGATGCGTCGTGGAAGCAGACGAACCCTGCCGTTGAGACATGGTCCACAATCGGTCTCTACAACTACTTTGGCGTGGTCGGTTACCGAACTTCCCTTGACCTCCCGGCGGTGCCAGCGAACAAAAAGGTCTTCCTCTGGATGGGAGGCACGGATGGGAGTGTCGAGGTGTTCGTCAATGGCAAGGCGATTGAGTATAGCGACTTGAAAACAGGCAAAAAGGTCGTCTTCTCCGGCTTCTGCCAACCGGTCTCATTCGACATCACGGACGCCGTCAAGGCTGGAGGGCAGAATTTCGTTTTCGTTCGTTGCAATCGAGATTTTCTGAATGAAGTCGGCACCGGCGGAATACTGGGGCCGGTGGTAATTTACCGCGAAAAGTGATTAGCGAGATGCCTAGAACAGGGGTTGTCAGGTCAATTTGCCGGGCCGACAGACAAAGTGGCGGCCTCTCGCTTCGGCACCTGTCGTTCCGGTCACCGGGGACTTTCGCTTCGGCCAAATGCTTTCCTACTGGCACTGCCGGAACGAACCGCGGCTTTACGTTGCTGGAACTGCTGGTCTCAATGGCACTGGTTGCTATCGTCGCAGGCCTGAGCTTTTCAATCATGACCGCGATCACCTCCGCCTGGAAGGCACACAAGGCGCGAATTGGAGCCTTCGGAGATGCCCGCGTCGTGTTTGAATCGCTGACCAATCGCCTGAGCCAGGCGACCTTGAATACCTATTGGGACTACGACAACCGGGGTGCACCGACGCGCTATCTCCGAAAGTCGGAACTGCACTTCATTCAGGGCCGGGCATCTTCGCTTATTTCAACCATTCCTGATGTCGTCGGGAACAGTGTCTTTTTTTGCGCCCCTCTCGGCATTAATGAAAATGAGGCGTACCGGCCTCTCTTCAAGATGCTTTCAGCCTGTGGCTTTTACGTTCGATTCGGAAAAGACGAAAATCGCCCCCCGTTCGTCGACGGAAGAATAGCGAACCGCTACCGCTTCCGGCTCTGCCAATTTCTGGAACCGGGCGAGCGACTGCGTGTTTACGAAGCTGGCCTACAGGGAAACTGGTATTCAACCGATCTCACAGACTGGTCTTTCCCGATGGCTGAAAACATTATCGGATTGATCTTGCGCGTACGCTATCCCGATGGAAGCGGAAACGCCGAGACCTACGATTACGATTCGCGCGCGGGAATTGGATCGAATTCTCCTCCCGTCACGATGCACCAACTTCCACCTGTCATTTCCGTGACGCTGGTGGCGATCGACGAAGACTCCGCGCGGCGGCTTGCCGAAAAATACGGAGACACAATGCCACCCATCCTGCCCGCCGCCGATGCCTTCATCTCCGCCGACCGGTATGAAGATGATCTCTCAAATTGGGAAGAGGCGTTGAAAAAGTTTCCCTTAAAGATCGACTACAGAATTCTCACCGCGGACGTCTACCTGCGAGGAGCGAAGTGGAGCAGCCAGTGATAACTTGATCCTGTGTGCATGAAGATGAAAAGATTTTCCGTCAAAGCGCAGCCAGCTCCTACCTGTGGAACCGAGGGCGCATTTTCGTTGGTGGAAGTCGCCTTCGCCATTGGCATTCTGAGCTTTTCGCTGGTCGCCATGATGAGTCTCGTTCCCGTGGCGCTTACGACATCAAGAGATTCAATCGACAAAAGCCTTGAGCTTGAAATGTTGCAGGTGGTCCGGGCCAATCTCCTGAACACCCCTTACAGCGGCTTGGCCGACAGTGGTAACTTCCTCTTCGATGCCGATGCCGCCTTGGTGAGCGGTACAACGCAAGCGGAAGTACGCTACAGGGTCGACTACGTTAATGAGCCGTCGACAAGTTTCCCCGGAACGCAAACAGCCCTGAGTTTGAGAACATCCCGTCTGCGGATCGAAAATGTGCTCACAAAGCAGGTCCGCCAAAGCTGCCTCCATTTGCCCGACAACGGATTATGAGAGCTCCCCGGCTTGACAATCGCGGGGAACAGCGGGAGATGACCCATCGCTTATTGGCAATCTCGGCATTTACTTTGCTGGAGATGCTCGTGGTGATTTCGATTATCGTCATCCTGATCGCCCTGGCCGTCAGAGGAACGGGAAGCGTTCTGGATGGACGGCGCATGGAAGAAGCGGGCCGAATTGCAATGGATGAGATCAATCTCGCTAGGCAACTCGCCGCCGCACGGAATCTGAATGTCGAACTCCGCCTCATCAAAAAGAAGCGTAACACGGACTCGATCGCAACCTTCCACGCCATTCAAAGGGGAATCATCGCAAAGGATGGGAAATTTACACCGGTAACGGGAATCACCGCATTGCCTGAAGGAATTGTGTTTGCGCCAGAGGAAGATCTTTCGTCGATGATAGATTCTCTTCCGCAAAAGAACAGCGACGCAGGATACGCCTACACAGCGATCGTCATCCGGCCGACGGGTATGATTGAGCCCCAGCCCGGCCTGGATCTGAATGCTCCGTGGTTCGTTACCGCGATCTACGAAAGGGATAGCGGAAAAGAGGAAGACAAAATCTCCAATTTCGTGACCATCCAAATCGACCCGTGGACTTCCCGCCCCGTCCTGTACCGTCCCTGATCTTTCTCCCATGACAGATATGCCCGATCTATCCCGCCCGGCCAAGCCTCCTCAAGGGGCGGCGCTGATCATCGTTTTGAGCATCATCTTCCTCGTATCGGCGCTGGTGGTGGCTTTTATGATGTCGGTTCGGAACGACTTGACCAGCGTCGTCTACTACAAGGCAGGCAAAGAGGCGATGGGGTTGGGAGAAACGGCCTCCAGCATCGTAATGAGCCAGATCCGGGAGGCTACCCTTTTGGGAATCGACTCCGACGGCCTCGGAACGCACGCCTGGGCAAGCCAACCTGGAGCGATCCGGGTTTGGGACGACAAGGGCAACCTGGTCCAGCTCTACAAGCTCTACTCCGCCGCTCATATGAAAGAGACGGACATGAGCTTTCTTCAGACCGAGATCCCTGCGGATTGGGCCAATAGGCCGGACGAATTCGTTAACCTGAACGAACCGGTGGCCGCTACCACGGGAAGCAATGTCTTCTGGCATTACCCCATTCTTCATCCCGATGCCCTTGGAAATGTTCCCGGCCTTTCTTCCACCCAGACTGTACCCCAGGGTTCTGTTGTAATCGGCGATCCAAGGGTCTGCATGCCGGTTCGCTGGCTCTACGTAAGCGGCGATGGCAACCTGAGCGAAAGCCTTCAGGCCGATTCCGTTGGACGCATCGCGTTTTGGACTGACGATGAGACATGCAAGGTGAATATCAACACCGCCTCCGCGGCGGCTTCGAACTCCAATGTTGAAAATTTCCCGCCGTCGGCGACCGTCATAGGAGCAGAGAACAAACTGGGCTACAGCTATTGGAATATCCCTTATAGCGCACTTACGGAGGATCAGAACCTTTGCCGCGTTGGCCTTAACGAGGGCGAATACCAGCGGTATGGCGGACACCCCGCCACCGTCAATCTGCTGACGGTGCTTGCAGGGAGCGGCTTCGACGCGCTTCCTGAAGCCACCAAGAAGCAGACGCTAAAAAACGTGTTCTCTCTCTTTCCCGCATACCGTTGGGGTGGCTCTGAAAACAACCGGATCCCCTGGACCATGGATGCCTCCAAGATTTCCCTTACCGGCTCAAACCAAAAGAGCGAGCGCCTTTACGCTTCCGTCGATGAACTCCGTTTCAAGACAACATTTTCCGGTAATTATCGCGAAAAGAATGCACTGCCCGCCGGCACGGGAAATGAAGAAACCCGCCTAAGCGCGTGGCGGTTTCTGTTGACGGCGTCGAGCCGTGCGCCGGATCTCAATCTTTTCGGCCAACCCCGAGTCGCTATTTGGCCTATCAGCGTTGAAAATGATGAGCTTCACCGCACACCGCAGGACAACCTTATTGCATTTTGTTCGACCTATGGATCTTCGGGCGCGGCAGCAAAGAAGACCTACTATTTTACCCGAAAGGACCCTCTGAGCCAGACGGTGGACTGGGCGGATATTCCGAGGAATCGGGCGCTTTTTGCTTATCTGCAACGGTTGACCTCACGAGAGATCCCGGGTTTTGGCGGCAACTTCCTTACCAAATACGACACCGGAGACGGGGTTGCCGGAGAACGCGACCAGATTCTCACGGAGATCTTTGACTACATCCGTTGCGTAAATCTCAATGAGGCCTCCAAATCCAAACCAGCGGGATTTGTGAGCTACACTCCAACGGTTGATCCTCCGGAAAGCGTAATCAGCACTGGCATCGTTGCATACTATGCCTGGAGCGTCGCAAATTATATGAATTTCCGCGGTGCGGGCATGGTTCTGCCGATCTTGATCACCCAAGGAGGGATCACGACTCGCGGCGCAGGGCGCATCCCGACACTTTCAGAAGTTGGCTTGTTTGCCATGCAAGCCACAAAGCAGCCCGCACCCTCCACCGATCCGAGCGGAAAACTGCAGACGGCTCTGCTTTTCGAAACCTTTTCGCCGATGCAAGGGTACATGCCCTGGACGCCGCTCGATTTCCAGCTTTCCGTGAAAACAGCAATGACGGTGGCAGGGGAACCCGTGTTTTTGAATGCCGGTGCAGGAGTGAGTACGACGCCGTTCAATCGAACGATGACATCCCCCACTGCGTCTGATTATGGCAATCAACCCATCGGAGGAACCGATGGGTTTGCCTGGATCACCGGTAGCAATCTGGACAGTTATCCTTTTGCAAGAAATCAGACGAAAGCCATCACCCTTCCTCCACCCCCAACGGATGGATCATCCCCAAAGCTGAAGGTTTCCAAGGCCGATGTTAGCGTCGATCTGAAGATGAATGGAGTCCTTTATCAGCACTGCGAAGTAGAATTTCCAGCAGCCGATCTTCTGATTCCCGACCCGTCGGAGAAAGTAAATTTATCAAGCCGCCGCACCATTGCGGGCATAAACTTCGAAAAGGAAGACGTGGTGCACAGCATTGTGCCGAAGGATGGTGACTACCGAATCATGTCCTATCTGCAAGATGTGCCGAAGGGCTTTTTCCGCAAGCATCCCGACTACGGAACAGACAAACATTTCGCCCATAGCTTTCGTTCACGTAAAAACTGGGCCCAGAAGGGTTCGTCAATCAGCGATGGAACCACCAATGGATCGTTCACTTCAATCGCCCATACCGATGTCGATTTGGCCCTCAGTTACACTACCTTCTGGACCGACCGTCCCGACATCCCTCCAGATATTACCGACCTTATCGCAAAAGGCTGGACAGGCGACTGGAACAACGGAACCGGCGACTTTCCTGATGGCGCTTATCTGGGCAAATCCGATGATGGGATGCGTAACGTCCTTACTTCGTTCCTTTATATCAGCACCGAGTTCAACTGGTACTCGGGTGCGGGCTTTTTTTCACCTACGGTAAAGATGCCCTCGGCAATCATGTTTGGCTCACTGCCTACTGGCGTGAAGCGTACGGAAGCCGCCTATCGGTCAGGCAATGATACGAACGCCGCCCCATGGCGAACTTTGCTCTTCTGCAAAAATCCCGCGGCGGGAAATGCACATTATGGAGCGACTGCGCCGCACGACAGCTTGCTCCTTGATCTCTTTACGATGCCGGTCGTGGAACCGTATGCGATCAGTGAACCCTCCTCGACGGCGGGCCGCATCAATATGAACTATCAAATGCTTCCTTTCACCGGCATTGAACGTTCAACCGCCCTTCATGCCCTGCTGAGTTGGCAGCGGATCACCGCTTATCCGGATTCCGTTTCAGCCCTCCGGGGAGGACACCCTGTTCCCGCAACCAACGGCCAGATCCAGCAAAATACCACCAAAATCTACCACTCCATCGACGTTGCCGAGACGCTGACACAGTTTTCGGACCGCTTTGACCAGGGTGAGCTTTTTCATAGTCCATCTGAACTTTGTTCGCTCTGGCTCGTGCCCGACGGCATCAGCCTCGCCGGGACGCCTGGTTGGTGGGGCTCGCACCGGGCCACTGGAAAAAATCTCAGGGAGCGCCCTTATGCGACGATTTACCCGTTGCTGACGACGAAATCGAATACCTACAGCGTCCATGTCTGGGCTCAATCCCTGGTGCGGGGAACCACCAAGGTAACGGGAGAATACCGGGGATCCACGTTGATCGAACGCTATATCGACCCGATGGACGAACGCCTTGGCGACTCGTCATACGATCCGGACACCCACTCCCTCGAACCGCTTTATCGCTTCCGCGTTCTGGAGGTAAAGCGCTTTGCGCCTTAGTTAACAGGCCCCGTACACCGACGGAGGGGGATTCACCTCGTCGGCGCGGAATACGGCTCTGAGTGGCGGTGGTGGCGTTTCCACTCGTCGGCATACCGGCGGGCAAGATCGCTGGCGCGAAGGATGAGCAGGTTCTCGGCGTTCTTCGTTTCCGCCGCCTTGGTGAAATTGAAGGAGCCGGTGATCACCACCTCGTCATCGATGATCATGACTTTGCTGTGCGCAATGGCGTGTGCTTCGTCAAGGCGGACGGGGATTCCCGCGTGTGCGAGGAAATCGGCGGAAGAATAGCGATCACCCTCCCGGTGGGAACCGTCGAGGAGCACCTGCACGTCGACACCGCGCCGCTTCGCATTCACCAGCGCCTTCGCGATCGGAACCGACGTGAAG
>Ga0180217_1002457_pt1 | contig 17206 bp, 18 predicted proteins | sample eDN3rd37CBELigOP_FD_128521 | JGI IMG/M metagenome (GOLD analysis project Ga0180217, IMG submission 128521) | Enriched Organic Plus compost microbial communities from Emeryville, California, USA - eDNA 3rd pass 37_C BE-Lig OP (version 2) (version 2) ... | reverse complement strand
GAGGGCGTCGAGGCGCTCGTCGACGAGCTCCAGGTCGAGGCGACCTTCCCGGACGGGACCAAGCTCGTCACGCTCCACGCGCCGATCCAGCCCGCCCGCCTGTCCCCGGAGGCGCCGGCGGATCCCGCCCCCCGGCTGGTCCCGGGGGAGGTGCTCCTCGGCGACGGCGACATCGTGCTCCTCGAGGGCCGCGCGCGCACCACCCTCACCGTCCGGAACACCGGGGACCGGCCGGTGCAGGTCGGCTCCCACTTCCACTTCGCCGAGGTCAACGACGCCCTGGACTTCGACCGGGCCGCCGCCGTGGGCAAGCGCCTGGCGGTCCCTGCGGGGACGAGCGTGCGCTTCGAGCCCGGCATCGCGCTCGACGTCGAGCTCGTGCCCTTCGCCGGCGCCCGCGTCACCGCCGGGTTCCGCGGCCGCTACGCCGACGCCGACGGGAGCGCCTCGTGAGCGGGCCGGTGCTCAGCCGGGCCCGGTACGCCGCGCTCTACGGTCCGACCACCGGGGACCGGGTCCGCCTCGCCGACACCGATCTCCTCATCGAGGTCGAGGACGACCTCTGCGGCGGCCCGGGGCGGGCCGGCGACGAAGCGGTGTTCGGTGGCGGCAAGGTCGTGCGCGAGTCGATGGGCCAGTCGCGTCGCACGGCCGCCGAGGGCGCCCCCGACCTCGTCATCACCGGCGCGATCGTCCTCGACCACTGGGGGATCGTGAAGGCCGACGTCGGCATCAAGGACGGCCGCATCGTCGCCCTCGGCAAGGCCGGCAACCCCGACACGATGGACGGGGTCCACCCCGACCTCGTGATCGGCCCCTCGACCGAGATCCTGGCCGGCAACGGCAAGATCCTCACCGCCGGCGCCATCGACTGCCACGTCCACCTGATCTGCCCGCAGGTCCTCGACACCGCGCTGGCCACCGGGATCACCACGGTCATCGGCGGCGGCACCGGTCCGGCGGAGGGCACGAAGGCCACGACCGTGACCGCCGCCCCCTTCCACCTGGCCTCGATGCTGCAGTCGATCGACGCCTGGCCGATCAACGTCGCCCTCCTCGGCAAGGGCAACACCGTCTCGACCGAGGCGCTCTGGGAGCAGCTGCGGGCGGGCGCCAGCGGCTTCAAGCTCCACGAGGACTGGGGATCCACCCCCGCCGCCATCGACGCCTGCCTGCGGGTCTGCGACGAGGCAGGCGTCCAGGCTGCCCTCCACACCGACACGCTCAACGAGGCCGGCTTCGTGGAGACCACCCTCGCCGCCATCGCCGGGCGGTCGATCCACGCCTACCACACGGAGGGCGCGGGCGGCGGCCACGCCCCGGACATCATCACCGTGGCCGGCGCGCCGAACGTGCTGCCCAGCTCGACCAACCCCACCCGGCCCCACACGATCAACACCGCCGACGAGCACCTCGACATGCTCGTCGTCTGCCACCACCTCAATCCGTCGGTGCCCGAGGACCTCGCCTTCGCGGAGAGCCGCATCCGGCCCTCGACGATCGCCGCAGAGGACGTCCTCCACGACCTCGGCGCCATCTCCATGATCGGCTCCGACTCCCAGGCGATGGGCCGAGTGGGGGAGGTGGTCATCCGCACCTGGCAGACCGCGCACGTGATGAAGCGGCGGCGCGGCCCCCTGCCCGGCGACGTGCGGGCCGACAACGCACGGGCCAAGCGCTACGTCGCCAAGTACACGATCTGCCCGGCCATCGCGCACGGCCTCGCCGGCGAGGTCGGCTCGGTGCAGCCCGGCAAGCTGGCCGACCTCGTCCTCTACGACCCCCGGTTCTTCGGGGTCCGGCCCCACGTCGTCGTGAAGGGCGGGGTCATCGCCTGGGCCGCGATGGGCGACGCCAACGCCTCGATCCCCACACCCCAGCCGGTGCTGCCCCGCCCGATGTTCGGGGCCTTCGGCCGCACCGCCGGCGCCACCTCGGTGGCCTTCGTGGCCCCCGCCGCGGTCGAGGCCGGTCTGGCCGAGCAGCTCGGGCTCGAGCACCGGGTCGTGGCGGTGGAGGACTGCCGGGGCGTCACCAAGGCCGACATGGTCAACAACGACGCCCTGCCCGACATCCGCGTCGACCCCGACACCTTCCTCGTCACCGTCGACGGCGAGGTGATCGAGCAGGCCCCGGCACCCGAGCTCCCGATGGCCCAGCGCTACTTCCTCTTCTGAAGCCCCCGTGTCCGTCGCCTCGCTGCTGCTCCTGACCGACGGCCGGTTCCCCGACGGCGCCCACGCCCACAGCCACGGGCTCGAGGCGGCCGTCGAGGCCGGGCGGGTCCACGACGCGGCGTCGCTCGCCGGGTACGTCACCGGGCGCCTCTGGACCTCCGGGTGGCTCGACGCCGCCACCGCCCGGCTCGCCGCGGCCGGCCACGACCCCGACGAGCTCGACCGAGCCTGGAGCGTGCGGACCCCGAGCGCGACGGCCCGGGCCACCGCCCGCGCCCTCGGCCGGTCGCTGGCTCGCACCGCCTCCCACCTCGTCCCCGACGCGCCCGTCGCCCTCGCCGACGGCCGCCCGCCCGTCCAGCCGGTCGCGCTCGGCCTCGTCGCCGCTGCGCTCGGCTGCGACCCCGGCGAGGCGGCGCTGGCCAGCGCCCACGGCACCGCCGCCACCCTCGCCGCCGCCGGCCTGCGACTCCTGTCGCTCGACCCGTTCGCGGTGAGCGCCGTCCTCCACGACCTGCGCCCGGCCGTCGCCGGCGTGGCTGACCGGACCCGGTCCGTCGGCGGCGCCACCGACCTGCCCCACGCCTCGACGCCGCTCGCCGAGATCGACGTCGAGCACCAGGCCGCCCTGCCCACCCGGCTCTTCCGGAGCTGACCCCGACCCTGGAGGCGACCCCCGTGCACGATCCCAGCTACCGCCACCCCCACGACCACGACGAGCACCACGAGCACGACCACGACCAGCCGGCCCGCCACGGCGGAGCGCTGCGGGTGGGGATCGGCGGCCCGGTCGGCACCGGCAAGACCGCGCTCGTCGCCGCCCTGTGCTCGCTCCTGTCCGAGGAGCTGCAGATCGGGGTCGTGACCAACGACATCTACACGACCGAGGACGCCGACACGCTGCGCCGCCGGGGTGTGCTCGACGCCGAGCGGATCGTCGCCGTCGAGACCGGGTGCTGCCCGCACACCGCCATCCGCGAGGACATCACCGCGAACCTCGACGCCATCGCCGACCTCGAGGAGCGCGAGGGCCCACTCGACCTCGTGCTCGTGGAGAGCGGGGGCGACAACCTGACGCTCACCTTCTCCAAGGGGCTCGTCGACGTGCAACTCTTCGTCCTCGACGTGGCCGGCGGCGACAAGGTCCCCCGCAAGGGCGGTCCCGGCGTGACCCGCTCGGACCTGCTCGTCATCAACAAGATCGACCTGGCGCCGCTCGTGGGCGCCGACCTCGGGGTGATGGAGCGCGACGCCACCGCCCAGCGGGGGAACCGGCCCACCGTGCTCATCTCGCTCACCCGCCCCGAGGGCGCGGCCCCCGTCGCCGACTGGATCCGAGCCCGACTCGCCGAGCGGACCCGGCCCGCCGTCGTCGGCTGAGCCGCCAGTCCCCGCCAGCCGTGCCCACCCCCGCCGCCGTCGCCGCCTGCGACTGGACCGACACCGAGGTCTCGGTGTCGCTCGAGCGCGGCGCGCACGGGCGGGTGAGCGTCCACGGCCGGCTGTGCGCCTCGCCGGTGTGGGCCCGCTGGGACGGCACGACGCTGTGGCTCGTCGGCTCCGGTGCCTCGCCGGTGGGCACCGACGAGGTGCGGGTGCGCGTCGAGCTCGGTCCCGGCGTCACCGCGGCGGTGCGCTCGGTGGCGGCGACGGTCGTCTACGCCGCTCGGGGCGAGGGCACCCGCTGGGACACCGAGGTGCACGTGGCCGAGGGGGCCAGCCTGGACTGGCGGCCCGAGCCGGTGATCCTCACCGCCCGTGCCCGGCACCGGTCCACCACGACCGTCCACGCCGCCGCCGGCGCGAAGGTGCTGCTCGACGAGGTGCTCGTCCTCGGCAGGGAGGGGGAGCGGCCCGGCGCCGCGCGCGCCACGCTCGACGTGCGCGTCGACGGCGCCCAAGCGCTGCTGACCTCGATCGACACGTCGCTGCCGGGATGGTCGGGCCCGGCCGGCGTGCTCGACGCCCGGGTCGTCGCCCACCGCCTCCGGCTCCGCCCCCCGGGCGAGGCCGGCCAGGCCCCGATCGGGCTCGGTGGGCTCGACCCGGGCGCCGTCCGCCTCGACCCCGCGCCCGGCTGCCACCTCGGCGTGGCCACCGGCCCCGCTCTGGCCCACACCCACGCCGCCCTCGACGCCGTCCTCCCCGCCTGACCGAACGGCACCGGACGCGACGCCGCCCGCCCCGGGCGGACGATGGGGCGGGCGGCGGAGCTCGGACGAGCTTCGAGGGGGCGCTACTCGATGCGCATGCCGGAGATGGCCCGGCTGATCACGAGCTGCTGGATCTGCTCGGTGCCCTCGAAGATGTCCATGATCTTGGCGTCGCGGTGGAACCGCTCCACCGGGTACTCGCGGGTGTAGCCGTAGCCGCCGAGGATCTGGATGGCCCGCTCGGTGACCCACACCGCGGTGCGAGCGGCCTTCAGCTTCGACATCGAGCCCTCGGCGTTCTTGTAGCCGCCGTTGCGGCCGAGCCACGCGGCCCGCCACACGAGCATGCGGGAGGCGTCGATCTCGGTGGCCATGTCGGCGAGCATGAAGGCGATCGCCTGGTTCTGGATGATCGGCTTGCCGAAGGCGACCCGCTGCTTGGCGTACTCGAGCGCGTACTCGTAGGCGGCCCGCGCGATGCCGACGGCCATGGCCGCCACGGCCGGGCGGGTGGCCTCGAAGGTGCTCATCGCCGGCTGCTTCTCGCCGGTGCGCTGGCCCTCGCGGGCCTTGGCCAGCTTGGCGTCGAGCTTCTCCTTGCCGCCGAGGAGGCAGCGGCCCGGCACCCGCACGTCGTCGAGGATCACCTCGGCGGTGTGGGAGGCCCGGATGCCGTGCTTCTTGTACTTCTGGCCCATCGACAGGCCCTTGGTGCCCGGCGGGACGATGAAGCTGGCCTGGCCCCGGCTCCTCAGCTCGGGGTCGACCGCGGCCACCACGACGTGGACGTTGGCGATGCCGCCGTTGGTGATCCACGCCTTGGTGCCGTTGATCACCCACTCGTCCTTGGCCTCGTCGTAGACGGCCCGGGTGCGCAGGGACGAGACGTCGGAGCCGGCGTCGGGCTCGGACACGCAGTAGGCGCCGAGCTTCACGTCGTCGGCGTCGCCGTAGCACTGCGGGACCCACTCCATGACCTGCTCGGGGGTGCCGGAGCCGGCGATGCCGGCGGCGGCGAGGCCCGAGCCGAAGATCGACAGGGCGATGCCGGCGTCACCCCAGAACAGCTCCTCCATCGCCACCGGGAGGGTGAGACCGGTGGGGTCGCCCATCATGGCGTTGGCCATGAAGTCGAAGCCGTAGAGCCCGATCTTGGCGGCCTCCTGGATGATCGGCCAGGGGGTCTCCTCCCGCTCGTCCCACTCCTCGCCCGCGGGCCGGATGACCGTCTCGGCGAACTCGTGGACCCAGTCGCGGATCTGCTTCTGATCGTCGTTGAGCTCGAGTGAGAACTCGGCCATGGCGGCACCTCGCTTGGGAAGGGGGAAGGGAGAACCGTCGAAGTTACCGAACGGTAACCGCCGGTCACCCTACACGCGACCTCGGGGACTTCCTCAATCCCGGCGAGGGTTCCTGCCCCCGGTAGCGTGCGGGCATGGCGACGCTCGCCGCGGTGGACTGCGGCACCAACTCGGTCCGGCTCCTCGTCAGCGACGGGCAGGGCCGCGCCCGGCGGGTCCTCGACCGGCGGATGACGATCACCCGCCTCGGCCAGGGCGTCGACGCCAGCGGCCGCCTCGCCCCCGAGGCGATCGAGCGCACGCTGGCCGTGCTGCGCGAGTACCGGCAGGTCATCGACGAGCTCGGCGCCACCGAGGTGGTCGTCGCCGCCACGGCCGCGGCGCGCGACGCGGCCAACGCGGCGGACTTCTTCGCACCGGCCGAGGCCGTGCTCGGGGTGGCGCCGCGCTGCCTCACCGGCGACGAGGAGGGCCGGCTCGGGTTCCTCGGCGCCACCGCCGGGCTGTCGCCCGACGACGGCCCGTTCCTCGTCGTCGACCTCGGCGGCGGCTCCACCGAGTGCACGGTCGGCACCACCGAGCCGGTGGCGGTGCGATCCCTGCCGATCGGAGCGGTCCGCCTGACCGAGCGCCACCTCGACGGGGACCCGCCCGAGCCCGAGGGCCTCTCCAACGCCATCTTCGAGGCGACCGAGGCCTTCGACTCCCTCGTGCGCGAGGTCCCCGAGGTCCTCGGCGTGCGGACGGTCATCGGGGTGGCGGGCACGATCACCACGGTCACGGCGGTGGAGATCGGGCTGCAGACCTGGGACGACGCCGCCATCCACCACTTCGAGCTCACCAAGGCCGCAGCCGAGGACGTGTTCCGCACGCTCGCCACCGAGCCCCTCGCCGACCGGGTCCACAACCCCGGCCTCGACCCGGCCCGGGCCGACGTGATCGTCGGCGGCTGCTGCGCGCTCGTCGCCCTCTACCGCACCCTCGGGCTCGACTCGATCCTCGTGTCGACCACCGACATCCTCGACGGGCTCCTCCTCGATCTGGCCGAGCGCACCGGCGGCTGACCCGCTCCCGCGACCGGGCCGACGGCGGCCGGGACGAGCAGTAGGGTCACCGCCGTGGTGGTCCCCGTCGTCGTCCCCCGGATCTGGCGGTGAGCACGCTCATCGGGCGCCGGGTCCTGCTGCGGCCCCTCGTGGTCGAGGACTTCCGGGCCTGGCAGGAGGTGCGTCGCCGCAACGCCGACTGGCTCCTCAAGTGGGAGCCCAAGCGCCACCCCGGCGCCCCCGACCCCGTCGAGAGCCGCGACGCCTTCGCGGTGCGCTGCGGGGCCCGCCAGCGCGAGCGCCAGCTCGGCACCGGCTACGGGTACGGGATCTTCGTCGACGGGCACTTCCGAGGCGAGATCAACCTGTCGATCGTCCAGCGGGGACCGTTCCAGAGCGCCTACCTCGGCTACTGGATCGACGAGGCCGTGGCCGGCCAGGGCTACATGCCCGAGTCGGTCGTCGTGATGCTGCGCTTCGCCTTCGAGGACCTGCGCCTGCACCGGGTGCAGATCTCGATCATCCCCCGCAACCGGCCCAGCCGCCGCGTCGTCGAGAAGCTCGGCATCCGCGACGAGGGCACCGCGCTGCGGTACCTCGAGATCAACGGTGTGTGGGAGGACCACGTCCGCTACGCGATCACCGCCGAGGAGTGGGAGGAGCGCCGCGAGGAGCTCCTCCGGGCCTGGATCGACTGAGCGCGCCCGGCACCAGCCGGTCGCTACTTCGAGGAGATCTTGGCCTGCAGGGCGGCGACGCGCTCCTTGAACGCCGGCTGCTCGAGCGACCACACCTGGGGCACGAGCTCGCGGTCGACGGCGGCGTCGTGGTCGTGGATCGCGGCCATGTCGTCGATCGTGTCGAGCACCTTGGCCACGAGCTCGTTGGGGGCGGCGGCGGCCCGGGCCGCCATCTCCTGGGCGGCCGGGAGCAGCTCGTCCTCCCCGTAGCAGCGCCACACGAGCCCCACCCGCTCGGCCTCGCGCCCGTCGAGCACCTCGCCGAACACGACGGTGGCGGCCACGGCCTGGGGGCCGGCGATGCGCCGGAACATCCAGGTGTGCCCGCCGCCGGGGTGCAGGCCGAGCTGCAGGAACCGGGTGTCGAACCGGGCTCGGGTGTTGGCCAGGCGCACGTCGCACACGAGCGCCAGGTTCATGCCCGCGCCCACCGCGGCGCCGTTCACCGCAGCGATCGTCGGCAGCGGGGAGCGACCGATGCGCAGGAACCCCTCGTAGATCGCCCGCAGCCCGGCCTCCGCGCCGCCCTCGGCCGACGCCGACAGGTGCGACAGGTCGGCACCGGCGCAGAACGCCGGCGGCTCGCCGGTGACGACGACGGCCCCGACGGCGGGGTCGGACTCGAGCTCGTCGAAGAGGTCGACGATCTCGGTGACCATCGGCAGGGTCAGGGCGTTGCGGCGGTCGGCGTCGTTCAGGGTGACGGTGGCGACGCCGTCGGTGATCTCGGACCGGACGAGGGACGTCATGGGCTCGAGTCTGGCAGGCCGGACGCGTGGACGTGACGGGGAGCACGCCTCGGTCGGCTCAAGTCCTGCGGCGGCGTGACCGATCTTCCAAGGGCGCTTCCGTGTCGAAGACGTGACACGGGAGGCCGACATTGTTACGGTTCCGTGTCAGCCCCACACCAACGGGGCGCTCGGGCACTCCCGGTGGTGATGTGGGTCTTGAGGTTCACGAGGCTGCAGGTGACCATGGGGAGAGCGCGGTACAAGGTCCCCGACAGCATCTGGTGAGGTTCGTGCGCTTTCCTTCCTTGTCACTACGGGCGGTCGTCGGTGCGCTGGGCGCGCTGCTGGTCGTCGGTCTCGTCTCCCTTCCCGGGATGGTCGGGGCCAAGACCAACCAGGATCCGTCCAAGGAGCGGGAGAAGGTCCGGGCCCAGAAGGCCCAGGTGGCCAGCCAGGTCGACGCCCTGCGCGCCACCGACGCTGAGGTCTCGGCGGCGCTCGACGCGCTCCAGGCCAACGTGAAGGGCCAGGAGGCGCTGCTGGCCGAGGCCAACCGGGCTGCCGAGCAGGCCGAGCAGGCCTACGCCGAGGCCACCGCCGCCGTCGAGGCCAAGCAGGCGGAGATCGCCGCGCTGCGGGAGGAGATCCGCGAGTACGCCGTGCAGGCCTTCGTGCACCCGCCGGCCGACGACGCGATGGCGGCGCTCGACGCCGCCGACCCGAGCGAGGCGGCCCAGAAGCGGGCGCTGCTCGACGTGCAGAGCACCAACGAGCTCGACCTGCTCGACCGGCTCACCGCCCTCGAGGAGGACCTCGAGGTCCAGCGCCAGCTGGCCGAAGAGGCCCACGAGCGGGCCCAGGAGAAGCGGGCCGAGGCCGCCGGCCGCCTGAAGGAGCTTGAGGCCGCCCGCGACCAGCAGGCCGCCTACGCCGCCGAGGTCGAGGCTCGCCTCGACCGGGCGCTCGCCGAGGTCGCCTCGCTGGAGCGGATCGACAAGGAGCTCTCCGCCAAGATCCAGAAGCAGCAGGAGGAGCTGGCCCGCAAGGCCGCCGCGGCGGCCGCCGCCCGCCGGTCCTCCCGTGGCGGCAGCGGCGGTGGCGGTGCCCGGGCCCCGATCACGATCATCCCCGAGGGCAGCCTGTCCTCGGTCACCTGCCCCACCGGTGGGTCGATCACCGTGCACCAGTCGATCGCCGGCAACGTGAAGGCGATGCTCGACGCGGCGGCTGCCGACGGCGTGCTGCTCTGCGGCGGCGGCTACCGGTCCCCGCAGGGCCAGATCCAGACCCGGATGGCCAACTGCGGCACCAGCCACTACGCGATCTACGAGATGCCGGCCTCGCAGTGCCGCCCGCCCACCGCCCGCCCCGGCACCTCGATGCACGAGCAGGGCAAGGCCATCGACTTCAACAACTGCTCGAGCCGCTCCACCGCCTGCTACCAGTGGCTCGCCGGCAACGCCAGCCGCTTCGGGTTCCACAACCTCCCGAGCGAGCCCTGGCACTGGAGCACGAACGGCAACTGAGCCGTCGCCTCCGAGGCGTCAGCTCTGATCGAGGCCGGCCCTCCGGGGCCGGCCTCGGCGCGTGTCCGGTGCGTGGGCGCCGCCGCGGCGGACCGGCCTACGGGTCGCGGACGACCGAGGGGCTGTGGCGGAAGAACTGCTCCACGTCGCGCTCGTACTGGTAGGTCGTCGCGGGCACGATCCTGCGCACCCGCAGCGCCTCGGCGAAGTCGGCGACGGTGCCCGCCGACGTGTAGCGGTACTCGAAGCCCGCGGCCTTGAGGCGGCGGTTGTCGACGCCGCGTCCGTAGCGGAGCAGGTCGAGCAGCTCGGGCGGCAGGTCGACGAGCCCGAGGCGGCGCAGGGGCCCCGCCGCCAGGCCCAGCCCGACCGGCGGCAGCGGCAGGGTCCGCTTGCCGCAGATCGCCGCCACCTCGCTCCAGGGCAGCAGCCCGTCGCCGGCGACGTTGTAGACGCCGCTCAGCTCGCCCTCGAGGGCGAAGAGGATGGCCCGGACCACATCGGTCTCGTGCACGAACTGGAAGCGGGGATCGAACCCGAAGATGCTCGGCACGAGCGGCATGGCGAGCAGCTTGGACAGCGGCGTGTCGAGGTCGGGGCCGAGCACGTTCGAGAACCGCAGCACCGTGACCGCCACGTGCGGGTTGTCGACGGCGAAGTCGCGCACGTACCCCTCGACCTCGAGGAGGGTCTGCTCGACGACGCTGCGGGGCGGGGCGCTGCGACCGGTCTCCTCGTCGAACCACACCGGGTCGCGCGGGTCCGACCCGTAGACGAGGGTGGAGGACTTCACGACCACGTCGCGCACCGTCGAGCCGGGGGCCGACGCGGCGGCGAAGAGGTTCATCGTGCCGATCGTGTTGATCTCGTGCATCGTCCGCGACCGCATCTGAGTGGAGTCGACGACGAGGAAGGTGTGCACGATCGTGTCGATCTTCGCCGCCTTCACGATGCGGGAGAGGATCGAGTAGCTCTCGTCGCTGCGGACGTACTCCGTGCGCTCGAGCGGCACGGTCGGTGCGTAGCGGTCGAGGCCGATGAGCACGTCGACGCCCGGATCGGCCTCGAGGGCCTGGGCCACCCGGCCGCCCCAGAACGTGCCGAGCCCGGTGATGAGGACGCGCCGGCCCATCAGCCGAACCACACCGATCGACGGTGGCGGAGCATGTCGAGGAGCGCCTCCTGGATGCGCTGCCGGATCGCCTCGGACTCGTCCATGATCCGGCTCCGCGAGTAGCGGGGCTGGTCAGGCGGGACGTCGAAGGCGACCGGGTCGAGGACCCGGACCCGGATCTTGGCGGGGAGCGGCACGAGCGCCCCGAGGGGTCCGAGCCCGGCGAAGGCGATCATGTTGGCGGTGAGCGGCACGTAGGGGAGCCCGGTGAGCTTGGCCAGCTGCGAGCTCTTCCAGAGGATCGGCATGGACTCCTCGGAGCCGACCACGGCGATCGGCACGATCGGCACGCCCGCCCGCATGGCGATCTCCACGAACCCGCCCCGCCCGAAGCGGCGCAGCTGGTAGCGGTCCCGGTAGGTCTTGCCGGTGCCCTTCGTGCCCTCGGGGAAGACGAGGGCCAGCTGCTGCTGCTCGCGCAGGAGCCGGTAGGCGTTGTCGGGGTGGGCGAGCACGCCCCCCACCCGGGACCACAGCACCCCCACGACCGGCAGGCGCTTGAACATCTCGTCGGCCAGGCCGTAGACGGGTCGGCCGAGGTGCTCCTCGATGCCGTGCATGATGACCGGGGCGTCGGCGGGGATGGCCCCGGAGTGGTTGGCCACGAGCAGGGCGCCGCCGGTGGTGGGGATCTTCTCGAGGCCCTCCCACTCGACGCGGTGCCAGCGCTCGTAGATCGGTCCGTAGAGGGTGCGGGCCACCTGGCGCATCCGCTCGGAGCGGCCCCACTCGTCGACGTCGGAGCGGCGGGGGTCGTCGAGCCGGTCCGTCTCCGGGCGGGGCACCGGGACGAGCGCCGTCGAGGTGGACCGGGGCGGGTCCTCCACGGCGGCGAGGGCGGAGGTGGGGCGCGACCGGGCCGGGGTCGCCCGCCGGCTGGCGCCCTTCGTGGCCGAGGCCCGCTTGGCGGGTGTCCGCTTCGTCGGCTTCGCGTCGGCCATGGGCGGGATCGTACCGGCCCGTCCCGGCTGCTCCGCAGCGGCGCCGGCGCTGGGATCAGAGGTCGTCGAGCTCGGCGCGCTCCCAGCCGTCGGCGTCGTCGCGCTGGTCGATCCACGCCCGTCCCGGCGCGCAGCCGTCGGCCACCGGGCACCACCGGCACGGGGCTCCGGGGCGCAGCTGGGGCGACCGCTCGCCCCGCCGGAGCTCGATCACGGCGGTGACGCCGCGCACCACCCGCTCCAGCGCGGACCGCAGGAGGTACTCGGTGACCGGCTCGGCGTGCAGCCGGCCGCCGTCGAGGTAGTAGGTGGCGAGGAGCCGGGGCGGCGTGCCGACGCGCATCGTCTCGATCAGCGCGTAGAAGCGCAGGTCGTCGGCGTGGGTGGGGGAGAAGCCCCCGGTCTTCAGGTCGATGAGGACCTTCCCGGCCCGCACCCCGTCAGCCCGGCCGACGGTGAGGTCGACCTTGCCGGCCAGGACGATGCGCTCCTGGCAGAGGTCGGCCCGCAGGCGGCTCTCGGTGACGGGCCGCCACCGGGCCTCGAGGGGCGGGAAGCACTCCTCGAACATCGTCACCCGCTCGGTGGCCTCGGCGTGCAGCTCGGCCCGCTCCGCCTCGCCCAGGGCGGCGAGGTACGGCCCGAGGCTGCGCTCGGACTCGATCAGGCGGGCGATCGCCTCGTCGACGAGCGCCGCCGGCGCCGGGTCGCCGCGCCACGACAGCGACAGCTCCATCGCCTTGTGGGCGACCGTGCCGCGGGCGCTGGCCGGGGTCCAGGTGAACGGCTCCTCGTCGCGAGCGAGGAAGAGGCCCTCGCAGCCGTGGACGCTGCTCAGGAGGTGCTTGCTCACCCACAGCACCTCGCCGTCGCGCCCGGTCGCGGCGGCCGGGGCGAGCCGCTCCTCCAGCTCAGCCCGCAGCTCGTTGCGCAGGCGGGGATCGAAGGCCGGGCGCTCGTCGGGGCGGGCCCCGAGCGCGGCGAGCACCTCGGCCTGCGCCGGGTTCAGGTCCCGCCGGCCGGCCGGTGCCGCCGCCGCGCCGTCGCGCTCGTCGGCGTGCGTCGCGTCGCCGTCCGCCGAGGTGCTCGTGCCGGTCCCGTCCACGCCGGCACGGTACCGCCGGGGCGCTGTCACACCCCCGCGCTTCACTGGGCCCCGTGCACGAGTCGCCCTCCATCCGCTTCGCCCGCACGGTCCAGGCCCTCGGGGTGGCCGGCCGCGAGCTGGGGCTCGAGGTGCCGGCCTTCCGCAGCCCGCCCCGCCTCGTCGGCGTGCAGCGCAGCATCCGCCGGGCCCCGGGCGCCACGATGGTGGCCGTCGTCGTGCGGGGTCGGCCGTGGGCGGCCGTGCAGGCCGACCTGATCGAGGGGGTCGTCGCCGCGAACGCCCTGCCGGCCGAGGTGGCCGATCGCGTGCGGGCGCACCTGTGGGCCGCCATCGAGCCCGTCCCCGTCGAGGAGGAGTCCGAGCCGGTCGAGTCCCGCGCCGAGCCGGCGGCCGAGGTCCGCAGCGCCGCCTGACGGCGATACGGTCGACCCATGCGGTCCTGGCGCATCCTCGCCACGTCGGTCACGATCGACGAGGTGGTCTTCGAGACCTCCTACGCCGACGTGTTCGTCGTGCAGCGGGAGGGGGAGGACCGCCCCGGCCCCAACGACTGGGAGGTCACGCTGCGCAGCGTGGACCGCCAGCGCCTCGCCCCCGGCACCTACGCGCTGACCCTGCGCACGGTCGAGGACCACGTCCTCGAAGGCCCCGCCATCTTGCGCTTCAGCGACGGCGAGCGGCACCTGTTCCGCGGCGACGGCACCCTCGCCGGCACCGACGCTGCCTTAGCCTGACCCGCACCCGCCCGGGTGGCGCAACTGGCAGACGCGGAGGGCTTAAACCCCTCTGGAGGCAACTCCATGCGGGTTCGATCCCCGCCCCGGGCACAACGGCACGTTCGCCGCGCTCCCGGCGACGCTCGGGTGCGCGGCGCCTGGGCCTACGGCTCGATGGTGGGGGACCGGTGGGGCGAGCCCGGAGCGCCTCTGTCCTCTGCGACGCCAGGAGCGTGCCCGCGCCAGGACGGCAGCGCAGCCTGGGCCTCGTCCCAGCAGAGGCAGAACGGGTGGCCAGCGGGGTCGAGGTAGACCCGGAAGCGGTCGCCCTCGGCCTCTCCGGGCTGGATCTCGTGGCGGCGGGCGCCCAGGGCGAGCACCGCTGGCTCCGCCGACTCGATGTCGTCCACGGTGAGGTCGAGGTGGAGCTGCTGGGGCCGCTCGGGCGCGGGCCAGGTCGGCGGGGCGTAGTCGTTGGTCTGCTGGAAGGCGAGCCGGTGCCCGGCCTCGGTCCCGAGGTCGACCCAGTCAGGGTCGTCGCCGTCCCATCGGACCTCGCCACCGAGCAGCGATCGGTAGAAGTCGGCCAGGGCGAGCGGGTCCGGGCAGTCGAGGACGATGGTTCGCAGACGTGCGGGAGGGGACACGGCGGGCTCCTCGTTCACGATCCGTCGCCGTTCCAGCGACGGAGCTTCTCCGGGTTCACCACCGCCCACAGGTTGCGGATGCGGCCGCCCTCGATCCCGAAGGCCAGGACCACCACGGTCCGGTCGCCGAGGCGGCCGACGAGACCGGGACGGCCGTTGACCGTGGCCTCCTCCACCTGCATGCCGAGCTCGGTGCCCTTGTCGGCCAGGTCGGCGAGGTAGCGGCTGATCCGGTCGGCACCGGTGATCGGGCGGCGGGCGGCGGTGACCAGGCCGCCGCCGTCGGCCACCACGGTGGCGTCGGGGTCGAGCAGGTCGACCAGGGCCTGCACGTCCTGGGCCTCCCAGGCCCGGCGGAACGCGGCCACCAGGCGGGCCTGGTCGGCGGACGGGGCGCGCAGCCCGCTCGTGGCGTCGATCCGGCGCCGAGCCGACGATGCGAGCTGCCGGCACGCCTCGGGGGACCGGCCCACCACCTCGGCGATCGCCGCGAAGGGGTAGCGGAAGACGTCGTGGAGGATGAAGGCCACCCGCTCGGCTGGCGTCATCGAGTCCAGCACCACGAGCAGCGCCATGTTGACCGACTCGTCGAGCGTGACCCGGTCGGCGGGGTCCGGTTCGCTCGCGAGGCGGGGACCCTCGTCGGCACCCGTCGGGGGAAGCGGCTCGGGGACCCACTCGCCCACGTACCGCCCCCGCTTCACCCGGGCTGAGCGCAGCTGGTCGAGGCAGATGCGGCTCACCACCGTGGTCAGCCAGGCGGCAGGGTTCTCGATCGCCGCACGCTGGTCGGTCGTGAGGGAGAACCAGCGGGCGAAGCCCTCCTGGACGGCGTCCTCCGCCTCGGCCAGCGACCCCAGCATCCGGTAGGCCACGTCGAGCAGGTGACGGCGCTCGCGCACCACCACCTCGGCATCCTCGGCGCCGGCGTCGAGCTCCTGGTCGGTCATCGCTGCTCCTTCCGTCGTCCTGCCCGACGAGCGAGCCACCCGAGATGTGAGGCCGACCTCGGCCTCACGCCTCGTCCCCCTGGCTCGTCGGAGGAGCGATGCACGCACCAAGGAGGGTGTCACAGCCGTGAACGCCGTGCTCTGGATCCTCGCCGGGTTCTTCGGGACCGCCTTCACCGTCGCCGGCACGATGCTCCTGGCCCTGCCCAAGGCGCGCTACCGGCGGATCCACGAGACCCAGCACTGGGTGGACGACTTCACCGCCGGACAGGTCAAGGCCATCGGCGCGATCAAGGTCCTCGGCGGCCTCGGGCTGCTCGCGCCCACGGTCGGCGACGTGGCCCCGGGCCTCGTCCCCGTCGCCGCCTTCGGCCTCGCCCTGTTCATGGCCGGCGCCGGGGCCACCCGCCTGCGCCGTGGCGAGCACGTCCCCCTCGTCGGCGACGTGGTGTTCCTCGCGCTCTTCGCCCTCCTGGCCTGGGGCCGCGTCAGCCTCGAGCCCTTCGTGTGACCGAACCCGCTCGCTGGGGGCGGTGCTCGGGCCCAGACCGAGGCGATGAGCACCCGCATCCACCGCGTCGTCGTGCGCGGCGCCTTCGACGGGCTCGACGAGCGGCAGCGGGCCGCGGCTGACGGGAGCCCAGCACCGCCACGACGTGCTCGACTCCCGGTTCACCGAGGCCGGCGACCTCACCTACGGGCTCGACCTCGGCTGGTTCAACCTCCGCGACGAGGTCCGCACCGACGACGAGGTGGTCGTGGACCCGGCTGCCGCGGCCGAGGCGGAGGCGCTGGCCCGGGCCCGCGCCCGCCTCGCCGAGCTCGCGCTCCCGTACAAGCACCTGCGCGCCGCGGGCGCCGAGCTCACCGCCGTCTGGGATCGAGGATCGGCTCGGCGCCGACGGGCAGGCCGCGTCCCGTCGGCGCCGAGCCGCGCACGGAGCGCCCCACCCAGGGGCTGTGGGGCGCTCGACGTGCTCACCCTGGCCGGAGGGTCACCCCGGCATGGTGGTCATGGCCTGCAGCAGCATCGGCCGCAGCAGGTCTCGGAGCGACACCATCGCCATGTCCCGCCCGTAGTCGTCGACCACCGGGACGTGGCGGATGGCGTCGTCCAGCATCAGGAGGGCCACGTCGAGGACCGTGTCGTGGGGCCGCGCCGCGATCAGTGTGACCGACATGTGCTCGCCGACGGTGGCCGTGTCCGGGTCGGCACCGGTGGCCAGTGCCTCGAGGAGGTCGCGCTCGCTGAAGATGGCGACGATCCCGTTCTCCCCGCGCACCCCGAGGGCACCGATGCTCTCCGAGCGCATCAGCTTGGCTGCCTCCCGGAGGGTGCAGGCGGCGCCCACGGACACGACTGGGCCGTGAGCCACCGAGGTGATGGGTTCTCGCATCTGCTCCACGATGCGCCTCCTGAGCGTTGGGGGGGGGTGAGCTGGGGGTCAGCTCCTGTGGTGGACGTGGACGTCGACGTTCCCGAAGCGCCGCTTGTCCGACCGGACCGCGTCGAAGGCCCGCACGGCCAGCGACTGGTCGAAGCTTTTGTCGGTCGTCGCGTCGAGCTCCAGGTGGATCTCCAGATCGAGGTGCCGGGGCTCCACCTTGATCCGCACCTGGTCGTCGCTGATCCCGGCGGCGGCCAGTAGCGGGCCGATCCGGCGCAGGACGTCGCGGCACAGCGGGTCGAAGCGGTGCTCGGCGGCTTCGGCGAGGGTGGAGGTCAGGTCGTCGGCGCCCACCCACGCCGACACGAACGGCTCGAACGGGTCGAGCAGGGACTGCGAGTGCTCGACCACCGGGACACCCTGTCGCACCGCGCAGCGGATGCCGTCCTCGAGCGGCGTCGCCCGAGGCGTCATCTGGAGGCGGTGCAGGTAGGCGACATCGATCGGGCCGTCGAGCGGGCACTCGTCCCCGCTGACGGCCACGCAGGGGAACCCCCGCTGCCCAGGCTCGAAGCACCGGCGCACGGTGTGGCCCGCGGCCTCGAGCG
>Ga0180217_1002456_pt1 | contig 17221 bp, 19 predicted proteins | sample eDN3rd37CBELigOP_FD_128521 | JGI IMG/M metagenome (GOLD analysis project Ga0180217, IMG submission 128521) | Enriched Organic Plus compost microbial communities from Emeryville, California, USA - eDNA 3rd pass 37_C BE-Lig OP (version 2) (version 2) ... | reverse complement strand
CGGCCCGCCGTGGTCGGCCCGAAGGCGCCCGAGGCATAGCCCTCCGGCGTCTTGGCGGGGCCCGCGTAATAGACCGGATGGTTCTTGAAATAATCCGGCAGGCCCTCGCCCCTCTCCAGCCGCTCGCGCAGCTTGGCATGGGCCAGATCGCGCGCGACGATCATCGGCCCGGTCAGCGACAGCCGCGTCTTGACCGGACACTTGGCCAATTGCGCGAGGATGTCCGGCATCGGCTGATTGAGGTCGATCTTCACCACCTCGCCGCCGAGCGCGTCGGACTTCACCTCCGGCAGATATTGCGCGGGATTGTGCTCCAGCTCTTCGAGGAAGACGCCGTCGCGCGTGATCTTGCCGAGCGCCTGGCGATCCGCCGAGCACGACACGCCGAGGCCGATCGGCAGCGACGCGCCATGGCGCGGCAGGCGGATCACGCGCACGTCGTGGCAGAAATACTTGCCGCCGAACTGCGCGCCGACGCCCATGGATTGCGTGAGCTTGTGGACCTCCGCCTCCATTTCGAGATCGCGGAAGGCGTGGCCGTCCTCCGATCCTTGCGTCGGCAAGTCGTCGTAATAGCGCGCGGAGGCGAGCTTGACCGTCTTCATTGTCAATTCGGCCGATGTGCCACCGATCACGATGGCGAGGTGATAGGGCGGACACGCCGCCGTGCCGAGCGTGAGGATCTTCTCTTTCAGGAACGCGATCATCCGGTCGTGGCTGAGGATCGAGGGCGTCGCCTGGAACAGGAACGACTTGTTGGCCGAGCCGCCGCCCTTGGCCATGAACAGGAACTTGTACGCGTCCTCGCCGTCCGAATAGATCTCGACCTGCGCCGGCATGTTGTTCTTGGTGTTCTTCTCCTCGAACATGGACAGCGGCGCGAGCTGGGAATAGCGAAGGTTGCGCTTCAGATATGCATCGCGCGCGCCCTCCGCGAGCGCCGCCTCGTCCTCGCCGTCGGTGAAGACCAGCCGCCCGCGCTTGCCCATGATGATCGCGGTGCCCGTGTCCTGGCACATGGGCAGGACGCCGCCGGCGGCGATATTGGCGTTCTTCAGAAAGTCGAAGGCGACGAAACGGTCGTTGTCGCTCGCCTCGCTGTCATCGAGGATCGCGCGAAGCTGCTTGAGATGCCCCGGCCGCAGAAGATGGTTGATGTCCATGAAGGCGGCCTCGGCCAGCGCCCGGATCGCCTCGCGCTCGATCACCAGAACCTGCCGCCCCATCACGGTCTCGACCCGCACGCCCTCGGAGGTGATTTTTCTATAGGGCGTGGAATCCTTCCCCATCGGGAACAGGGGGGTATGGCGGTAGGGCGGGACGTCGGGCGTCGGGAAAGGAGCGTTCATTGGGGCACCTTGCAAAAGCAATTCCGGGAAAAGGGCGCAGCGGTTTTCCTGGAGTTGCGAGACAGCGATCGGTGGGAGCGGTTCGTCCATGTCAGCGCGACGGACGAACCGCTCCCAACCAAGGGGATGCCCGGCTTTAAGCACTTTTCGGGAGAGTTTTGAACTGTTCTATTGAGCGGAGCGGGTTCGCCCACGCGCACGGGGCCGCTGGTGTGATCCCGTGACCGGTTCGAAGCTGATCCTGAGCCGATGTCCGGTGGCGCTGGCGAGGCGGGCAAGCGTGCGCGTGGATGGCTGAGCCCGGCCGCTTTCCAGGCGGGCGATCGTGCTTTGCGTCGTGTTCATGCGCTTCGCCAACTCCGCCTGGCTGAGTCCGGAACGCGCGCGCGCCTTGCTGACCGCCTCCATCAGCGCGAATTCATCCTGCAACCCTTCATATTCTTCGCGGACTTCAGGGTTTTGCAACAGGCGCTTTTTGAGGTCAGACAGTTTTGTCATTTCACATCTCTTGCTCGCTCGCGCGCGATCCTGAGTTCATTGGGCGGCGTCTTCCGCGTCTTCTTGATGAACACCCGCAAAATCACCACCCGCTGAACGGCCGCCGTCAGGTAGATGGCCCGCGATATGCCATCGCGACCGGTGATGCGAAGCTCCCAAAGGGAGCCCTCAAGATGTTTGACGCTGCCACGCGGCAGGGCTTGGAGACCAACCTGCTCAATCAATTCAGCAAGCCGCAGAAAGCGAGCCTGCATATCCGCGGGTAACGCCGCGACCTCCGCATCAACATTCGAGTTGAGAGTCTGAACGGTCCAGCGCATCACATAATATATAGCAAAAAAGATATATCGTCAATGAGATCTCGTCACCCATCCAGCTCCGGATAATGCCGGAAAATACCCATCTCGTTGAAGGGTATACGCCGGCCGGACGCCAGATAGGCCTTGATGCGCGGGCGGGCCGCCACCTTGTCGTGCAAGGCAACGACACGGGGATGCCGACGCTCCATGCGCCGCATCGCCTTCGGAAACGCATAGCGCAGGCCCGCGACGATCTGGAACAGCGACAGGTCCGCACAGGTGACACGGCGCCCGGTCAGATAATCGCCGCCGCTGCCGGCCAGCACCTGCTCGAAATAGCCCAGAAACTTCGGCACGCGGTTTTGCAAAAAGTCGGCAGTGCGGCGCTTGGCCTCTTTTTTCTGATCCTCGTAATAGAGGCCCGAGCCGATCGGATGATGGGTGTCATGAATCTCGACCACGAAATCGGCGATGGTCAGTTGCAGCCCATGGACCCACAGCCGGCCGGCCTCGCTCTTCGGCGCGAGACCCTCGTGCTCACCGAGATAGAGCAGGATGTTGGCGGTCTGGCCGATGACGAGCCGCCCCGCCTTCAGAAACGGCGGGGCGAACGGCGGCGTCTTGGCATCGTCCATGAGGCGGGTCAGCCGCGCCATGCCGCCGGCCTCGCGCGCCACGTCGGCGTAATCCGCGCCCGCCTCCTCCAGGGCGAGGCGAACGAATTCGCCACGCCCCTGGATCTCCGGCCAGTAGTAAAGTTCGTAGCGCATCGCGGGCCTCCTTTGCCGGATCAAACGCCGCAGGCGGCCCGCCGGTTCAACCCGGCGTGGCCGGGAAGAACCGCTTGAGCCAGCCGTACATCAGGTCCTTGGCGGGCTGGCCGTCGCCGGCGAGCGGAAAATGCGACTCGCCGGTGATGAGATACATCTCGGTCGGCATGCCGGCGCGTTCGAACAGACGCAGCGATTGCTCGGTCGGCGTCACCTGATCGTCGGCCGTGTGCAGCAGCATCAAGGGACGCGGCGCGATCTTGCCCACCACGTCGTCGGCGCGGAAGTCGAACATGCTCTGCGCGGTCTCGACCGGCACCGTCATCTGCGCCTTGGACGACAGGTTGCGGCGCAGGGGTTCGGGGATCGGCACCACGTCCCAGCGCGACACCCACATGGTCTCGCCGGTCTTCTCCTTGTGCTCGCGGCCGCGCGCCAGCATGTCGGTGAATTTCTTCCAGTTCTCCGGGCCGGGATGCTGGCCCTTGAACTTGCGCTCGCCGTCGCCCCAGCCGCAGGACGAGATGACGGCGGCCACGCGCTCGTCCACGCCGCCGGTGTAGACCGCAACCGCCGCGCCGAACGAATGGCCGATGACGGCGATGCGCTTGGGATCGATCTCGGGCCGCTGCGCGAGCCAGGTCAGCGCGTTGCGCGTATCCGCGACCTGATCGAGGCAGCGCACCATGCCGCGCTCGCCCTCGGAATCGCCGCAACCGCGCATGTCGAAGCGCAGCGCCGCATAGCCCCATGATTCCAGGAGATTGGCTTGCAACTCGGCATGGGATTCATCCTTGGAGCCGATGAAGCCGTGCAGCACCAGAAAGGCGGGCAATCGCTGGCCGGACTTATGGCTGTCGGGAATATGAAGAACACCCGACAGCGACAAGCCATCGGAGGGAAAAGTCACGGACGTCTGCATTGTGCGCTCGCACGGTTCGATGACGGAAAAGCCGTCCATCGAAACAACTTGCGCGTCACGGCGCAAGTGGCCGCATGCAAAAGGTGGATCGATGCCCGGGACGAACCAGGAAGCTGCGCTCAATGGCGGAGCGTAGACAATCGCACCCGAAGGCGCCGACCTCACTCGCGGCGGATCCAGCGCTCTTGACCCGCACGGGCATTGAGATGGTATGCGAATGCCCCCTCATAGCCCTCTTCCGTTGGCCGGAAGATCGCGATGCCCGATGCCTCTCCGTGACGGAACGACACCGCGAATCCCGAGGGCGCTCCGAGAGCCGTTCCGACGAAGCGCCGGCCGCCCACGCTCCAGATCACCACATAGGTTTCGCCCATCTTCTTGACGGCCAGCGCGCCTTCGTAGGGCCGGCCGTCGGGCTCGACGCCCCGGATCCGGTATTGACCCTCAAGGGTATCGGCGGGCGCCGGCGAAAGCATGACGAGCAGTGCGATAAAGGCTCCGAACAGCGCGCGCATGGGCCTTGTCCTCATCGTTCAAGGATCGTCAGGCAGAACGCCTAAGGATCGCGACCCGGATCACGATCATCGCATCGGTGGAAAGCGTAACCCCGATCATCGCTCAACGGAACGGCCTCATGGGATAGGCTGTGCATGGCCGGCGGCACGGCATTGCATGTCTCGGCCTATCTCGGATCAAATGGGTTTGATTTGATCAAGCATTGGATAGAATCCAACTGAACGTTGGATTTGCGCACGAATCAGCGCTAATCAAGCGCTATGTCACGCAGACCCTTTCGTGTGGGCCGCTCCAAAACCGGACTCGGCCTGTTCGCCACAGAACCGATCAAAAAAGGCCAGTTCCTGGCCTACTATCGCGGTCCGAAGATCACGGCTGCGGAGTCTGAGAAGCGCGAGGCGCGCGGCAATCGCTATCTCTATGAGATCAACAGCCGCTGGGTGATCGACGGATCGCCGCGCTACAATATCGCGCGCTATGGAAATCACTCCTGCCGGCCGAACGCCGAAACCGATGTCCGTGGCCACAAGGTCCTGATCCGGACCATCAAGAACATCAAGCCCGGCGAAGAAATCACCTACCATTACGGCAAGAATTATTTCGATATCTATCTGCGGCCGATCGGCTGCAAGTGCGACAAGTGCATCGAGAAGCGCCGCAAGGAGCGTTCGGCCAAGATTGCGGAGACCAAGCGCCGCAAGGCTCTCGAAGCGCGCAAGGCCGCGAAACTGGCGGCAAACGGAGTGGCGGCCTCGGGCGATGCCGCGAAGGCGGTTCAATCATCCTCGATCGTCGCGTCAGTCTTGAGCGATAAAAAGACCGCTCTGTCCAAATCGTCTCAGGCCAAGAAGGTGAAAAAGACCCGCGCCAAGGCGACAACGACGAAAACAGCGAGCAAATCCAAGGCCGCAAAGGCCAAAGCTTCGAAGGCCAAAGTTTCCAAAGCAAAGGCTTTGAAGACAACGTCGAAAACCAAGGCGGGCGCCGCCAAAGCAAAAACGCGGACCAAGAGCGGCTCCACAAGAACAGCCGCGAGCAAGTCCAAATCCCGCGCCACCAAGCGCTAGAGCCCGCCCGGTTCTGATTCCATCAGAACCGGGGCTCTAGGTCTCAACCGGCAATTCCTAGGTCTCGGCGTTGCTGACGATCTTGACCTGAACCTTGCCGATGCTGCGCTTGTCGAGCGACAAAATCTTGAACTCCATATCCCCGACCTTGAGCGCCTCGCCGGCCGACGGCAGATGGCCGAGATGCGTCAGGATGTAGCCGGCAAGCGTGGAATAGCGGTTCGCATCGTCCACCAGGTCGCGGCCGATCGCGCCGCTGAACTGCCGGATGTCCACGAATCCGTCCACCAGCCACGACCCGTCGTCCTGCCGCGCGATGGTCGCAGCCTCCTCGTCGAGGTCGGGGAACTCGCCAGCGATCGCCTCCAGGATATCGGTCGGCGTCGCGATCCCCTCCAGCGACCCGTGCTCGTCCACGACCATGGCCATCTGCACCGGCGAGCGACGCAATTGCTCCATGACCTTCAGGACGTCGGTCGTCTCATGCACGACGACCGGCTGACGGACGACCTTCGCCCAGTCGATGGGTTTGCCGTCCACCAGCGCGTTCAAGAGGTCCTTGGTGACGGCGACGCCGATGAACTCGTCCACCCGGTCACGCGCCAATACGACCCGTCCATGGGTCAGCGTCCGGATCTCAGCCCGCAACGTCGCCTCGTCATCCTCGAGGTCGAGCCATTCCACCTCGTTGCGGGGCGACATGATCGAATGAACCGGGCGATCGCTCAGATCGAGGACGCCGCGGATCATCTCCTGCTCCTCGGGCTTGAACAGCGCGCCCTGCGCCGCCTGCTCGGCGATGATGTCCACCGTTTCGCCGAGCGGCTCCTCGCCGACACGGCCGCCCAGCATGCGCAGGACAGCTTCGGCCGTGCGATCCTTCAGGTCACCCGTGGTGATGTGCTTCTCGCGATTGTAGCGACCGAACTGATTGGCTGCCTCGATCAGGATCGAGAAGCCGATCGCCGCGTAGAGGTAGCCCTTCGGCACGTGGAAGCCGAAGCCCTCGACCACAAGGCTGAAGCCGATCATCAGCAGGAAGCCGAGGCACAGGATGACGACCGTCGGATGCTTCGACACGAAATTCATCAGCGGCCCGGACGCCACCATCATCACGCCGATGGCGACGCAGACCGCGACGATCATCACCCACAATTCGTCGACCATGCCGACGGCCGTGATGACGCTGTCGAGCGAGAACACCGCATCAAGCACGACGATCTGGACAATGACCTGCCAGAAGACGGCGTGGACGATGCGGCCGCCCTTCGGCCTGTGCGCACCCTCCAGGCGCTCGTGGAGTTCCATCGTTCCCTTCGCCAGCAGGAAAATGCCGCCGAAGATCAGGATCATGTCGCGGCCGGAGAACGAGAACTCCAGGATCGTGAACAGCGGCTCCCTGAGCGTCACGATCCAGGAGATCGAGAACAGCAGCAGGATGCGCATGACGAGGGCCAGCGACAGGCCGATCAGCCGCGCCTTGTCGCGCTGATGGGGCGGCAGCTTGTCGGCCAGGATCGCGATGAAGACCAGGTTGTCGATGCCGAGGACGATCTCCAGCAAAATGAGCGTGGCGAGGCCGGCCCAAATATGCGGATCCGCAAGAAATTCCATTGTGAAGCCTGTCAAAGTGAAGGGAGCCACGACCGAAAGCCCCGGACCTGGGGCCCGAGGCGCAGACATGCCTGGCGGCTGTGGGAATGGCAGGAATTCGGCTGGCTTCGCGGATGCGGAGCCAGCCTACTTGGGTAAGGACTTTCGCCCCTACTGTCGCCGTCTTCGGGCATTGTCTCGATCAATGTCTGATGCACATGGCGTTCCCGATTGGCTATCACAGGCCAGGCTGCCAGGAAAGCGCCTCGCGGCCGTCTCCGGGGCATGACTGGATGATGGCGGCCGGGATTTTCGGCGGGCTGGCGGCTGGACTTGCCAAAAATATGAGTAGGTTCAGGGGACTGGGGTTAGGACCGCAGCCCCGCCCGATCTTGTTTCGCGACCGCGCCCCCCAATGCCCCACCCCTGCCGACAACCCGATCACGGCCCGCGGCCTTGGCCGCGTAGAGGCGGCGGTCGGCGAGCTGGAACAGCGCGTCATAGTCCAGGGCATCGGCGGGACTGCTGGCGATCCCGATGCTGGCGGTGACCTCCCTGGGCGCGCCACGGCTTCCGGTCGCGATCGCTTGCCGCCAACGCTCTCCAAGCAAAAAGGCCGCCTCGTCCGTCAGCCCATCGCTGATGACGACGAACTCCTCGCCGCCGTAACGAAACACCGGATCGGTGGCGCGCACCGTGCCCATGATGTTGCGGGCGATCCGGCGCAACACCTCGTCACCGGCGGAATGACCGTAGCGATCGTTGAAATCCTTGAAATGATCGATGTCGATCAGCAGCAGGCTGGTCGGCCGGCGCGCCAGAGCCGCGTTCTCCACCATGCGCCGGCCATAGCCTTCCAATTGGCCGCGATTGAACACGCCGGTGAGCGCGTCCCGGCCCGAGCGGACCAGAAGGTCCTCGTAGCGCTCCCGATAGGTCAACGTATCGAACACATCCGAGATCGGCAGGATCGGCCGCGCATCGGACACCGACGGCTCCCACCAGCGCAGGTAAGCGTAGACCAGCACGCTGTAGAGCAAGACGGCCGCCATCTTCGCCGCCCAGCCGCCGATCAGAACGGAAGCCGGCGCCCCGGTGAGCACATGCAGGCCGAGAAAAAAGAAGATCTGGTCGAATGTCATGATCACCGCGCCGCTGACCAGAAGCCGGGCGAGAAGGCGGTTCTCGAACCATGAGCGGGTGCGCTCATAGAGGAGGATCAGCAGGATGCTGTCGATGAACAGCAGCGCTGTTCCCAAGACCATCAGCGCGCCCATCTCGTCGAGGAAAACGAAATCGGCCAGCCGTCCGGGCGCCAGCGCCATCAGTTCATGGCCGCGCATCAGCATCGCGAAGGTCACGACGAGAAGGTTGCCGATCAGAAGGCCATAGATCGGCTGACGCACCACCGCGGCGTCCTCGCGGATATACACCAGCAGCAGAAGCATCAGCTTGCCGGTGAACATGACCGTCGAGCCAGGCGACGTCACGATCCCGAATGGCAAAGCGATATAGAAGATGCTGGCGAGATAGGTCTCGATGAAGTGCATCACGCCGAGCGCGCAGAAGAAGGCGCCGATGCCGAGCTTGCCGCGAAGCCCAAACAGAAGCGCGAGCGCGGCGAAATAAACCAGCGCGTCAACGACCAACAGCACGAGATTGATCAACCCTGGCGTCACGGTCCATGCCCCAGGGGCACGACGGCGCAGCCCGATCGACAGCACACCCAGCACCCGGCCCGGATATTAGCAGGCCCGATCGAAAAATTCTCTGACCGGGACGCTCACTTTTTCGCATCAAACCGGCCGCTGCCCACCGAAAAGCAGCATTCGCGGCCTGTCCGGCGCCATCCCAAAGCCGCCGCTGAATGCTGGATCGTGGTCGTCGCTTGACGGCCCCCAGGCGCCGCCCGGTAGGATCGCCATCCTCGGGAGGGGGGATCGGCGATGCCGACAATCACATTCATCGATACGGCGGGCGCGCATCGCACCGTCGAGGCCGAGATCGGCGCGACGGTGATGGAAACAGCCTTGCGCAACGACGTGCCCGGAATCCTCGCGACCTGCGGCGGATCGTGCTCCTGCGCCACGTGTCACGTCTATGTGGAGGACGGCTGGCTCGACCGGCTCGCGCCGCCCGCGCTCGACGAGCTGGATATGCTCGATACCGCCCATGGCCTCGAACCGAACTCGCGGCTGTCGTGCCAGATCGAAGTCACGCCGGCCATCGACGGCCTCGTCGTCAGCACGCCTGAACGGCAAATCTGACCGCGCCTGCCCCCCTCGAACAATTCATCGCCCTTCATCGGGTCGAACCCGTTCTGGTCGTCCCGCTTCGGATCGCCGTGGCCGGACCTTCCCCGGCCATGCAGCCGTTTCGATCGACGTGCGGATCGAGCCCGTCCATGACGAATGGTGATCGCATCCGGCGGAAAGACCCTAGGACGACACCAAAGGCAGCACCGAGAACAGACGGCTGAGCGGCCCCTTTCGGGTCTTGGTCCTGCGGGTGGGCTTGCGGGCGGCCTTGCGCTTGGGGATCGTTCGGGCCGATGCCGTCTTGCGCTTGGCGGCGGCGTTGGTCTTCTTCGCTGCGGCCTTCGTCGAGCGCTTGGCGGCCGGGCTTGCCGCTCGTGCCTTGGTGCTCGCTTTTCGCGCGCCGGATCTGGCTGGATTCTTGGCCGCGCTCTTGGCCTTGCTCTTGGCTTTGCGCCCGGCGGATCGCGCTGCTGTCTTGGTGCTCGACGCCGCCCTCTTGGTCTTGCGTTTGGCTCCGCTGCTTGTCGTTCTGCTTGTCGCTTTGCTGGTCTTGCGCTTGGCTTTCGCCATCTTCGCCTCCTGTGCGAACCGACGGCTTAACGCACGTGATGGAACCGGGTTCCATCGAAGGACCGTTTTCAGCCCTTCAACGTCTCCTTCACGGCCTCGACAAGCTGCTTGAGCGTGAACGGCTTCGGCAGAAACGAGAATTGTTGTCCCTGCGGAAGGCTCTTCTCGAAGGCATCCTCGGCATAGCCCGACACGAAGATGATCTTCAGGTCCGGGTTGCGGCCACGCAATTCGGTCAGCAGCGTCGGCCCGTCCATCTCCGGCATCACCACGTCGGATACGACCAGATCGACCTTGCCGCCGTGCATCTCGAACACGGCGATCGCCTCGATGCCGTTGCTGGCCTCCAGCACCGTGTAGCCGCGCGAGGCGAGACCCCGGGCGTTGAGCGCGCGCAGCCCCTCTTCGTCCTCGACCATCAGGACGGTCTCCTGCCCTGTCAGGTCGGCGGTCGGCGCCATCAGCGCCGGGTCGCTCGCGGGCGGCGCCTCGCCGAGGCCGGATGGCTGCTGAGACGGCGCCGCTTCGACGGCCTCGGTCGCGCCGGGCACATGGCGCGGCAGGAAGATGCGGAAGACCGTGCCCCGGCCCATCTCCGACTGCGGATAAATGAAGCCGCCGGTCTGCTTGACGATGCCGTAGACCGTGGAGAGGCCAAGGCCTGTGCCCTTGCCGACCTCCTTGGTCGAGAAGAACGGCTCGAAGATCTTGTCCATGATCTCCGGCGGGATGCCGGTGCCGGTGTCCGTCACCTCGATCAGCACGGAGTCCATCGCCGGCATGCCGTCCAAGACCATCGCATCGATCTCGGCCGCCGTGACATTCGACGTGCGCAGCGTCAGCTTGCCGCCGTCGGGCATGGCGTCGCGCGCATTGACCGCGAGATTGACGATCACCTGTTCGAGCTGGGAAATGTCGGCCTTGACCGGCCACAGGTCGCGGCCGTGCACGACGCTGAGCTCGACCTTCTCGCCGATCAGCCGCCGCAGCAGCATGTTCAGTTCGGCCAGCACCTCGCCGAGGTCCAGCACCTGCGGCCGCAGCGTCTGCCGGCGCGAGAACGCCAGGAGTTGCCGCACCAGGCTCGCCGCCCGGTTGGCGTTCTGGCGGATCTGCATGATGTCCTGGAACGACGGGTCGGTCGGCTTGTGCGCGTTCAGCAGGAAGTCGGTCGCCATCATGATGGCGGACAGGACGTTGTTGAAATCGTGGGCGATGCCGCCGGCCAGTTGCCCGACCGATTCCATGCGCGCGCGCTGGCTGACCTGGTTCTCCAGCGTGCGCTGGCCGGTGATGTCGAGGCAATAGACGATGGCCGCCTCGGCGTCGTCGTCGCGCTGCTCCTCGACCGCCGTCACGTAGAAGCGGCCGAAGCGCTCGCCGCCGCCGCTCAATCCGGCATCGACCGGAGGAATGTCGCTCTGCCCCTCCGCCGCCTGGGCGATCGCGGTCCGCAGGGCCTCGCGGTCGCGCTCGGCCAACGCCGACAGGATCGAACGGCTGTCGGCATTCTCCTTCAACGCACCCTGGAACAGGCGCGCGAACAGCGCGTTGCTGCGGCCGATCCGCCCGGCCCGGTCCACGGTGGCGATGCCCATGGGCGTGGACTGGAAGAAGCGCATGAAGCGCACCTCCGCCGCGCGCTCGGGATCGGAGGCCTCGCCGCGCGAACGGTTGAGCACCAGCGTGCGCGAGGGGCCGGGCGCGCCATCGGAGCCGAATGCCACCTGATGGAACAGGCGCACCGGCAACGAACGGCCGCTCCGGGTCTTGAAATCGAGATCGAGCACCTCGGTCTTGACCTCGCCCGGCGCCGACGACAGCGTGGTGAGAAGGGACGCGCCATTGCCGGACACGATGTCGGACAGCTTGAGCCCGCCGGAGCCGACGCGGGCCAGGTCATGGTCGAGCCAGGCGGCGAGCGTGGCATTCAGATAGACGAGATCGCCCGCCGCGTCGGCGGAGAAGAAGCCGGCCGGCGCGTGATCGAGATAGTCGATCGCGTGCTGGAACTCCTGGAAGATGTTTTCCTGGCGCTCGTGGTCGCGCGTCATGTCGGAGACGGTCCACAGCGTCCGCCCACTGCCCTCTCCGAGCGGGCGCACCCGCAACCGCAGCCAGCGCGCCGCGGCGTCGCCCGGCGCGGCAACCCGCACCTCCGGCACGCGGATCTCTTCTTGAGCGGGGCGATCCTCGCGCGCCGCCTTCACGAGACGGTAGATCGCCTCCGAGACATCCGGATCGCCGACGAAGGCGCGCTCGACGGGCCGCACGTCATCGGCGTTGGCCGCATCGGTCAAAGCCATATAGGCGGCATTGGCATAGATCACGCGGCCGCTCGTGTCGGTCACCAGGAGACCGTCGACAGCCTCGTCCGTGATGGCCTTCAGAACCGGATTGCCGGCCTCGCGGCCGGACAGGCGCAGGATGCCGGTGGCGAGCGCGAACAGCGAGAACACGCCCACCATCGCGAGGACGGCCAGAAGCCCGAGGATATAGGGTCCCGCCTGATTGCGGCCGATCAGAAGCAGGCCGACCGTGGCCGCCACCAGCGCGCCCGCGACGAGGAGAACGAAGGCCACGCTGCCGCCCCGCGTCGCCGCTTGGCTGCGGTCCAACGCCGGCCGGGAATTCTCACGAAGCTCCTGCGTGGCCATATCGCCTCAAACGGGATCGTCGCCCTCGATATGCGCGAATCGCAATCCCGCCTAACCCCTCTGTTCGCCTTGAGTTTTTCGGATCAGCGCGCCCACTTGCCGGAGCTTGCCATCCTTGGTGCCCCAGCGGACAGGGCCGCGCAAGGGCTTGCGGTCCGCTGTCCCCCGCCTCGGCGGACCTTCTAGCGCCATCCTGTGGTCCGGACATGGCCTGACCTGAAAGCCGTGCGCACTTTTCGGGATCATGTTTCTCATCTGAGCATAATCTGACCCGAAAACCGCTGCGCGCCTTTCGCTTGGCGCATGACCTGATCTCGAAACCGCTCCACACTTTCGAGGATCATGCGCTTCGGGATATGGCTTTTAGTCCTGAGCATGATCTGGTCCGAAAACCGCTTCGCACTTTTCGGGATCATGCTCTGCCGCCTCTCAGTCCCATGACATAGCCGATCACCTCGGCCACCGCCTTGTAGTGCTCCGGCGGAATGTCCTGGTCGATCTCGACCGCCGCGTGCAGCGCGCGCGCCAGCGGCACATTCTCGACGACGGGAACCGAATGGGCCTCCGCGACCTCGCGGATCTTGAGCGCGAGCACATCCACGCCCTTGGCCACGCATCTGGGCGCATTCATGTCGCGGTTGTATTTGAGCGCGACCGCGTAATGGGTCGGGTTCGCGATCACCACCGTGGCATCCGGCACCGCCGCCATCATGCGCTGGCGCGAACGGCTGACGCGAAGCTGGCGGATGCGCGCCTTGATGGCCGGATCGCCCTCGGACTGCTTGTATTCCTCCTTCACCTCCTGCTTCGACATCTTCTGTCGCTCGTGCCATTGCCGGTACATGAAGATGAAGTCGGCGATGGCGACCACGCCCATGATCGCGACCACCGTAGCCATCAGATAGAGCGCGAGCGAGTGGGTCAGCGCCAATGCGCCGAGCAGGTCCGTGAAGATCAACGTTTCGAGGCGGTTGCGGTAGGGCCACAGGATCAGCGTCATCACCGTGCCGATGAGCGCGAGCTTGATGAGGCCCTTCACGAACATCATCAGCGATTGCTTCGAGAACAGCCGCTTCACGCCGGCGAGCGGCGAGACCTTGCTGAACTTCGGCTTGAGCTGTTCCGCCGACCAGACCAGCCGATGCTGCACGAGATTGCCCGCGAGCGCCGCCAGGACGAACACCAGGAACGGCATCGCCACCGCCGCGAACACCTCCATGCCGAGCCGTTGCGACAGCGCCAGAAGCCCGTCGCCATCGACCGGAATCTGGTGGGCGTTCGAAATCAATCCGCGAAAGCTGGTCGTCAGGCTGTCCGCCATGCCTCCGGAAAACCCCGCGAGCACGAGCGTCGCCGCGCCCAGCACGAACCAGGCGTTGACCTCCTGGCTCTTGGCGACGTCGCCGCGCTTGTGGGCGTCGTCGAGCTTCTTCTGGGTCGGGTCTTCTGTTCTTTCGTCCTGGTTCTGCTCAGCCATTCACCGCCCTCCTTCACGAATAGGGGGCGAGCTGTTGCAGCACGCCTTCGACATGACCGAGGAACATCGTCATCATGGCGCCGATGACGAGCAGCAAGATTAAGAAGCCGATCAGGATCGAGGCCGGCAGGCCGATGAAGTAGACTTGCATCTGCGGCATCAGCCGCGACAGCACGCCGAGACCGAGATTGAACAGCATGCCGAAGACGAGGAACGGTGCCGAGAGCTGGATGCCGATGCGGAACGCCGCCGCCACGGTCTGCGTGAACAGCTTGGCGACATCGCCCATCAGCGGAATCTCGCCCGGCGCGAACAGCGCATAGCTGTCGTTGAGCGCCGCGATCACCAGGTGATGCATGTCGGTCGCGAAGATCATCGTGATGCCGAGCACGGTCAGGAAATTGCCCAGCAGAACGCCTTGCTGGCCCTGCGTCGGATCGACCGCGGTCACGAATCCGAGGCCGAGCTGCTGGGCGATCACGGCGCCCGCGATCTGCATCGCCGCGATGGTCAGCCGCGCCGTGAAGCCCAGGATCATGCCGATCAGGATTTCCTGGCCGAGCGTCGTCAGGATCGCCGGCAATTCGCTGGTATCGACCGGATAGGCCGCCCGGTGCAGCGGCATGATGATGGCGGTGAGCACCAGGGCGAGGCCGAGCCGAACCCGCATGGGCACGGTCATCTCGCCAAGGCCGGGCAGCAGCATCAGCATGGTGCCGATGCGCGCGAAGGCCAGCATGAAGACGGTGGCGGTGGCGGGAAGGAACGACAGGTCGATCTGCATCGGCGCTATCCGGCGCGGCTTGCGAGGGCGCGGCTTGCAAGACCCGTCGTGATCGGGCGCGCGCTCATCCGCTGATGATCCGCGCGACGATGCGCGCCATCTGCGCCTGCATCACGTCGGCCATGAACGGCAGCGCGATCAGCATCGCGAGGAAGATCGCCAGGATCTTCGGCACGAAGGCGAGCGTCATCTCCTGGATCTGCGTCAGCGCCTGGAACAGCGAGATGATGACGCCGACCGTCAATCCGACGAGCATCAGCGGCGCCGCGACGAGCAACAGCGTCGTGATCGCCTCGCGGGCGACATCGAGCACCTCCGGTCCCGTCATGTTGGCCGCCCCGCCCCCGCTCGATCAAAAAAAAGAAGGATTAGATCGGCATCCGCATGATTTCCTCGTAGGACTGGATCACCCGGTCGCGCACCGCCACCAGCGCGTCGATGGCCACCTCGGTCTCGGCGACCGCCGTGACCACATCGACCACGTTGGCATTGCCCTTCGCCATCGCGACGGCCTGGCCGTCGGCGGCCTTGGCGCTCGACTGGATCGAATCGAGCGCGCCGCGCAGCATGGCCCCGAAGTCCTCGCCACCGGGCTTGGCGCCGCCGAGACCGGCGGCCGAGCCGAGACCCGAAGCGGATGGATCGCCAAGCCTTGCGACATTGGCATAGGCGGCGGCTGCGGCGATCGAGGACATGATGGTCTCCTAGAATGCGGTGTTGCGCCCGTGGCGCGGTTTCAAGATCGCAGGATTTCGATGGTGCGCTGGATCATCCGGCGCGACGCCGTGACGACATTGATGTTGGCCTCGTAGGCGCGCTGCGCCTCCTTGAGGTCGGTCATCTCCACCAGCGAATTGACATTGGGATAGCGCACATAGCCGTCCGGGTCGGCGGCCGGATGGCCGGGCTCGTGCTTGACGCGGAAATCGGACTGATCCGACTGGATGCGGCCGAGGGCGACCACGCGCGCGTCGAGCGTGCGGTCGATCTCGGCGCGGAACGTCGGCACGCGGCGGCGATAGGGATCGCCGCCCGCCGTCGTCGCCGTCGAATCGGCGTTGGCGATGTTCTCGGAGATGACCCGCATGCGGCCGGCCTGGGCGCGCAGGCCGGAGGCCGCGATCGCGATCGACTTCAGAAAGTCCAAGGCTCGTCTCCTTGTTCGCTAGCGAGCGATGTCGCGTTCGAGCATGATCTCGTCCGAAAACCGCTTCGCACTTTTCGGGATCATGCTTCCTAGTTCGAGCATGACCTCGTCCGAAAACCGCTTCGCACTTTTCGGGATCATGCTTCCTAGTTCGAGCATGACCTCATCCGAAAACCGCTTCGCACTTTTCGGGATCATGCTCACCTGCGGCCCACGGCGGTCTTCAGCAGCGTCAGGCTTTTCGTGTAGAGCGTGGTCGCGGCCTGATAATCCATCTGGTTCGCGGCCACCTTGAGCATCTCATCCTCCAGGCTGACCGCGTTGCCGCTCGGGCGGATGTCGTAACGCTCGCGGCCATCCCGGAACGCCGAACCGCCGGTGGTGATGCCCGCCGCATGGCCCGGCGCGGTGCGGGACAGCGCGAGCCCGCCGACCGGCCCCTGCCGGCTGAAGTCGGGAGGTTGCAGATCGCGGGGCTGGAACCCCGGCGTGTCGGCGTTGGCGACGTTCTCCGACAGGAGACGCTGACGCTCCTGATGCCACGCCATCTTGGTGCGCAGCATGCCTAAGATCGGCATATCGGTGATGGACATGATGCCCCTGCCCTCTCGCCCGCGATCCCCATCGCAGGCCCGCCCCAGTAGGCAGACTTTGCCGGTTTTATGGTTAACGGCCGGTTAATGCCGTGTTTTCAGGTTTTTGCCATTAAGATGCCGTTTACCATGGCAACGCTCGCATTTCGGGGCGAAAGATAAGACTTGCGTCCCACCGTTAAGACATTGTTAGGGTTGCCCCCGGCAAATGTTGCCGGTGGCGTTAACCTTTCAGGTGCTCCCGCGTTAGCCTGCCCGGGCATGCGGACCCGCCATAGGGACATCCAATGAACAGCCTGTTCGGCCTGGAGCTGCCCACACCCGTGAATTTCATCATCGCTTTCATCGTCGTGCTCGTCCTGATCGGGGCGGTCACCTGGGCCATCAAACGCTTCGGCGCCGGACGCATGGAGGGCGGCGGCCGCGGCCGTCAGCCCCGCCTGGCCGTGGTCGATTCCGCATCCGTCGACGGCCGTCGCAAGCTCGTGATCGTGCGGCGGGACAACGTCGAGCATCTCCTGATGATCGGCGGTCCCTCCGACGTCGTGGTCGAGAGCAGCATCGTGCGCGGCAGCGCGGGCGCGGTTCGCGAGCCGACCGCGCGGGAGCCAGCCCCAGCCCCTTGGGCCGGCGCCGAACCGCTGCCGCGGGTCATGCCGCTGCCCGATGCCAACCCGACACCCTGGCCGTTGGCTCCGGAGCCCGCCGCACCCGCCTCTGT
>Ga0180217_1002454_pt1 | contig 17222 bp, 10 predicted proteins | sample eDN3rd37CBELigOP_FD_128521 | JGI IMG/M metagenome (GOLD analysis project Ga0180217, IMG submission 128521) | Enriched Organic Plus compost microbial communities from Emeryville, California, USA - eDNA 3rd pass 37_C BE-Lig OP (version 2) (version 2) ... | reverse complement strand
GGGAGTTGGCGTAATTTCTTTGTTCTAACTCCCAAATTTTCCGTATCGTTGATAGTCTGAGAAGTAGAGTACGATCTTCTTTCCGTCTTTTAGGTAGGGGTAAAACAATTCGTATCGTCCGTCACTCGCACTAAATCTGACTTTGTCATGGTTGTTATAAAATACGTCATCCAGATAGTCTCGCTCTTCTTTTGTAGTTTGTTGGATAAAGTCTTTTTTGATGGGCTGTATCGTGTCATTGAGATTTCCGGAATAGTCTCTAAATCCCAAAAATACTTGTGATTTGTCAATGCTATCCGCTACGATAACCGAAACATAAGGAAAATGCTTATCGGTCTTGGAATAAATACCAAGTATGTCGTCAGTTTCAATAATCCAATTTTCGTCAAAAGTATAGTGCAAAAGCTTGTCTGATTTCTCTTCGTTGTTTTCAATAATTGACTTTGCAGAGGCCACCAACATTTTTTCTTTCTTTTGAGAAGTCAGGTAATCACCAATGAATAAGAAAGCAAATACCAAAGGAAAGCTAAGTCCAAAAATGAGCCCGGATCTTTTACTTATTCGTTTTGAGACGTTTAGGTCATCTTGGTTGTGTTTTTCGGCAATCCTCGTCAGATTGAACATCACATTGATAATGAGTGAGCCAAACATTAAGGCCAAAATTCCAAGAACACTCAAATAAAATGTTTCTGTTATGTTTTCCCTGAATACTTTCAGTCCGAAAACGGTTATCGAAATAAAAACAAATACCCAATAGACCAATAGGATTATTGAAATGATTCCGATGGTGTTGCTTAGTCTTACTAACGATTTATTGTTCATCTTTGTTGGTATTTAATGTTGATGTGTCTACTAAAATAAAAAACAAATGGCTTATACCATCCATAGAGACACTAATTAATTATTTCTCCATTGTTGTTCGCTAATTTTTCACGAAATTGTTGAAGTTCTTCGGGAGCTGGTCTAACCCAATCTGTTGCTTCTCCCACGATTTTCAGTGGGGCTAGAGAACGATAGGAACGAGTTGGATTGCCGGGAAATTTTTTATCCGTTAGATTGGGGTCGTTTTCATAGGATCCTGTAGGTTCGACAATATATACATGTTCAAGTCCATCTCCCTTCGCTAATGCAGCTGCAAGTCCTGCTCCATTGATCAGTCCTGTGAAATAAATATGGTTCATTTTGAGTTCCGATTTGTAATTGGAATGAGCACCAGCTGTCAGTAAATCGCCCACCTTCAAATCTGCTTTGGTACCATGATAAAAAGGGCCTTTGTCAAAAGGATTGTCTTTAAACAAACCTGCTAATTCCGTATTCTTTTTTGATTTTTCGGGATCATTCAGATCTTGATAGCATTTGGCAATGTTTGAATAAAGAGAAGGTAAAGCACTCTTGACTGTATCGTCGTTTATTTTTAAAGCATATTCCAAAGTTGTTTTGAGCCATTTTAATTTATCAGAGGACGTTTTTTGATGTCGGGCTACGTAATGTGCGGCTATAAATTTTTCAAAGTCTTTTGTTGCTTCGTTCCAGGCCTGTAGAAATAGTTTGATTGCTTCTTCTGATTTGCCTTTTTCTTCCATTTCCATCCCTTGAAGACAAAGTTTGACGATATTGTTGAAGGGTGAAAATTCCATTTTTTAATTGTGTTTTATTTAAAATCTGTTTGTTCTTTCATGATGAGGTAGTGTCTTAATTTGACCGTTCACACTCTAATATACAAAGTTCTTTACAATGATCGTGAATTATGCTGTTTGTTTATCCACGGCATGGATTATGGAAGGAGTGAAACAGTGAAGAGTTTCGGCTTGTCTGGATATTTTTGTAGAATGATGAAATAAGTTCTAAAAGACCACTTGGGAATTTGCCGCCAAAGCATAAAAACGCCAAGTTTTTTATTAGCGTCTCTGCAATTTTGGGTGATATTATTTAAATCTTACGCCACGTCCCTTAAATCTACCGGGACGACACGGGAGATACCCTGCTCGACCATAGTCACACCATAGATGATATCTGTGCTGGCAATCGTACGTTTATTGTGCGAGACGACGATAAACTGGGATTGTTGTGAGAATTCGCGTATGATATTGTTGAATTTGTCGATATTGGTGTCATCTAGTGGAGCGTCCACTTCGTCGAATATACAGAATGGTGCAGGTTTCAGCAGGTATAATGAAAAGAGCAGAGCTGTGGATGTCAAGGTCTTTTCTCCACCCGAAAGCTGGTTGATGGATAAAGGTCGTTTGCCTTTCGGTTTGGCGATTATATCGATATCGGATTCCAGAGGGTTGTCAGGATTGCTCAGTACAAGGTCACAACTGTCTTCGGCATTGAATAGCGATCGGAAAACCTTGATAAAATTTTCGCGTACAGCTGTAAAGGCGTTCAAGAATTTTTCGTTGGCGGTGTCGTCGATTTCCTGGATAGTGGCCATCAGCGAGGATTTGGCTTCCAATAAATCGTTTTTCTCTTTGGAAATGAAATTATAACGTTCCGTAATCTCGTCGTAGGCTTCTTTGGCCATCGGGTTGATTGTACCGAAGTCATCCAGTTGTTTTTTCAAACGCGTACATAGTGAACCCAGCTCTTCGGCGGTCTGTTCGATGTCAGGCATTTCCCCTTCCAACAGCTCCTTGATGTCAATATTGAACTCTACGGATAGGCGTTCTTTCAAACTGTTCAAGTCTATTTGCAATGCTGTTTTCTTGTCCTTTATTTCGGTGATTAGAAAGTCGAGTTGATCTTTTGTCTTGCGCCGGGAAGCAATCTCTTCTTCGAGGTCGTTTATGGCTTTGCGCGAGGCATAGAAGTCCTCCTCCATTTCCCGCAGGGCATTTTCCAACGATTCCTTTTGTGCATACAGTTCTTTGAGATCTTCGTCGTTGGTATCGGTAAAGGTCAAAGCTTCCTGCATGTCGGTTTTGATCAGTTCCAGGTCGGTAGCATTTTTGTTTATACGGGTTTCTAGGGCTTCCTTTTGGCTCTCCCGGTATTCCAGGTCTTTTTGTACTCCGGATACCTTATTCTGCTGTTGATGCAGACGGATATTTTCCTGGTTGAAGGCGTTCGAACGTTCGGATAGCAGATCACTGAGATCCTGAAATGAGGTTTGCAGGTCGGCCAGTTGTTTTTGCCGTTCTTCACTTTCTGCCTTTAGTATTTTCAGTTCCGGCTCGGCTTTGGTCAGCTCCTGATCAATAGCCGCAAGCTTTTGTTCGATATCTTGCTTTCTGTTTTGGCTGGAAGAGATAAAGGCCTGGTATTGTTCCTGCTTTGTCTTGACGGAAGTCCATTCGTTCTGTATCCTGTTCAATTGGATACGTAGTTCGTCGATAATTTCCTTTTGGGATTGGGACTTCAAAGAAACCAAGAGACCTGCTTGCTCGTTTTCCGTAGCTTGCAGATCTGCTATGTGCTGATTAAGGGCTTTGATTTCCTTGGCCAGATTTTCGAGGTTTTTGGCACGACCGATACGTTTTCCTTCGAAAAGACCTACGGATCCACCGCTTAATCCCAGTTTATGTCGGCTGAATTTCCCTTCGTGATGTAATATCACCACATTCGGATCCGGCAAGACTGTTTCTATAGACTTCGGGTCGTTGGAGCGGAGAAGGTAAACGTTTTGCAGCAATTGCAGGCATAGGTCTTTGTACTTGTCTTCTACCTTGATGACTTGCATGGCTGGTATCAGTTGCTCGTGTGCCGGATCAGTTCCTTTATTCTTGGGTTTGCTTACCCCGTCCAGGACAAAGAAGTTTGCCCGTCCACGTGAGGCATCGCTGAGCAGGTTGATGGCTTGTATCGCATCTTCCGCCTTGTCGACTACATAGTGGTTCATGACAGACTCCAGATAATTCTCAATGGCAATCCGATATTCTTCCTCGCAAAATAAAATGTCTGAAAACAACGGATACTGCTTTTGCCAACCCGCATTCTTCCGCAGAAACTTAATAGATTCGGGAAACCCCTCCAGATTGTCCACAAGGGATTTTGTCAGATTGTACTCGTTTTGCTTGGCATCTACGAGACGTAGTTCTTTATTCAGTTCCTGTTGGATCTGGTTCAGTCGGTTTTCGGTAGATTGGATCTTGGCGATTAACTCATTTTCGGCGGCCAAGGCTTGCTGATATTGCTCTTCCTGGACAGATAGTTTTTCCTGCAATTCCTCAACGACGGTGTTGAACTGTGTCAGCTCTTCCACTTTGGATGAGGTGTCGTGGATATTGCGTTGTGCCTCATGTTCCAAGGCTTCTTTTTGGATGTTTAGGACAGCAATATCTTTTTCTGTCTTGTAGATACGGTTTTGGTACTCGTTGTTTTCCCGATTTGCAGTGTCCAGCTTGTTTTTTGCACTGAGCTGTTGGGCTCTCAATTCCTCGACTTCTTCTTTCTGCTTGTGGATGTCGGTCTGAAAAATTTCCAATTTGGCCTGTTCTTCATACAGTTCCTCATGCAATCTTTTGAGCGTGGAATCTACATGTGTCAATTGTTGCTTGTCCAGATTGAGTTCGGTAAGGATACGCGATTGCCGTTCCTGCAAATGATGAAGACGCTCGTTTTTTATTTTCTTTTCCGATTCGTATGTGCGAACTTTATTGACATATTCGTTGGTGGCCTTTTGTTGGGCGCTGAGGTTTTTCTCCTTGGCCAGAATATCTTCCCGATCCTTACGAAGTTGCTGCTCCTTAGTGTCGATCTGTACCAATGTTTCCGACATCTTGCCTTGCAGGTCTTTTTCTTTTTCACCAAGCGATTGCAGATCGGTGCTGAAATTGTCGATACGGTAGTAAGCCAATCCTATACTGGCCTCTTTGTATTCTTCTTTGAGTTTGAAATACTTGTCTGCTTTTTTCGCTTGGTTTTCAAGGGACTTGAGATTTTTGGTGATTTCGTAGAGGAGGTCGTCTACACGTTCCAAATCACTTTCGGTATCTTTTAGCTTGCTTAATGTCTGTTTTTTACGAACCTTGTATTTGGAAATTCCGGCGACTTCTTCGAAGAGGTTGCGTCTGGAATTGTCCTTATTGGCGATGATTTCGTCGATCATCTTCAACTCGATGATGGAATAGGTGTCTGTGCCGATACCTGTGTCTAAAAACAAGTCGGTAATATCTTTCAGACGACATTTGACATCATTGAGCCGGTACTCGCTTTCACCATTGCGATAGAGTTTGCGTGTCACGGTCACTGTCGTGAATTCTGTGGGGAGAATGTTTTTGTTGTTGTCAAAAGTCAAGGATACCTCTGCGAGGTTCGCCGGTTTGCGGTTTTTTGTGCCGTTGAAAATGATGTTTTCCATCTTTTCAGAACGTAGGGTCTTGGTACTTTGCTCGCCCAATACCCAACGTATTGCATCCACAACATTGGATTTCCCGCAACCATTTGGCCCGACGATGGCGGTCACACCTTCGTTGAAGTTGATGGTGATTTTGTCGCCAAAACTTTTGAAGCCTTTGATTTCAAGTTTAGTTAACTCCATACAGATATTCGTAAATTATCAACTGACGAAATTATAGATTATTGTAAAGAATGAAAAAACAGGTTTTGCACATTTTGGAAGATTTCCACAGTGCTGTGAGGTGCGGGGTTGGGGATGCGAGTTGCCGGATACCTGTCAACTGTCCTCTGTCCACTGCCCACTATCCACTAAATAACTTTGTTTTTGTGGTTTTTTAAGCGATAATTATTTAAAATTCAATATTATTATTCCTAACTTTGGCGAACTCTTTATAATACTAGTATACACTACATTTAAATGGACAATCTGACATATTTGAGTAACGCCGATTCGAGCTACGTCGACGGCTTATATCAAGCGTACAAGGCCGATCCTAACTCCGTTGATTTTGGATGGCAAAAATTCTTTGAGGGATTCGATTTCGGACAAAGCAACGGGGCTCCCCTGGATACCGAAAATGTTCCTGAACATGCACTAAAAGAAATCAATGTTTTGAATATGATCCACGGCTACAGAGACCGTGGTCATTTGTTTACGCTCACCAACCCTGTGCGTGAACGTCGCAAATATTATCCCGGAAAAGAGCTCGAAACTTTTGGTCTTTCCGAAGCTGATATGGACACCGTGTTCAATGCCGGTGTAGAAATAGGATTGGGGCCAGCCAAATTGCGCGATATCCGTCAATTGATCGAAGATACATACTGCCGTTCTATCGGTGCTGAATTTAAGTACATTCGCAATCCAGAGAAAATTAAGTGGTTGCAGGATCGTATGGAAGCGGATCGTAATAAACCTAACTACAACGTCGAACAAAAGAAACGTATCCTGCAAAAGATCAACCGTGCCGTGGTGTTTGAAAACTTCCTGGGTACAAAATTCCTGGGTCAAAAACGTTTCTCCCTGGAAGGCGCCGAAAGCTTGATTCCGGCGTTGGATTCGGTCATGGAAAAGGGTGCCGAACTCGGTATACAGGAATTCATGATCGGTATGGCTCACCGTGGACGTTTGAATGTGTTGGCCAATATCATGGGCAAACCATACAAGACGATCTTGTCCGAGTTTGAAGGTAAGATGTATAAAGAAGAGGATCCTGAATTGCAGTTTGGTGGAGACGTCAAATATCACTTGGGATATTCGTCAGATATCACTACAGATTCCGGCAAGAATGTACACTTGTCCCTTGCTCCGAACCCTTCTCACCTGGAGACAGTAGATCCTATCGTGGAAGGTATGGTTCGCTCGAAGATCGACATGAAATACGATGGCGACTCTTCCAAGATCGCACCGATCCTGATTCACGGTGATGCAGCTATTGCTGGACAGGGAGTCGTGTATGAAGTGACCCAGATGTCCAAATTGGATGGTTACAAGACAGGGGGGACGATCCATATCGTCATCAATAACCAGGTCGGTTTTACGACCAACTATAAAGATGCCCGTTCGGGTACGTATTGTACGGATGTGGCCAAAATTACCTCTTCTCCGGTATTCCATGTCAATGGAGATGATGCCGAGGCGGTGGTGTATGCGATCAATCTTGCCGTAGAGTACCGTCAAAAATACAAAACCGATGTTTTCATTGATTTACTGTGCTATCGTCGATTTGGACACAATGAGGCTGATGAACCGAAATTTACACAGCCTTTGCTATACAAAGCGATTGAAAAGCACGCCAATCCAAAAGAAGTTTACGCCAAGAAACTGATTGAAGAAGGTTCCATCGATACGGCCTATGCCAAAGAGGTGGAAAAGGAGTTTCGCGATTATCTACAGACTCAACTGGATGCTTCCAAAGCTACAGAGAGTATAGAGGACGAAGTGCCTATGTTTGGCGGGGCATGGAAAGGCTTGCATCCGGCTAAAAAAATAGAAATATTCAAAGATGTGGATACGGCTGTATCGGCAGATATTTTCTTGGAGCTGGCGAAGCAGATCACCACATTGCCAAAAGACAAAAAGTTCTTCCGCAAAATATCGAAGCTTTTTGAAGATCGGGCTGCGATGATTGATAAGGACTCGTACGATTGGGCCATGGGCGAATTGATGGCCTACGCGACCTTGTTGAACGAAGGCAAACGTGTCCGTATATCCGGTCAGGATGTACAGCGGGGGACCTTCTCTCACCGTCATGCGGTATTGACCCTAGAAGATTCAGAAGAGAAATATGTGCCGCTTAGCCAGGTGAATGGTGGAGAGCGCTTCAATATATACAACTCTTTGCTGTCCGAATATGCAGTACTTGGTTTCGAATACGGTTATGCGTCGGCCAATCCGCAATGCCTGACAGTATGGGAAGCCCAATTTGGTGATTTTTACAATGGTGCGCAGATCGTTGTGGATCAATACCTCAGCAGTGCAGAGACCAAATGGAAACGCTCTAACGGCTTGATCATGATGCTACCGCATGGTATGGAAGGGCAGGGGCCAGAACATTCTTCGGGTCGTATCGAGCGCTTTCTGGAACTATGTGCCAATGACAATATGATCGTGGCTAACTGTACGACACCAGCCAATTACTTCCACCTGTTGCGTCGTCAATTGGTACGTGATTTTCGTAAGCCATTGGTTGTGTTCACACCGAAAAGTTTGCTGCGTCATCCGAAGGTTGTTTCGACATTGGCAGACTTTACCAAAGTTTCATTCCAGGAGATCATTGATGACAGCACAGTCAAAGCTGCTTCGGTCAAACGCGTGTTGTTCTGTTCAGGAAAGGTGTATTACGATCTATTGGAAAAACAACAGGCCGATAAGCGCAAAGATGTAGCGATCATCCGTATCGAACAGTTATATCCGGCTCCTGTACAACAATTGGAGGCTATTCGTAAAAAATACAATAAAGCCACCGATTTTATCTGGGTACAGGAAGAGAATGAAAATATGGGTGCATGGCCATATTACTGCCGCAAGTTCAGAAAAACGAACATTGAGTTTACAGATGTCATCACGCGCAGTGAAAGTGGAAGCCCTGCAACGGGATATATGAAAAAACATATAGCACAACAAGAAGAAATCGTTAACAAATCATTTGCATAAAACACTGAATTAAATCCAAACGTTGTATATTTACTTGTATAACATTGGTTTGAAAAGAAAAACACATATGAGCTTAGAAATCAAAGTCCCTACCGTCGGAGAATCGATCACAGAAGTGACATTGGCGCAATGGCTAAAACAAGACGGCGACTACGTCGAAATGGATGAAAACATCGCTGAACTGGAATCAGACAAAGCTACCTTTGAGCTGCCTGCGGAAAAAGCAGGTATCCTTCGTATCATCGCCCAAGAGGGGGATACATTGGAAATCGGTGCGGTGGTATGTACTATAGAAGATGGTGATGCACCGGCTGCTGGAGAGAAAAAAGCAGAGGCTCCGGCCGATCAGCCTTCTTCGGCTCCTGCGGCAACAAAAGAAGAGGAAGCATCCGAAAAACCAGAATCGTATGCTGCCGGTACAGCTTCGCCTGCTGCTGCAAAAATATTGCGTGAAAAAGGCATCGATCCATCCACAATCAAAGGAACAGGAAAAGATGGCCGTATCACAAAAGAAGATGCCGAAAAGGCTCAGGTACAGGCTGCTGCTCCTAAGGCAGAGGCTAAACCTGCAGCGACTACAGCTCCGGCCGCTACACCTGCGGTGAGCGGAGTACGCAACGAGCGTCGTGAGAAGATGAGCTCACTGCGTAAAACCATTGCGAAGCGTTTGGTATCGGTCAAGAATGAAACGGCTATGTTGACTACGTTCAACGAAGTCAATATGCAACCCATCATGGATTTGCGTGGCAAATACAAAGATGTTTTCAAAGAGAAACATGGTGTAGGACTAGGCTTTATGTCCTTCTTTACGAAAGCTGTCACAACAGCATTGAAAGAATGGCCTGCAGTCAATGCCCGTATTGACGAAAATGAAATTGTGTATTCGGACTTTGCGGATATTTCCATTGCCGTTTCGGCCCCTAAGGGATTGGTCGTTCCGGTAATCCGTAATGCAGAATCCATGTCTTTGTATGAAATCGAAAAGGCTATCGTCGAATTAGCAGGAAAAGCACGCGACAATAAGTTGACCATTGAAGAAATGACCGGAGGGACGTTTACGATTACCAATGGAGGTGTATTTGGCTCCATGATGTCTACGCCTATCATCAATGCGCCACAGTCCGCTATATTGGGTATGCACAATATCGTGCAGCGCCCGATAGCCGAAAATGGTCAGGTCGTGATCCGTCCGATGATGTACATTGCTCTGTCTTATGATCACCGTATCATCGATGGCCGCGAGTCTGTCAGCTTCCTTGTACGTGTAAAACAATTGTTGGAAGATCCTGCAAGACTACTTTTGGAAGTGTAAAACACACTTAGATATTCCTAATCCTTAAAAGGTCGTCTTTGTTAAAACAAGGACGACCTTTTTTTGAGATGCTCTAATATAATATGAGTTTTACGTAAGAAAAATCAAAAAACACTAAGTTTTAGCCTGCTTATACTTTGTAATATTAGATTTATAAAGTATTTTATATTTATCTTTGAGGCTACCTACAAAACAGGTAGCCTTTTTAATGGATATACACTTAGACCCTCAACTGATAACCAAATTCATTATGTTCTCCATCGTAGGAGCATCGGGTGTTGTTGTGGATTTTAGTGTTACGTGGTTATTCAAGGAAAAAGTCCGTATCCATAAATACATTGCCAATTCATTAGGTTTCATCGTTGCGACAATCAGCAATTACCTGCTCAATCGGTTTTGGACATTCTATACTGTCGATGCACAGGCCAAATTCAACGAGTTTTCCAAATTCTTTTTTATCGCTTTGATTGGATTGGTCATCAATAATGCCATCCTCTATCTGTTTCACGAAAAGCTGAAATGGAACTTTTACCTATCGAAGCTTGTAGCAATCGGTATCGTATCGATATGGAACTTTTCGTTTAACTATCTGTACACATTTACCTCTTCCTAAGTTTTCATGAATAAATTTGTCAAACGTTTTACCATCTGGCATTTTCTTGTCCTCTGGTTTGTCATCAATCTGGTACAGGGCTGTTTGATGGAATTGCACGTAGACGAATCCTATTATTGGTTGTACAGTAAATTTCTGGATTGGGGGTATTACGACCATCCGCCAATGGTCGCTGTATTTATCAAGATTGGTAGCTGGTTGTCTCAGGCTGAAATAGGTGTGCGTATCGTGACTATTTTGACCAATGTCGCTGCGGTGTATTTCCTTTGGCAGATCGTCAAACCGTATGCCGATAATATTTGGCTATTCAGCACCTTATACTTTAGTTTTGCTATTTTTCATGTATTCGGTTTTATCAATTCGCCGGATAGTCCGCTCTTGTTTTTTGCGGTACTGTATCTCTATTTTTTGAAAAAGTATATCCAGGAAGAGAGGGTGGGATTTTCTACAGTGCTGTGGCTTTCGATTGCAATTGCCGGACTACTGTACAGTAAATACCATGGTGTCTTATTGCTGTTTTTTACATTGTTGGCCGAATGGAGATTGCTCCTGCGTGGTTCTTTTTGGTGTATTGTTGCTATTTGTACAGTACTCTATCTACCACATATACTCTGGCAGGTACAGCACGATTACCCTTCAATCCAGTATCACCTCTTTGAACGCAATGCAAGGGCTTACCAGATTTCATTTACCACGGACTATATCAGCAATCTTCTGTTGGTCATCGGGCCATTGACGGGTTGGTATGTCTACTACAAATTTTTCCGTCACAAGAGTGCCGATCGTTTTGTCCGGGTTTTGAAATTCATTTTTTGGGGATTTGTACTTTTCTTTTTCAGTACCTCGCTCAAGAGCTATGTACAGGCACAGTGGGTATTGCTCGCTTATATACCGCTGTTTATCATCGGGTATATTGCCCTTGCCAGACAATCCGTTCCGCGATGGTTTTATAGCTTATTGTACACGACTGCCGGACTCATCCTCATCTTACGTTTTCTGCTCATTCTCCCTATTCCGGCTATACAAAACATATCTGCCATAAAATCATTTTGGGGTCACAAAGATCTGGCAAAACAACTACGCACCTATACCAATGGCAAGTATATTATCTTTGACAATGGTTTTCAAGACCCGTCCTCCTATAATTTTTATAACCAGACCTTGACGGCCTTTTCTTACAATAACCGTTCATACCGAAAGACACAGTACGATTACTGGCCGATAGAAGACAGTGTGCGCCACAAGGATGTAATCTTTGTCCGTCCACACTCTTTCGAAAGCCCTGATCAAGATACCATACATACCCGACTGAAAGGGGATTGGTACGCTATTCGTGTAGATAGTGTGCGATTGTACCAAAAGGTTGATATTACGTGTGAGGATATTCCGAAAAAAATGGTCGCAGGCAAACAGTACCCAATCACATTAAAAATCCATAATCCGTATGGTGAAGAGATCGCATTTGCCAATGAGGGACAAAAATGGCCACTTTATTTCGAATACGGCTATACCCAATATATCTGGGATGCAGGCGCATTTTTTGAATTTAAGGAAGATTATCATTATCTTAGGGTTCCATCAAAACAAAGCGTGTTGATCAAACTGAGTATTACCGCACCGGAGGAAACGGGCGATAGATTTCTGATGTTCTCCTTGCGTACCGAGCCCTTTGGCGGTCCCCGAAACAGTAAAAAATATCCTGTCTATGTCTCGCAAAAATAAACTTATCCTAAAATGAAACCACATAGAAGCATAGGGATTTTAGATTCTTCAACATCAAAAAAAAGAACACATGTAGGAAAACAAGTTTTCAACCATAGTCTATCCGCCAGTAGGCGGACAAGTCATGAAGCTACTGCAATGCCCTTGGGCATTCCTGCCTGCCAGACAGGCTTTAGAATGGTCATTAAATACTATGTCTCTATGTGGTTAGAAAAAATATCATGTACTAAAATTCTTGTCTTTTTCATCTTGGGTTTGTTGTGTCAGCAGGTATCTGCGCAACAATTGGAAGGAAATGTGGATTTTCATGGTTTTGCCGATAATCGGGAATATGGTGCTTCCGATAGATATCCACAGACTATTTTTGGAGCCCGTATCACACCCGAAGTCGGACTGTTGGTCGATGGTGTACACCGTATACGGGCGGGCGTATCGTATCTACATGAGTTTGGTACGAAGAACATCTTGAAACCTGTACGCCCGGTAGCTTATTACAACTACATGGACAAAGGTTTTGATTTCAAGATCGGTATGTTTCCCAGGCATGAATATCTCGACGAATACCCGAAAGCTATATTGAGTGATACGATCGGTTATTACCAACCCAATATCGAAGGTATGCTTGTCAGGTATAGCAACGAGAATTTCCATCAACAACTTTGGATCGATTGGAACAGTCGGCAGACCAGGGTGGATAGGGAGCAGTTTATGGTCGGTCTATCGGGGAATGTACACTTGGGTTCCTTGTTTTATGTGAAACACTTTGCCGCCCTGTGGCACAATGCCGGCGTCATGGCGGATCAGTCGGATCCCGATGATCATATCCGGGACAACGGAGCGGCTTCATTACATCTGGGTATAGATCTAAGTGACAAGAATTGGCTGGATTCCATCAATGTCAATGTAGGGGGGATCATCAACTACGATCGGTTACGGAATGTATACGACTGGCAGACGCCTAAGGGGTTTATAAGTGAACTGTATGTAGAGCATTCCCGTTTTTTTGTGCGGAATACCTTTTATACCGGACAATCCCTCTCCATTCCTTACGGTGATGTGTTTTATACATCCAAGCAATACAACAGACTGGATGTCGGATGGGTGCCTTTGCGGAACAAAAATCTCGAAGGTCGGTTTACGGCTGGGTTCCATTTTTCCGAAGGGGTAATGGATAATCAGCAGCAGTTTATATTGAGGTATAATATCGGAAAGAGCCTAAAGTAACTGTGGAGGATTGACCGGCGATTCCATAAAGATGAGTGGATAAAAGGGCTGGTACATTTGTTTTTTTACTTTGTGTTAAAATTGGTTACATTTGCCACTATGGAAAAAAAAGATAATTATCACGGCATATTCCCTACTCTTGTTACTTTAGGAAGTATTTCAGTATGCTATTACTATTACTTTACCGATATGATTACATTTGACATACTTGTTCAGGAAGATGGGATATTCGAGAGTCTGACTGCTTTATTTCTTTTTGCTACGGCCGTATTTTTGCTGTCTGTTTTCTTTATAAAACATAAGAAGTACTCTTTTTCATGGAGAGTGGGAATGGGGCTTATGATAGCTGGTCTGATTTTTGGCGCAGGTGAAGAAATATCATGGGGACAGCGTATCTTTAATATAGAAGCTTCAGACTTCTTCAAACAGCACAACGCACAACAGGAAACCAATCTTCATAACATGGTTGTAGGCGAGACTAAGATAAATAAGATTGTCTTTACTTATGCGTTGTCTATTGTTTTTGGCGTATACTTTTTTATTCTTCCTTTTATTTATCGCAGAAATGATTTGATACGATCTCTTACAAATCGTTTTGCTATTCCTGTACCAACTGTTTTTTATAGCTTATTGTTTTTGATAGCGACCGGATTCATCATGTTGATAGATCATAGCAGAAAATGGGAATTGTGGGAGTTTGTCTTCGCCTTTATCATCTTTGTGATATTCGTTAACCCCTATAATAAGGAAAACATTCGTTAACCTTATTATAAGGGTCGATTAGGCCTCAATACATCAAAAAATCCAGATATACTCCTTGATAAAAAGCCTTAGCGATATCTAGCAGACTATCTGTTTTTGCAGTTGGAAAGTCTTTGTTTTGCACGTAATTCAAGGATTTACCCACATTGTCATACGATATGGCCTGCTCGGGGGTAATGATCCCAAACGCATCTTTGGAATTGTAAAAAGCCGTCTGCGAAGTCGTAGGATTAAATAGGTCTTTGCTCCAGTGGTATCTGTCTGTGGGTAATCCCAATTGACGGAGTAGCGTGTGTGCCAGATCGGTCTGCCCGCCTATATGGTCAAATACCTTGCCTCTATACTGTTTTCGGATCACATCGCCGTAGAATAGCAGCGGAATATGGAACCGTGCGGGATCTGATAGTTCCCTGTCATACGGAAGTCTGTGACCGTGGTCTGCTATGATGACGAATAGCGTGTTCTTATACCAAGGAGCTGTTTTTGCCCGGTCAATGAAATTATATAATACCGAATCTGTATAGTAGGCCGTACTTCTGAATTTGTCCGCATTGGTGTTTTCTCCGAACTTGTATGGGGTATTCAACCGAAAAGGTTCGTGGTTGACTAGGGTAAATATCGTGGAGAAGAACGGGGTGGGTTCTTTTTTGAAATCCTTGAGCATCTTATCAAAGACCAGATGGTCATACACCCCCCATGAAGTACGTTCGGCATGTATACTAAAATTGCTGATATCGACTACACGGGATATACCATGTGTCAACATATAGGACTTGAAATTATAAAACTCGCTTTGGCCACCATGGTAGAAAGAAGTCGAATAACCAATCGAATCCAATTCCTGGCCTATAGCTGGTATATTTTCATGTTTGGTGATATGTTTGATAATACTTTCAGGACCTTGAGCTGGGAAGCCACTCATCGTACCGATAATACCTTTGTCCGAGCGGTCCGAAGCGGAATATATCTGATCAAACAATATGCCGTTTGCAATCAATTTTTCCATCTGAGGTGCGACGCCTTCTTCGCCTCCCAGCGATTGGACAAAGTCACCTATAAAGCCTTCCAAAATGACCAGAACGATGTTGGGCCGTTTGGTTTCCAATACCGACAGACTTGAATCGGGATCATATCGGAAGACGGGTTTTAGGATTCGGTGAATGTCCTCTTCAGCCTCATAAAAACGATATGGGTTCTTCGAAAGATTGCTGCCCGAAAAATAATCACTCAATAAGGCCCAATGGGTATTGACAGCGGCATGGTTGTAAAATGAATGGTCTGTAAAATAGGCTTTGCTGGGGTTGAGTGTCGCCGGTCCGTAGCCTCCACGGATAAATGTGAATAAGATAAAGGCACCGATCAGTAGCTTGGAAAAATTGGGTACGAGCCCCTTGATATTGTGCAAGTGTACATTTTTAAACATCTGTCGATACAGATAATACCCGCCACCTACACCCAAAGCGATAGCGAGCAAAGGAATAAATACGGGTGTAGCTTCTGCCGAGGCTACAGCTCCCGAAGGGGAAGCCCAAAAGGCGTCAATGGCTCGTTTGGAAATCTTGTCTCCCCATTCTCTGTAAATATTGATATTGACAAAGGAAACCGCAAAGAATACAAATAGTAATATGCCTGTATATATACCAAGGATTTTACGTATGGATGGAGGATTTTTAAAGAAACTCAAGGTGCAATAGACCAAGAAGGGAAGAGCACAAATGTAGGATGCTGTCGAAAAGTCCAAGGCAAGTCCGTGAAAATAAATACGGAATACATCTATCCAATTGGAAATCCCTATTTTCTCATAAAAAGAAAATATGAATACTAACCTGTCTGTAAAACAGATGATTAGCCAAAATAAGAAATAGCGTATGAGAGCTCTTGCTTCATTTACGATGAGGGGCATGCACATTCCATTAAACGGGCAAATTTACATTAAATTAACACACAATTCATCATCTTTTAACGATTTTTAATAGAATGTTAATCTTATCTTCTCCCAATCCTTATCAGATTTATTATGCTTTATACTGGTCCCCTGTCCGGCGAGGTGTGCCCAAAAGCCATAGTTGGTTGCCGGAGCATAGTCTACAAGTTGTTGTTCGAACCAAGCAGCGCCATCCAACCAATTTTGCTTATATTCGTAAATGAAATGCAAGCCGAGTATTTCACGGTCTTTATAGGAGAGATTGCCTGTTTCGTTGAGTGTACGCATGAGTTTGTTGATACCTTCATTTTCCGTCTGTCCCAACGCCCATTTTTGCAACAGGTCCGGATCTGAAATGCTCGTTTCGGTATTCATGAAGAATCGATTTGAAAATTTCTTTAACATGAACCGAAAATAATCTCTACGCAACAGCCCATCTAAGATGTGGTTGATGTTTTTTTTGTTCTGCGAAGATATTCGCTCGGAAAGAAAATGATAGGTAAGGATAGGCGATAGGGATCCAATGGCCAGATAAGGGGAGAGCCGTACGTAAAGGTCTTGATGGCCTGCCTCTGTTTGGAGAACGGATTCCAATTCGGCCAAAGCTGCCTTTTCACCATAATCGTATGGAAATTTTGTCTTACCATGCGTAGGCAATATCGTTTTTTCCAGATGGGGAGGAATATGGATTTGTGCAATATCGGGTAGGGCCTTTCTGACAGAGCTTTCTTTTTCTATTTTCTTGCGGAAAGTATTGAAATCTTCGGGGATATCGCGAATAGGGAAGGGAAGGTCTTCCTTGTGGTATAGGGTGTGACCTATGAAATGCTTAAGGTTGATTTTGATCTTCCATAAAGCCTCTTCTACTCGTTCAGAAATGTCCGTTTCGCGTTTGGCAACTTCCCGGTGATGGTACACCTCGTCCACGTCATATTTTTGGACAAGGTGAGGAATAATCTCTTCGGGCAGTCCTTCGTAGGTCAACAAGTCTCCACCCAAATGCTGGATTTTCTCTTTTAGAGACATGACAGTCCGTAAAGTATATTCGCGACGTAACTGTCCCGTGTTGAGAAAACCACGTTGGTTGACTTCGTAATATCGGGTATCAAAGATGTATACCGGTACGATGAAATCAGCCTTCTGGACGGCATTGTACAATATTTCATTGTCATGT
>Ga0180217_1002452_pt1 | contig 17232 bp, 14 predicted proteins | sample eDN3rd37CBELigOP_FD_128521 | JGI IMG/M metagenome (GOLD analysis project Ga0180217, IMG submission 128521) | Enriched Organic Plus compost microbial communities from Emeryville, California, USA - eDNA 3rd pass 37_C BE-Lig OP (version 2) (version 2) ... | reverse complement strand
TTCCGCTTCAGGTGGACGCTTTCCGCGGGCGTAGCTTGAGCCTCCTCGTCGCTGCTGCTCCTGCGGGGTCTCAAGTCTCACGCTTTTCCCGCTGGAGTCGCCACCTTACGCTCCAATCAACTAAGTTTACAATTTTATATCAAAAAGCAACAATCTTATAGAAAAGAGCCTATAAAATTAACCGGAAAAACGCAAATCGACTAACATGTTTGCTGGGATATAGTGAACTTCCCCAAATTTATCGACGACATGCAGTTTATTTTGTAGAGCATCATAATGATGGATAGTACCGAGAAGGAGTTTGTGGTGTTTCGCTTCATAATGCGTAATCACTAGTTCTCTCCCCTCCTCCATTGCCTCACAAAGAATGCCATTCATCTCTTCAATTTGCTGTTCATCAAGTTCTGGCTTTTGCTCATACGTGTCTTCTTCCGTCCAATCTCTAAGTATTTTTACATGCTCCGGCAGCATCATTGCTGTCCATTTTATAGATCCACGATCCCGTATCATTGCTAATCACCTTCTTTCTTACGTCTAGCTCCAGCACCTAGCCCCTCGAGGTCGCTTCAGCCCTCCTGCGGCAGCAACACTAAGGAATGCTACGTGAGCATAACCCTCGCAAAAAATAAGCTTTGCTTATTTTTGAGCCTCCTCGTCGGGGTTCGGAGCGCTTGTCGGACTTGCACAGGACAAGGAAGGCTTCGGTAGCATAATCATCGCACGAAGAAAATACTCAGTATTTTCGAGGATGTGCTGACATCAACGTTTGCCACAGGACATGACGGTTTTTAGTCGATGTTCCTCTTTCCGGTGCTTGCGCTTTTGGTTTCTATTCCGCCTTATGTCCACCGACAAGCTTACTGCGGTGTCTTGATGTTCCGGCATTTGTGTAGGATACTGCACGCAGGATTGCATCGGAACCGTATTTCCCACGAATACCATCCATCACATAGCCAAGCTTATGCTGCTTAACTCGGTTGAGATAAAACAAATCCAATTGCATTTGTGTGTCATCTTCAATATTAGAAAGTGCAATTGAAATTTTACGGACTGTCTTCTGTGCATAAAATTTCTCAAATAACTCAAGACATACGCGGTACATCTCCATTGTGATATTTGTCGGAGTATCAATGGTTTTGGAACGATAAAATCCTCCGCCAAACTCATCACGGCTATAATGAATACCGAGGCTAATCGTTCTTCCTGCTTTTTTATGTCTTCGAGCACGCCTCGCTACCTCTTCGCACATTTCAAGAATGACATGTTTGACTTCTTCCGGATCTGGATAATCACGCATAAGAATTTGGCTTTTCCCAAAACTGATCTGTCCCTGTATAATTGGTGCACCAATTTCTGATAAATCCACACCCCAAGCATGGTAATAGAGCTGATTTCCCATGACTCCGAATTTTTTCTCAAGTAGTTCAAGCGGATAATGGGCAAGCTGCCCAACCGTCGTAATCCCCATCCCATTCAAAGTTCGCTCAACTCTACTCCCAATCCCCCACATTTCTCTTAGCGGTGAGACTGTCCATAGCTTTTCTGGGATATCATCATAGGTCCATTCTGCAATCCCCTTCTTCTTCGCCTCTAAATCTAGGCAGAGCTTTGACATCAGCATATTGGGACCAATACCAATGGCACAAGCAAGCCCATATTCGGCCTCGATTTCCTGCTTAATTTTACGCGCAATCGTTGTTGCGTCTCCCCATAATTTTTCAGTCCCATCAACCTTGATAAAGCTTTCATCTACGCTATACACGTGGATTGCATTTTTAGGTACATACCGGTTAAAAAGTCTCGTAATTTCCGTTGAAATTCGTAAATACATGGCCATTTTTGGATTTACAATTTTAATTCGTGGATCCTTAGGGATTTCAAAAAGTCTTGATCCTGTTTTTATCCCAAATTCCTTCTTTAGCTTTGGTGAAGCCGCAAGCACAATACTTCCCTGGCGTTCCGTATCTCCAACAACCGCTAAATAACATTCGAGCGGATCAAGACCTAATAAAACGGCAGCACAGCTTGCATAGAAGCTTTTTATATCCACGCACAAAATCTTTTGAACGGGCAACTGGCTGTAATCCACCATTTAACATCATCTCCAAAAAGAATATATGTTCGTATTGTATTCTTAATAATAGGAGAATATACGTTCGATTTCAATGGAAATTTCAAGAAGAATCCCAACGGTGTTTAAATCGAATACAGAAGGAACATAAAAAAAACCAACACGCTTAGAAAAGCGAATTGGTTTTTTATCTTATAAGGTCAATCGAAACGCTTTGACGATAATCCCATCATTTGCAGGCTCGAAATCATATTGTGGCAATCGCTCGAAGCCGTGCTTTGTATATAGCTGAATCGCCTGTTTCATGAATTCACCGGTATGTAATCCGATATGCTGGTGTTTTTTTGCTTTGGAACGATTTATACATTCATTAATCAAAGCTGAAGCTACACCCTTTCCGCGAGCCTCAGGATTTACCGCTAGCATTCGAATTTCAGGATAATCCAACTTCTCCAGCTGACCTTCATATGCGTCTGTTTTAGCAGGAAACAAGACTACACTCCCAACAATTTTTTCATTAAGCTCACATACAATAAGCTCAGAACCGTGAAGGCGGTCAGCCTCAGACGAAATTGCCTGCTTAAGAGCTTGCCAATGAGGAGCTGGAATTGCCTTTGAATGCTCAAGATAAGCAGCAACTCGTTGCTCTCGAATGAAATCTAATTCATCCTGTTTAGCATCACGAATTTTCATGTTTGGCATTTCACCTACCTTTTTATTAAAAACTTTTCTTTTTTATTGCTCAATTCTTCACGGTTATGTTCGGAAAACCATACCGATTCGTCTGGTCCTTTAGGAAGAATATTGACTTCTCCTTTTGTAGGGTCAATGGTGATGGACAGGTGGTAATGACGCTTAATTGCATCAAAATCGGTTGTTTCACCGAAACCAGGTGTCTGGAACAAATCGCGGGCATAGCCCCATAGATTAGGAAACTCACGAATTAAATTACGGTTTGTACGAAAAGCTGAATAATAAGCAGCATCAAAGCGAACCAAAGTGGTGTATAAACGGACATCCGAATCCGTGATAAAATCCCCAAATAAGAAACGATGCTTGGACAAACGCTCCTCTAACTCATCTAATCTAGCAAATAATTGATCATAGGCTTGCTCATAAGCCTCCTGAGAATGGGCGAATCCACATTGGTACACGCCATTATTTACATCATGAAAAATGACATCGTTCAATGCATCGATTTCTTCACGCAATGCACTTGGAAATAAATCTGGAGCATTTTCCTTGTGGAAAGGAGACCAAACCGTTTCAAAATAGTTGGTAAGCTTAAAATAATCATTATTCACAGCCTGTTTGGTTTCAAGATCAACCATGACTGGTACAGTCGGTCTACCTGTATAATCAGGGTCCGCATTCTTATAGACCTCACTCACATACTGAACACTAAGAACAGGATCAACTCCATTGTCATCTAAGGAAAATTCCCAATCTACACGCTCAATTCTTGGTCTCATTGGACTTACTTTCCCTAAGCTAATCGCGTTTTCTAATCCAAGAATTTTACGCACAATCACAGAACGATGTGCCCATGGACATGCTGCTGACCAAAGTAAGCGGTAGCGGCCAGACTCGACGGGTAATTCACCAAGCTGATTTCCGAAAGGTGTAATAAAGCGATTCGTTTGACGATTGAAAGAACCATCGGCGTTTATTTCTACTGGTTTTATTGATGTGTCATTATTCGATTCAACAGGAATCGCACAGCTAAATGTCTGTTCATTTTGTGACATGTAATCCTCTCCCCTAAGACATATATTAAAACATAGTAACTCAATGTGTTTAATGTAATTTACTCATTATCTAAATTATACGTCAAGGAATAAGATTCAATTAACTTTTAAGTGTGAAAGCAAAAAAATACCCCTAATAAAAGGAGTATGAATGATACTTATTTTTTAAAAAACGCTTTGCCGCCTACTTTTTCAACGAGTCGAGGAAACAAGGTATAAAATACACTTCCCGCATTCATCCAGCCTGGCAGATTAATTTCCCGTTTGGGAGTCAGCATGGCATTTACAATTTTAGAAGCGACGAAATCGGGATCAAGCATAAACCGATTTACACTTTTCGCATATGTACCAGACTCATCGGCAATGTCAAAAAAACGCGTCCGAATCGGACCTGGATTTACAGCTGTTACATGGATATTTGTACTTGAAAGCTCCATCCGAAGGCTATTCGTAAACCCAAGTACCGCATGTTTTGTAGCCGAATAAACACTTGATTTTGGTGTCGCAATTTTCCCGGCCTGTGATGCGATATTAATAATATGGCCTGAGCTTTGCTGGATCATTGTGGGTAAAACCATCTTTGTACATGAAATGAGTCCAAATACATTAACCTCAAACATTGCTTTCATCTGCTCTATTTGTGCATCCACAACATTGGCAAACACACCAAAGCCAGCATTATTAACAAGCACATCAATCGTATCTACATTGCGTAATATGTCCTCAAAGACATCTTTTACATTTTCTGTATCACGAACATCTAGCTTATAAAATAAGCAGTCGATATGGTATTTTTCTTTAATGTTTTGAGCTATTTTTTCTAACTGATCATAGCTCCGGGCTAAAAGGATTGGATATGCGCCTTGCTCTGCAACAAGGTAGGCAATTTTTTCGCCAATCCCGCTCGAAGCCCCAGTAATCACAATTTTCTTTCCTTTAAGTCTAGAATTCATTCGGCCTTTTTCACCTCAAAATTAATCAAATGTGCCTCGGCGTATTTGCGCCAGATTTTTAGGCCCAAAGGAAGTGGGTCATAAAGACGTTGCCACAGGATGTGGCGTTCATAGTCTTTGATCTTACGGATCGTATAATTTCATTTAAAAAATCGGGACACCCGCTGGAGGCTTAACTTTATTCAATCAGGATTAAGAACTACCTACTTATATAATATACTAATACAAGTATTTAACTAACCACATGTTGAGGAATCCAATTGAATAAAGTTAATTGGCGTGATATATATGTTGTCCGTTCACGACTTCTATCGTAATTTCACCAATTTCTTCAAGGAAGTCAAGCTGTCCAACTGTTTCAGATACCGTAAAGAGAGGTTGCTTTAAATATACTTTTGGGAATAACTTAGTACACACCTCAAAGGCAGTCATTGGCTTTTCCTTAATCATTTGTAGAACGTGATATGCACGTTCTTTTTGTGAGACAAATCTCTCTTGAATAAGCTCATGAGGGTTCATAATATCAGCTCCATGCCCCGTTACAACCTTAGACATGTCAAGTGATAGAAGTTTCCGTAAAGAATTATTGTACTGGATTAATGGTCTCGGTCTAGCTGTTTCACCAAATTGTGGTGGCTCAAGCAAGGGATTTGGTGAGATTTTAGCTAAGAGAGTATCTCCTGCAATAAGCATTCCATCCTCTTCGCGGTACAAAACAATATGGCTTTGTGCGTGTCCTGGCGTTTCTAACACTTTAAAGCCTGTCATACCTTCGATGAGATCTCCTTCTTCTATCGTTTTTGTAAGAGATCTACAACAAGAATATGCAAGTTCTTCATCCATATCGATTAAGTTGATAAATGCGGGATCAAGACCTAATTGAAGGAATAACTCTTTATAAAACGGTTCATTCTCTACAAAGAATTGCTTATCCTGACTAATCCATGGCTGATTTTTGGGGTGACCAATAATCGGGATATCTTTATTAAAATAATCGAGAAGCCCTACATGGTCCGGGTGATGATGAGTAATCACAATTTGGTCAATATCTGATGGTGTATAGCCTAACTGAGCAAACTGCTCAATAAAAGATTGCCACGCTTCCTCCGTTTTTGCACCAGCATCTATTAATGTTAAAGCTTCTCCCTTCACAACATACACATTTACATCTCCGACAGCAAAAGGTGTTGGCAGGGTTATTTTAAAAACATCCTTGGTCGTTTTAAGTTTATTCATAGATAAGAAATCTCCTTTGTGCTATATCAATAAAATCGTTACATTTATCCAGTTTTAGTTTACCTTTTTCATCTGATTTTGTCATTATATTCGAATAACTTCTCTATTATGTAACCGAAATTAGGCTCGTTTTACAAAAAGAAGGTATTGACATCCAGATAAAATCAGTTCATAATGACCATTAATATAAATTTCGTAAAGCAATGATTAGGACTAGTAAATCATGTAATGGCAATAAGAGAATGAGATCCACCGGCTGAAAGATCTCATAGCCCACTTCTTGATTGAACCTACCTATGAGCTGTTAGGAAAACCTAACCGTCTCCCCCACGATACGGGTTCGAGTGGAACATCGAAAAAATTAGTTTTTCAAGATGTTAAGTAAGGTGGTACCGCGGATAGCAGACCTATTCCGTCCTTTGACAAGGATGGAGTAGGTCTTTTTATTTGGCTTTATTCGTAAACTTTTTTATTGCTCTTAGATCCGAATATTATTATACATCCAGTGACTTCAGTGGATGGATGGTACGAGATCCTCGAAAATGCTTGCATTTTCTTCGTGCGATGTAGTTTCGAGGAAGCAATTCAACGTCCTGCGGGAATAGCGAGCCAAGCTAGTACCAGGAGTGGAAATCACCCTAGATCTATAAGCAGAAAAATAGCTTTTATTTTTCAATGCACGTTATTAATTACGGAGGGATAGTTATGGAAATGAGACAAAATATCGTGTTTGTTGGAGCCGGATCAATGGCTGAGGCAATGATTTCTGGAATGCTACAAAAGGAGCTCTTCTTACCCAATCAAATTTCTGTAATAAATCGCTCCAATTATGCACGATTAGAAGATCTAAACAAAGAATATGGTGTAACCATAAGTCAAAACAAACAAGAAACAATTGAAAATGCTGGAGTCATCCTCCTAGCGATAAAGCCTAAGGACGTTGCGGAAGCTGTTTTAGCAATTAAGGATCACGTCAATGAGAACCAACTCATCATCTCTGTCTTAGCGGGAGTATCGACTACAACCATCACCGACTTATTAAACAAAGAAGTTGCCGTAGTCCGCGCTATGCCAAATACATCTGCAACTATTGGAAAATCAGCTACTGCCTTATCTGTGGGAATGTACGCAAACGAAGACCATTTACTCATTGCACGACAATTATTTGAAACAATTGGGATTGTTACAACGGTCGCAGAAAAAGATCTTCATGCAGTCACGGGGCTTTCTGGAAGTGGTCCTGCATATGTATATTATTTAGTGGAAGCGATGGAAAAAGCAGCTGACGATATCGGTCTTGAAAAAGGAATTGCCAAGGAATTAATCCTTCAAACGATTATTGGTGCAGCGGAAATGCTAAAAAATTCACCAAAGCCACCTGCTACTTTGCGAAAAGAAGTAACAAGTCCAGGCGGCACAACCGAAGCCGGTATAAAAGTATTGGAGCAATTTAACTACCAACAAGCAATGGTGTCTTGCATAAAACGTGCTACCACTCGCTCTGCCGAACTTGGTGAAGCTATGCTCCAATCAGTTTCAGAAAAGAATTAAATGTATGATATCAAAGTCAGTAGGATCTTACCAATCCAGAAAAAGTGATTTACTATTGGTAGGATTTTACTGACATTTTTGATATACTATTATTTAGAGTACCGAAATAAATCATGATGGGGAGATTCTATGAGTGCACCGCTTATTAAGGAAACACCACCACAACTAAGTATGACTACAGAAAAAATTTGGACCCGTGATTTTACCCTAATCTGCATATCAAACTTCTTTATTTTTCTCGGCTTTCAGATGACATTGCCGACAATCCCACTATTTGTAGAACATCTTGGAGGTAATGAACAGCTCATTGGATTAGTCGTTGGAATTTTCACCTTTTCCGCACTGTTAATCAGACCCTTCGCTGGCCATCAACTAGAAATAAGAGGACGACGCTTTGTATATTTACTTGGGCTTGCCATTTTCGTCCTATCTGTTGGCACCTACGGAATCATTTCAAGTTTACTCTTTTTATTTTTGTTTCGAATGGTTCAAGGGATTGGCTGGGGCTTTTCAACAACTGCTTCGGGAACCATCGCAACAGACTTAATTCCTGCCAAAAGACGTGGTGAAGGAATGGGCTATTTTGGTCTATTCGGAAATATCGCACTAGCTTTTGGTCCTTCGTTAGGCCTTACACTTGCTGGTACAATATCCTATACAAAACTCTTTTCCATTTGCGCCATTTTAGGTTTAGTCGCACTCATCCTATCATCTAGAATCCACTATAAAAAAACTGAACCAGTAAAAGAAAAACCTAAAAAATGGGACTTCTATGAAGAAACTGCGCTCCCTCCTTCGATTCTATTATTCTTTATAACTGTTTCATTTGGAGGAATTGCAGCCTTTTTACCTTTATATACTGTACAAAAGGGAATATCCGGGATTGAATGGTATTTTCTTTTATTTGCAGTTGCTCTAATGATTTCCCGAACCTTTGCTGGCCGCCTTTATGATCAGAAGGGACATCGTGCCGTGTTTGTACCAGGTGCTTTTTCAATTGTATTAGCTATGTTACTATTAGCCTGGTTACCTAGTAGTCTTGTCCTTTACATAGCGGCTTTTATGTACGGTTTAGGTTTCGGTGCATTGCAGCCTGCCTTACAAGCATGGGCTGTACAAACGGCTCCTGACAATCGAAAAGGGATGGCAAACGCAACCTTTTTTTCTTCTTTTGATTTAGGAGTGGGGATTGGTGCGATTGCTTTTGGTCAAATCGCCTATTTATTAGGATACCAATCCATTTACATCGCCTCTGCACTATCTGTGTTAATTTCCATTTTGCTTTATTTTACATGGATTGGAAAAAATAATACTACAACTTAAGGGGCAATAGTCCCCTTTTTCCTTTTTCATCTTAAATCCCTTATCGTTTCGAAAAAAATTGGATAAAATGAATCTTAGGGATGGAGGTTGACTTATGAGGAGAATTCTTCTATTTATATCTTTTTTATTTTTCCTATACGCCGGTTGGACAGTATTAGATAAACTAGCTGCAAAAACTGATAATCAATCAGTTTTAAATACTATTACAACTGAAATCGACAGAGTATCTGAATCTGAAGAACTTGCAAATATAAAGAACAAACTGAACGAAGGCATACAATATATCGAAACATTATGGCAAACCTTTGAAGAAAAGGCACCAGAAAATTCGATTATCGACAAAAATAAAGTGAAGAAACCAGAATTAGATACACCAAGTAAACAGGCCTTTTCAATTCACAATATCGAGCTTGGGGAAAGCAAACAGAAAGTAGAAGCAAAACTTGGGGATCCAAAACGAGTGTCTTTAAATGAATATGGAACGAACTGGTATACGTATCATGAAAACTATCAAAATTTTATGTTGGTGGCTTTTGACTCGGAGAATAAAGTTGTAGGTTTATACACAAATCAGGACCTCATCTCATCGACAAAAGGAATCAAGTATGGAACACAAAAACAGGAAGCACTTAATCTACTGGGGGAACCAATGACGCGAATTCAAAAAGGATTTGTGTACTATGAATTTCAACAGGACCGGGACTATGATGTCTTCCACATAGATAACACCTATGTCACCCTTTTTTATGATAAACATCAGAATAACACGGTGACCTCGATTCAAATTGTTTCAGAAGCTCTAGAGCAAAAAAGAGCCGATTTTTACACAGATGCAAGTGATCAGTTGAAAGAAGGGTTCGAATATCAATTATTTGACCTAACAAATGCATCTAGAGTAAATCATGGACTAGGCGTTCTATCTTGGGATGATCATGTGAAGGAAACGGCTCGAAAGCATAGCTTAGATATGGCGAAAAATGATTATTTTAGCCATACTAATTTACAAGGACAGTCTCCGTTTGATCGAATGATTGAGGATGAAATTTTATTTACCATTGCTGGTGAAAATCTCGCTTATGGACAATTTAGCAGTATTTTTGCCCATGAAGGTTTAATGAACTCAATGGGACATCGAGAAAATATTTTAAAAAAGGAATATAAATATTTAGGTGTGGGAGTCGCCTTTAATACGGAGTCTCACCCCTATTACACTGAAAACTTTTACACAAAATAAGGCATTTCACCTATATCCCTCTCAATTTTTGGTTATCCTACCAAAGAGGTGATTTTGTGAAACTGATACGTTTTTTACTTTTTTTAGGCCTTCTTAGTGGCTTTCACAGTGTAACTCTTGCCGGGCAAAACGATGTTGAATATGGCCCTTTTACAATTATTCAAAAAGAGTATGTTGATTTAGACGGTGATGGTAAGAAGGACATCATTGAGCTTTACGCACGAAAAAATCAATATAACCTTGCGAACGAATGGTCTTTAAAAATCAATGGGGACCAATTAGGAACCTATCATAATAAACAGGATTTATATCAGCTGGCTGAAATGCAGTTTGCAGATGTCATTCAAAACGGGAAACAGGATATTCTCCTCTATTTTCGTTCAATCGGAAGTGGCGGTATCACTGGTCTAACTGTCCTAAGCTATACAGGTGAAAAAGTGGAGGAAATCTATACTGACCCTAATTCTTCAGGATGGTTTGATGAAGCAAAAAAGCGTTATTCAATGAAATACACTGGCGATTATCAGATTGAATTTATAGATAAGCAAAATAGCCTGGAAGCAATCATTCCATTATCAGAAGAGCGCTACCGTGATTTTCCTGATAAAAAAGAACTGCGTGATCGACTTCAAGAAATGGAGACATGGGTAGATCCAGCTTCGGGATATCGTTTCGATAAATTAACCAAAATGAAGCCGCAAGAAATTGTTGCCATCCAGGCTGTTTCCGGAATTGCCCACTATGACATAATCGCTTATCTCGAAACAAGATATATATTTAATAAGCAAAATCAAAAATACATGCCAACGAAAGTGGCACTCATAAGTAAAGAAACAGGAAAGAAATTAGCTGAAGCCCCTGTTAAATAAAGAAAGGCATCGACGAGATAAAGTCGATGCTTATTTTTTTAATATGCATAACTAAAATGATATAATATTTAGTATTACGAAATACATAGGAGGCTTAAATCACATGGAATCAGGATTATTCTCACCCTATACAATTAAAAATGTTACCTTAAAAAATAGAATTGTTATGTCACCGATGTGTATGTATTCCAGTCACAATGAGGATGGGAAGCTTCAGGATTGGCATTATACCCATTATGTTAGCCGTGCTGTTGGTCAGGTAGGGCTCATCATGGTAGAGGCAACCGCAGTAACCCCGCAAGGAAGAATCTCGCCACAGGATTTAGGTATTTGGAGCGACGATCATGTGCCAGGATTAAAAAAGCTAGTTGAAATGATTAAAGCATATGGCTCAAAAACATCCATTCAAATTGCCCATGCCGGACGAAAAGCAACAGTAACAGGAGATATTGTTGCTCCTTCTGCCATTAGATTTAATGAAAGCTACAAAACACCAAAGGAATTATCGATAAATGAAATAAAAGAAACAATCGCTGCATTCAAGGATGGAGCAAGACGCGCAAAAGAAGCTGGCTTTGATATTATTGAGATCCATGGGGCACACGGCTATTTGATAAATGAATTTTTATCTCCACTTTCAAATAAACGTGAAGATGAATATGGCGGGAGTCCCGAAAATCGCTATCGCTTCCTAGAAGAGGTAATCGAAGCTGTTCAAGAGGTATGGGATGGTCCACTATTTGTTCGTGTATCAGCAAATGATTATGCGGAAGGTGGTTTGACTCCTACCGATTATGTACAATATGCAAAACGCATGAAAGACCAAGGTGTGGATCTAATAGATGTCAGCTCTGGTGCTGTTGTTCCAGCAAAAATTGATGCATATCCAGGCTACCAGGTTGGTTATGCAGATAAAATTCGCAATGAAGCCAATATCCCTACTGGCGCAGTTGGTTTGATCACCAAAGCTGTTCAAGCTGAAGAGATATTAAAAAATAATCGGGCTGATTTAATATTTATTGCTCGAGAATTATTACGCGACCCTTATTGGCCAAGAACGGCTGCAAAAGAGCTTGGTGTTTCAATTGATAGTCCAAAACAATACGAACGCGGATGGTAATAATAATTAACAAAAAAATCGACAAGTGCCTTTGCCTTGTCGATTTGTTATATCATGAGAAGTTCCCGGATATCTTCTTCTGTCAATGCCGTTTTTTCCTCAGAATCAATAAGATCCGTAATAAGGTCACGCTTTTTCTCTTGTAATTCATTCATCTTTTCTTCGATTGTGCCGCGTGCAAAAAGCTTAATTACTTGGACTACCTTTTTCTGACCGATTCGGTGGGCACGGTCAGCAGCCTGTTCCTCGACAGCTGGATTCCACCAAAGGTCATATAAAATGACGGTATCCGCTCCTGTCAGATTCAGACCCGTTCCTCCTGCTTTTAAAGAAATTAAAAAGAGTTCTCGTTCTCCAACATTAAAACGTTGACATAATTCCACTCGTTCCTCTGTAGGTGTTTGTCCATCAAGATAGAAATAAGTATACCCCCTACTAGATAATTCCCTACCAATCAGTCCAAGCATTTTCGTAAATTGTGAGAAAATCAAAACTCTCCTTCCAGAAAGTTTGGATTCCTCGATAATTTGTAAAAGTTGCTCAAATTTTGCAGAACTCCCCTTATAACCATCCACAAATAAAGCAGGATGACAACAAATCTGTCTTAGTCTGGTGATTCCAGCAAGGATTCGTATCCGATTCTTTCGTATAGTATCTTTATCAAGATGCTTTAATGTATCATGACGAAGCTTCGCTAAATAGGCAGCGTAAAGCTTCTTTTGTTCTGGTAAAAGTTCAGATGATTCAAGAATTTCAATTTTCTCCGGTAGCTCTGCAAGGACGTCTTCTTTCACACGACGAAGTAAAAATGGGCGAACCTTTCTTGCGATATCTTTCCTTGATAGATGACTATATTCCTTTAACCCCTTAAAAAGCTGTGGAAAAACAACATAGTAAATGGACCAAAGCTCTTCAATTGAATTTTCAACCGGTGTTCCAGTTAATCCAAAACGATGATCTGCTTTTAGTTTTTTAACAGCTCTTGCAGTTTGGGTAACTGGATTTTTAAAGGCTTGAGCCTCATCGAAGAAAACGGTATGGAAGTTAACAGACTCATACCATTTAATATCACGTCTCAATAACGGATAGGATGTGATAAGAACATCCATGTCCTCACATTCTTTTTGTAGAGCTCTTCGCTCATCCTTTTTGCCATCAATTACAATTGCTTGAAGTTCAGGAGCAAATTTCAAGATTTCATGGAGCCAATTGTATGTTAACGATGATGGGCAGACAATGAGAACGGGCTTCTTATTTTCCCGAATCTTTTGAAGCTCAGAAACAATAAAAGCAATACTCTGTACTGTTTTACCCAGTCCCATATCATCCGCAAGTACACCACCAAATCCATAACTTGCGAGAGTTTTCAACCATTTAAAGCCTTGCTTTTGATAATCTCGTAAAATGGTATCTAAATGATGAGGGACTTCTATACTCAAATGACTAGGATTTCGAATGGAATCAAGAAAATGGCGGAATGATTCCTCAGCTGTATAGATTTCATCGTCATCGAACGAATCCAAAAGAGGTAAGGCTTCCATCATTGGCATGTTTAAAGTTGCTTCAAAATCATCGTCCTGAATTGGAACAGCCTTTAAAAATCGCTGAATTTCCTCCATCTCCCTCGTTTCAAGTGAGAGCAATGAACCATTTTTCAAGCGGTAATATTTACGTTTTTCCTCAAGGGCACCTAAAATTTCACGAATTTCTTGGTCTGCAATGCCCTTCATCTCAAATTTAAACTCAAGCCAATTTGTACGTTCTTTTTTTATTTTCACCCTTATTTTCGGATGTTCAGTTTTAGGTAAAATGCGATTTCGAATAGCTGTCGTAGCATAAATCTGACAGTGAGGTTGCAACTTTGGAACGATATGATACAAAAACTCATATTCAAGTTCCTCATTATGCATGTAATACCCACCCTCCGTCTTCGAAAGACCGCTATCATCCATAATTCTTAAAATCTCATCCTCTTTTTCTATATCCCTAATTACCATAGGTCCTGTTGGGATATCACGATTCTCAAGAGGTTGGATGATGGTATTTTCATAGTGAAACTCAAGCCCTGCCAGCAGTTTGTTTCGAAGTCGATCCAAGTAAAGCTTAGCAACAAGTGGAGTTTTCAAAAATTCTTTGGAAATGGCTTGAGACATATGAACGACACCAATTTTTTTCAAGCTGGGTACGATTGTTTTTAGAAAAAATTGAGTTTGTTCCTTTGGAATTGGAATATGATTAGCACCTGGATTTACGAGCATGTTCTTTAAATCAAATAAGCGCTCACAATCTTGTTCAGAAATTTGATAGAGCCGTCCTTCACTTAACACTATATGATAGGATTTTAAAATAATCATTCTGTTAAATCCTTGGATGGTTAATTGATAGTCACTTTCTTGCCCTTCTTCAAATGAAAAATGCAGTGGTGGTGGTCCCTCTTCGATTTGAAGGCCTTCATATGTATTATCTTTGTTTTCCATATAAACAGACGGGCACTTAGATAATAAAGGTACGAGAACTTTCCAGGAAGATGGCGGAATTAACAATATTTCACGAGTTTCCAGATCATCTAACGAGTTTACTTCAAAATAAACTTTTTCATCCTCAGTAACTTTAATCAATTGGTGAAGTAGAGTATCTACTTCATATAAAAAACAATGGAGATTTGGATCATATGAAAATTGTTCAGATATCAAACTAGTCTTTCCTTGTTTGATATTCTCAAGAAAAATACGAATATCATGTACCCCTACCTGTTCAATTCCTATTTCCAATCCAATTAAGACTTGCTCATTCGAAACCTTAACGGGCTTACATATGAATCTAACGTTGAGTACTTCTCTTTTTTCAAAGTGAAGCTGATGGCCACTAGATCGTAACGGCCGATTTGTAAATAATGTCATGAAATCATTAGTCAATTTTTCGTTAGTAGAAGTTTGAATTTCACCGAAAGCTAATGGTTCTTGATTTTGCTGTTCATTTATCGCAATCAAAACGGCAGCAATATGCTGACATTCCTTGTCGAAATTAGCAAGGGATGGACAACTGCATGTAGTCACTAATTTTCCTTGTCTATTTTTTTCAATTGTTACGTGAAAGTCCTCTGCTCCTTTAACAATGGCCCTGCATTTATTTGATCCATATTCAGTTAATAGAACCTTGTTTGTTCGATAAAAAGCGTCCCCTCTTTTAAAGGAGACGGTTCCACACATTTCCTTTATCAATTTTTGATTGATTTTGATATCCATGGATTCCGACTCCTTTCTATCCTAGGTTTACTTTTGATTTAGGCCTTGTCCTTTAACAAAATCCTTCATATACATCCGCTTTGGATTTTCAAGCATGTTTGCCATCTGCCCTGTCCATGTATCTGAGCGTTTCCCATTTGTACGTGCTTGATAATAGGCTGAGATAGTTTGGTTGTAGGTACGCAGCTCTTGTTTAAATAAGTCTTCATCCTGGTTATATTCACCTTCATGATAAATATGCTCGAAAGGAAGACGTGGTTTTTTATCAGGCATTTGGGCTGGATAGCCCACCGCAATTCCGAAAAGAGGTATCACAAATTTAGGGATATGTAGGAGTTTGCAAACCTCGTCTAGATTGTTACGCAGTCCACCAATATAGCAAGCACCCAATCCCATTGATTCTGCTGCAAGTACTGCATTTTGAGCAGCCAATGCAGCATCTATTGTAGCGACCATAAATTTCTCTGTACTCTCCAATGAAGTCGATAAGTCCTTTTCCTCCATTTGGCTTATAACCTGGTGACGATGTAGATCTCCACAAAACACAAAGAAATGACCATTCTCGGCAACATAAGCCTGGTTACCAACGATTTCCGCGAGCTTCTTCTTTTTATCTGGATCTTTCACGCCAATTATGGAATAGGCTTGGATAAAACTAGATGTTGAAGCTGCTTGGGCACATTCAACAATCGAACGAATTTGTTCATCTGATAATACTTTTTCTTCAAATTTACGAATCGAACGGTGATTCATAATTGTTTCAATAATGGTATTCATTGTTATATACCTCCAATCTAGTTGTCCTTATTTTTTGTTTGGTTTGATTTTACATCGTATCTTAAGAAATCTGCTGCCATATAAGTCGGCTCAAACACTTGCTGAGCTTCCTCAAGAAGCTTCTGACAATCATCACCTTGATATCTAGAGCTTATATGTGTAAGTATTAATTGTTTGACCTCCGCTTGTTTGGCAACATCCGCCGCCTGAGTTGTGGTAGAGTGAAAATAATCATGAGCTAAATCAGCTTCATTTGAACTAAATGTTGCTTCATGAATAAGTATATCTGCATCCTTTGCAAGTTCAATACTTTCCTTAACATAACGGGTATCACCTAAAATAGTCACTATACGTCCCTTCTTAGGTGGACCAATATATTCCTCTCCATTAATCTGACGTCCATCCTCAAGGATAACTGTTTGTCCTTCTTTAATTTTTTGATAAATAGGCCCAGGTTTAATTCCTTCTTTTGATAGCTTATCCACAAGCAATGTTCCTGGGAGGTCTTTTTCTACAATTCGATACCCATAAGATTGAATTCCATGCTCTAATGTTTTTGCAGTAACACAAAATTGTTCGTCCTCAAAGACTACGCCTTCTTCAATTTCAACGATTTCAAGTGGATATCGAATATGTGTGGTACTTACCTTTATAGAAGTTTCAATAAATTCGTTTATTCCCTTAGGGCCATAAATAGTTAATAAGGACTCTCCTCCTTGAAAGGAGCGACTTCCTAATAACCCTGGCAAACCAAAAATATGGTCACCATGCAAATGAGTGATGAAAATTTTTTCTATTTTCCCTGGTTTTATAGATGTATGTAGGATTTGATGCTGTGTTGCTTCCCCACAATCAAACAACCAGGTGGCCCTACGTTCATCCAGCAATTGTAAAGCAATTGAAGTGACATTCCGCTCTTTTGCGGGTACCCCTGCACCTGTTCCTAAAAATACGACTTCCACTCAGAAATCCTCCAAATAATTTTTAAATTTTTATGATAGTCTTCGTTTATATTCCATTAACTACTATATCATATTCTCCCATTTGTTCTCTAGATAAGCCACTTCAACGACTACTTATAATCGTTTTCGAATATCCATCCCTG
>Ga0180217_1002451_pt1 | contig 17235 bp, 15 predicted proteins | sample eDN3rd37CBELigOP_FD_128521 | JGI IMG/M metagenome (GOLD analysis project Ga0180217, IMG submission 128521) | Enriched Organic Plus compost microbial communities from Emeryville, California, USA - eDNA 3rd pass 37_C BE-Lig OP (version 2) (version 2) ... | reverse complement strand
GACGTGAGACACCGCATAGGCCTCGCGATCGCCCCAGGCGGCGAGATAGCGCTTCATCATCTCGGTGTCGGCGCCCTCACCGCTCAGTTCGACCACGTAGTCGTCCTTGATCACCATGCTCACCGGCGAGGTGAGATAGCGCTTGAAGGTGAGGTTGATGTCGCCGGCCGCCATCACCAGCCGTCCGTTGACCCCGCCGCTCTTGGGAAAGCTGACGACGATACCGCCGGGCCAGTGCGCCAGCGTGCCGGGCTTGTCGGTCCAGCCCCAGACGCCGACCGTCGGCGCTCCTTCCATGTTGACCTCGAGATCGGTGCCCGCCTTCGAGGTCACCGTCATGCGCTTCGTTCCGCGCAGCATCTTGGCGGCAGCGCGCACGCGCTTCTCCAGCGCGCTGTCCGGCACCATGCGCTCCAGCGCCTCGGGATGCTCGTTGGAGATCACCAGAATGCGCGACCCGGCCTTGAGGATGTCCGGCGTCTCCGGCGCGTGCATCAGGCCCTCGATGGTGCAGTCCACCACGAAGCCCGCCTGCTGCAGCGCGCTGACCACCGGGCCGAGGCGCTGGATCGCCTCGCTCGCGCCGGTGGAGCGGATCGGCACCACCTGACGGTTGCGCGGCGTCGGCACCACGATGTGGAACGGCTTGAGACCCATGCGCAGCAGCGCCAGCTCGGCGATGTGCACGTTGAGCGCGCGCGACTGGGTCTCGGAAAGGATCGCGGCGGTATCGCCGGCCTTTACGGCGCAGCGCGCGAACACCTCGCAGAACGCGTCGATCCATTTCGCCTCGATGCGATCCGCCTGCATTGCCGTCCTCCGCTTGCCTTTCCCTTGGATGATAGGCGCAGGCATGTTACATGAAAAGGAATATTTTTACAGTTAAAGGACCGTGGGCGCGCGACCAAGTGCGGCCACGCGGTCCGTGTCCCGGCGATGCCGGGTTTGAGGCGGGAGCCGCCATGGCCGACACCGGCGCCAGCACAGTCGCGATCGATCCGCTCGCCTTCCGCAAGGCGCTCGGTCAGTTTCCGACCGGGGTGGCGGTGGTGACGGCGAGCGATCGCGGCCGCGCCATCGGCATGACGGCGAACTCCTTCGCCTCGGTCTCGCTCGATCCGCCGCTGGTGCTCTGGAGCGTGGCGAAATCCTCACCGAGTCACGATGCCTTCGTTGCCGCGGACGCTTTTGCCGTGCACTTCCTTGGCGCCGGCCATCGCGATCTGGCGCTACGCTTCAGCCAGCGCGGGACCGACAAGTTCAGCGGCATCGTGCATGTGCCCGGCCTCACCGGCGCGCCGCTGATCGAGGGGCTGGCGCCGATTTTCGAATGCCGCGCCTGGGCGCGCTATCCCGGCGGCGACCACACCATTCTGGTCGGCGAAGTGGTGCGGCTGGTCGAGCGGCATCATGATCCGCTGCTGTTTCATTCCGGCGAACTCCGCGGCATAGACCCGCTCCGCCGCCCCCCACAGTTGTCGGACACCGGGTTCGCGCGCAGCTATCTCGCCTATCTGCTGGCGCGGGCAAGCTTCATCGTCTCCAACGAATTTCACGCCCGGCTCGGTGCCTGGAAGCTGACGGTGCCGGAATGGCGGGTGCTGGCCTGCCTGATGGAAGTCGAAGGGCTTTCCGTGGGCGAGCTTGCGGCGATGGCCTTGATGAAGCAGCCCCGCCTCACCAAGGTGCTCGATCGCATGGCGCGCGACGGCCTGCTCAAGCGCAGCACCACCGCGGACGACCGCCGCCGCGTCACCCTGCATCTCACCGCCGAGGGCCGCGCGCGGGTGGCGCCGGTGCTGGTGGCCGCCAAGGCGCACGAGACGGAGCTGCTGGCGCAGTTCACCGACGCCGAGCGCGCCACCATCAAGCACGCCCTCGATCTGCTGATCAGCCGCGCGCGGACGGGGTGAGGCAAAGCCGGCTTCTTTGCCTTCACGCCGGGCTTGTCCCGGCGATGACGGATGCCGGATCACTTTGAAGCGTTGCGCACCTGCCGTCAGCCTGAGGTGCGAGCCAACGGGGTCTGGCTCTGCCGGCCCGATGACAGGCTCCGCGAGTCTCGAGGCGTCAGCCTGAGGTGCGAGCGGCGTGGGCCGCGAGCCTCGAAGGATGACACTTCACTGGACGAGCTACGGCCGTCCCCCTTCGAGGCCGTTGCTTCGCAACGGCACCTCAGGGTGACGGTTCGCTCGACCCGCAATGGCCCCCAGGGCGACGGCGCTTTTTCATCAAAAGCAGACGGGCTTAATGCCAAGCATGACGACCTCTTCCGAAAAGCTCCTGATTACATTGGCCGCATGCCGAGTCAGACACTCAGGGTGACGCCGCCTCGGGCTCGCTCTCCCGCAGGCGGGAAGACGTGAAATCCACGCCCTACTGCAGCGGCGCGACGACGCCCTCTTTTTTGAACTGGCCGGCATCGAGCTTCTTCGGCAGCATGCCGGTCGCGGCATAGGTGTCCAGCATCTGCTGGATCGCCGGGAAATTCGGCGCCGCACCGGGATCGCGCCCGAAATCATTGTCCTTCAGCAGATAGGTATCGAGCACCGGGATCGGTGCTTTCATGATCTCGTTGACGACCTTCAGCGTCTCGTCGCGGTTGGCCAGCGCCTTCTTCATGCCGAGCGTCAGATCACGGACATAGGCTTTCGCAAGCTCCGGATTCTTGTCGACGAAATCGGCGCGGCAGGCATCGAGGATGTGGACGATGTTCTTCTGCTGCTCGGACAGCGAGAACAGCTTGCGAAGGCCGCCCTTGGCCTCGGCGCGGGCCGCAAACGGCTGGTTCATCGGCGCCGCATCGACGCGCCCGGAGCGGACCGCGTCCTCCGACAGCGAGAAGCCGAGCTCGACCAGCTTGATGTCCTTCTGCGGATCGACGCCGTTCTGCTGCAGCAGCAACGCCATCGGCCCGTAAATACCGGAGCCGAGCACGTTGATCGCCATGGTCTTGCCCTTGAGGTCGGCGATGGTCTTGATCGGCGAGTCGTCCTTCACCGCCCAATAGACCGAGAAGCCGCCCGGCTTCTCATAGACGTGCTGGGCCACGATATAGGCTTTCAGGTTGCCGGATACGACGCCCTGCGCCAGGGACAGCACGCCCTGGGTGGCGCAGTCCAGCGCGCCGGCGGCCAGCGCCTGCGTCATCGGCGCCGTGCCCTGGAACTGGACCCATTCGATCTTGTAGCTCTTGCCGATCTCCGGAAATTCCGCCGGCCGCCGCATCATCCAGTACTTGGCCTCCTCGGCGGGAATGGTCCAGCCGACCCGGATGGTCTGCTGCGCGCAGGCCGCCGCCGCGCCCATCAGCACGCTGGCCGCGATGCCGGCCGCAACATATTGCCCAACTTTTAGTCCCCGCATAACCCGATGCCCTCCCACGAAAGCCGTCCGTTCACCTCTTCTTGAATCAATCCTTTCATGCTGCAAATGATCAGGCAATATCCATTGTGGCAGTGTAAACTGACCGCCACAACCAGGTCGCAAGGCGCTGCGAGGATGCGATATCGATGAGCAACGATTTCTTCTCAGGCCTCCTGGCCTCCATCTCCGAACGCGGCCGCAACCTGCTCCGCCGCGGCAGTTGGTCGAGCGCGGCGCCGCTCGATGCATCGGGCGTCGCGACGCTGTGCGAAGCGCTCCTGTCCGGCCGTGGAGAAGCCTCCGGCACGGTGCTGGCCCGCGACGTGCTGGACGCCTATCGCAGCCTCGACGAGGCCAACCGCATCGACTTCTTCGATACCCTCGCGCGCACGTTCGGTCCCGACCGGGACAAGGTGGAAGAGGCCATCGAGCAATGGCGCAATGGCACCGGCGGAGCTGGCGGCAACCTGCATTTCGCATCGGAGCCACGGCGGCAGGAGCTATTCCGGCGGCTCAACCGCGCGCCCGGCGGCACCGGCGAACTGGTCGCCATGCGTGCGGATCTGCTCGCGCTCACCAGTGAGAACAAGTCGCTCGCGACCGTGGACCGCGACCTCGCGCATCTATTCACCTCCTGGTTCAATCGAGGATTCCTCGTGCTGCGCCGTATCGACTGGTCAAGTCCCGCCAACATTCTCGAGAAGGTGATCCGCTACGAGGCGGTGCATGAAATCCATGACTGGGATGATCTGCGCAGGCGGATCGATCCGGTGGATCGCCGCTGCTATGCCTTCTTCCATCCGACGCTGCCGGACGAGCCGCTGATCTTCGTCGAGGTGGCGCTGACCGAGCAGATTCCCGGCGCCATCGCGCCGCTGCTCGCGGAAAACCGCGACCCCGTTCCGGCCGAACGCGCGCGCACCGCGGTGTTCTATTCGATTTCCAACACTCAGCGCGGCCTCGCCGGCATCTCCTTCGGCAATTTCCTCATCAAGCAGGTGGTGGAGGAATTGCGCCGCGAATTGCCGAAGCTGGATACTTTCGTCACGCTGTCGCCGGTGCCCGGCCTCATGCGCTGGCTCAAGCGGACGGAGAATCTGCCGCTCTCCGAGGACGAGCGCGCGCTGCTCGCCCATCTCGACAGCGACGAATGGATCACGGATCCCGCGCTGGCGGAAAAGCTTCGCGAGGTGCTGGTGCCGCTCGCCGCCTACTATTTCCTCAAGGCGAAGAACCCGCGCGGCAAGCCGGTGGACCCGGTGGCGCGCTTCCATCTCGGCAACGGCGCCCGGCTGGAGCAGATCAACTGGCTCGGCGACATTTCGACCAAGGGTTTGCGGGAATCCGCCGGCATCATGGTGAACTATCTCTACCGTCTCGAAGACATCGAGAAGAACCATGAGGCCTATGCCAACGACGACGATGTCGTCGCCTCGGGCACGGTGAAGAAGCTGCTCAAGACCGAGGGGCGCCGGCTGCTGGACTTGCGGCTGTCGTAGGGCGGCTCGCCGGCCCGTCCGTCGCCGTCATTGCGGGCGAAGCGAAGCAATAGCTATATTAATCGATCCTTCGAGGCTCGCGGCGTTGCCGCTCGCACCTCAGGATGACGGTGTAGAAAGGGCAGGTCAACGGAAGGGATCTCGTCCGGAGGCGCGAGGCAGAACCCGAGCCTCGAAGGCGTCATCCTCAGGTGCGAAGCAGAGCCCGAACCTCGAAAGCGTCGTCCTGAGGTGCGAAGCAGAGCCCGAACCTCGAAAGCGTCATCCTGAGGTGCGAGCGAAGCGAGCCTCGAAGGATGGCGGCCAAGCGGAAAACCGGCCCCTCACACCTCGGGGAAGCCGCGCAGCAGATATTTGCGCAGGCTGTAAAGCAGCCCGTTGAGGATCAGGCCCAGCAGCGAGATGGTGATCAGCGGCACGAACATGTCCACGGTCTGGAACGTGCGCGCGGCGCCGACCAGCAGATGGCCCAGCCCGTCGGTGGACGAGATCATCTCGGCGAGGAACACGACGATGCAGGAAATCACCAGCCCGATGCGGCAGCCGGTGAGGATCGAGGGCAGCGCCGCCGGCAGGATCACCTTGAGCAGCAGCTGGGGCCGCGGCGTGCCCGCCGCGCGTGCCGACCACACCAGCTTCTGCTCCACCATCGAAGCCCCGTAATAGGTGGAGAGCAGAATCGGAAACAGCGCGTCGGCCGCGACCAGCGTGATCTTCGACGCATGGTCGAAGCCGAACAGAATGATCAGCGCCGGATAGAGCGCGACCTTGGGCAGCGGCGCCAGCACCTGCACCAGCGGACGCACGACGGCGTTGACGGCGGGCATCACCGCGGCGGCAAGCCCGATGCCCACCCCGAGCACCACCGCGATGACAAAGCCGGCAAACAGCCGCCACAGCGTCGCGACGATATCGTCGCGAAAGCCGCTGTCGCCGAGCTGCTCGACCAGCCGCAGCAGCACCCGGCCGGGCGGCGGCAGCAGCGCCGGCGGCGCGTAGCCGAAGCTGCACAGCCCCTGCCAGAACAAAAGCACTAGCAGGATCGGCGCCGCTCCCATCAGAATGGTGGTGAGACGCGGCGCGTTCATGACGCCCCCAACAGGATTTCCTGATGCGGCTCGGCCCATCTCACCAGCCGCCGGCGCAACCGGTCGAATGCGGCGTCAAGCGCGATGCCGAGCGCGCCGATGATGATGATCATCGCGAACACGGTGTCGTATTGCGCCATGTCCATGGCGTTGAACAGGATGTTGCCCGCGCCGGACTGCCGCGCGATCATCTCGCTGGTCACCATGGTGATCAGCGCCAGCACCAGGCCGGTGCGGCAACCGGTGAGAATTTCCGGCAAGGCCGCCGGCAGCACGATGCGGATCATGCGCGCAATGCCGGAAAGCCCCATCGCCGCGCCCGACCACAGCATCTTTTCCTCAACCGCCCTCGCGCCCTGAAAGCTGTGATAGATCACCGGCAGGCTGACGCCGAGAAAGATCACCAGCGTCTTCGACGCATCGCCAACCCCGAGCCAGAGCATGATGATCGGCATCAGGGCCGCCTTCGGCACCGGATAGATCATCATCAGCAGCGGATTGAAGAAGGCGGCGACGCGCGCGCTCCGCCCCATCGCGAGGCCGAGCGGAATCGAAACCGCCACCGCAAGCGCGAGCCCGATCACCATGCGGCGGATCGAATCGAGGATGTTGCCGAGCTGCTCCGGATCGCCGAGAATCTCAGGCACCGTGCGGATCGCCTGCCATGCGGTGGGAACGCTTTCGGTTGCGAGCAGCATCGCCGCCACCTGCCAGACCGCCAGCAGGCCGAGGCAGGCGAGCAGCGGCGACAGCCGCGCCACGATGCGGCGGGGCAATGTCACGGCGGCTCCATGCCGTCACGGCCGTCGTCGATCAGACGCTCGATGTCGACGACATATTTCTGGTAGCGGGCGTTGAGCAGCAGCTCGGCGCGGCGGCGCGGCCGCGGCAGATCGATATCTATCATCGCCTTGATCCGCCCCGGCGAGCGCGTCATGACCACCACCTTGTCGGAGAGGAACACCGCCTCGTCCACCGCATGGGTGACGAACAGCACGGTCTTGCGGTCACGCTCCCAGATCTCCAGGAGATCGTTCTGCAGCCGCGTGCGCGTATGCGCGTCCAGCGCGCCGAACGGCTCGTCCATCAGCAGCACCGACGGGCGATAGGCCAGCGTGCGCGCGATGGCGACGCGCTGCTTCATGCCGCCGGACAATTCCTTCGGATAGAAGGCTTCATAGCCTTTGAGGCCCACCATCGTGATCAGGCGGCGGCTCTGCGCCTCCGCCTCGCTCCGCGCCACGCCCTGCTGGCGCAGGCCATACATCACATTGCCGAGCACGGTCTTCCAGGGAAACAGCGCGAATTCCTGGAACACCGGGCCGCGGTCCGGCCCCGGCCCGGTGATCGCCGCGCCCCTCACCTTCGCGATCCCTTCGCTCGGGGCCACAAACCCGCCGACGATGTAGAGCAAGGTCGATTTGCCGCATCCCGACGGCCCGAGAATGGAGACGAAGGCGCCATCGCCGACCGTGAGGTTGATGTCGGACAGCGCGAGATGGCTCTTGCGCCCAGAAGTTTCGAACCGTTTCGAGACGCGATCGATCTCGATCATCGCCGGCCCGCGCGCGGATGCCGCCGCAGACCGGGCCGCGACGTCTTCGTGCATCCGCGATGAGGCATCCTGCATTCATCCCCCTTGCGGCAAGGTCGCTCCATGCCGCTCGACAGTTTGCGATGTTTGCCGCGCATTGCAATCCGCGCCGCCGGCGCAACCCGAATTATTTTAGGATTAAACCATATCGGACGGCTGTCCGCGAGGCCTCGTTGCACCTCGAAAGGCGGGTTGCGGTGGCCCGCCGAAGGGGACCTGGCCTCGAACCGGAACAGGCCGCGATGTCAGCTGCCGGCATCGCGGAAATAGGGCTCGACGGTGCCGCTGAGCTTGATGGTCAAGGGATTGCCGTGGCGGTCTTTGGCATTGCCGGCGGGAACACGGATCCATCCCTCGCTCACGCAATACTCCTCGACGTTGGTTTTCTCGACGCCTTTGAAGCGGATGCCGATATCGCGCGACAGCAGCTCCGCGTCGTAATAAGGGCTGTGCGGGTCGGTCGACAGGCGGTCGGGCAGCCGATCCGCGGACGGGGTTTTCTCGTTCAAAGCAGTGCCTCGATATCCCTGGCCAAGGTTTCCGGTCGGGTGGTCGGTGCGTGACGCGCCACCACCTGGCCCGAGCGATCGACCAGGAACTTGGTGAAATTCCACTTGATCGATGCGCCGAGCAGCCCCGATTTCTCACTTTTCAGGAATTTGTACAACGGGTGCGCGGTTTCGCCGTTGACGTCGATCTTCTCGAACATCGGGAATGTCACGCCGTAGTTGCGCTCACAGAAGGTCGCGATCTGCGCGGAATCGCCCGGCTCTTGATTCCCGAACTGATTGCAGGGAAAGCCGAGCACGGCAAAGCCGCGGGACGCGAAGCGGCGATGAAGCTCCTCGAGCCCCTTGTATTGCGGGGTGAAGCCGCAGGCGCTGGCGGTGTTAACGATCAGCAGCACCATGCCGTCGAACGCCTTCAGCGAGACATCGCGGCCATCGAGCGCGCGGGCGGAAAAATCGGTGACGCGGGTCATCCCGGCGGCTCAATCGACAGAATCGACCGGCGCCGGCGGCGTGCCGCCCGCCTCGATCGCCTCACCGGCCAGGAGGCAGAGATCCTCGCGATAGCGGCCGGCCACCAGTTGCACGCCGACCGGGATACGCCCGACCAGCCCGGTCGAGACCGTCAGCGCCGGCAGTCCCATGAAAGGAATGCCGACCTGCGGGATCTGCGCACGCCACACCCGCGCGAAAGAGGCATCGTCCTTCAGATCGAGCTGGTCCTCGAACGGCAGCTCTCCCGATACCGGCATCAGCAGCACCGGATATTTGGAGAGGAACAGTTGCCAGTCCCGCGTCAGCGCCGCGCGCCGCTGCAAAATGCTCGAGAAGGTCGCCGCATCCAGCGGATAAACTTTATCGCGGCTGCCGCGCAGGCAGGCCAGTGCGCCGGGATCGCCCTCCTGCTCGGCCGCCGCCAGCATCGCCTCGAAGCCGTCGCCGAGCCAGAACTTGCGCTGCAGATCGGCCGCCTCCGCGAGCGGCGGCGTCTCGACCTCCGCAACGGTCCAGCCCGCCCGCTCCAGCCGTTGCGCCGCATCCTTCACGGCGGAAACCACCTCGGGCGCGGTCTCGAGGCCGTCCGGCCGCAGGCTCAGCGCCGCCCGGCGCGGCATCGGCGGCCCCTCGAGCGGCGCCGGAACCCACCACGGGTCGCGCAGATCCTGCTGCGCCATCGCTGCAAGCGCGATCCTGAGATCGCCGATGGTCCGCGCCAGCGGCCCGGATACGGCGGAGATCTGCGGGCACAGCGGCCGCTCGGGCAGCGACGGGTTGTGCGCGGCGACGCGTCCCAAGGTCGGCCGGAGGCCATGGATGCCGCAGGCATAGGCAGGATAGCGCACCGAACCGGCAATGTCGGTGCCATGGCCGATATGGCCGATGCCGGCGGCGGTCGCCGATCCGGCGCCGCCGGAAGAGCCGCCGGGGGTGCGGCCGGGATCGCACGGATTTTTCGTGTGGCCGTGAAGCTGATTGTTGGTGAACCAGCGATAGGAGAAAGCCGGCGTGTTGGTGCGGCCGAGCACCACCGCGCCGGCGCGGCGCAGGTTCGCCACCACCGGATTGTCCTCGCGGGCGATATGATCGCGCTGTGCGCGAATGCCGTTGGTGGTGGCGAACCCGGCCTGATCGACATTGACCTTGATGGTGACCGGCACTCCGGCCAGCACGCCGGGATCCTCACCGCCCGCGATCCTCTTGTCGATCGCCCCGGCTTCCGCCAGCACCTCGTCCGGCCGATGATCGACCACCGCGTTGATCTTCGGATTGACGGCCTCGAGGCGCTGCAGCGCGGACGTCGCCGCCTCCACGGCCGACACTTTCCGCGCACGGACGAGCGAGGCCAGTTCGGTGGCCGGAAGACGCCAGAGGTTATCCATCAATCTGCTCCTTCGTCGATCTCACATGTCTTGGTCGCGGTCTGTCATCTGCCGCCGCTCAAGCGTTACGGCGTTTTTCTCCGGATTGCCATCATGCCGTTCCGCATGGCCATCCTTCCACCGATGCTGCATCGCCGCATAGGCCCTTTGCATGCATGTTTTTCCGATGGCCTTCGGTCGAAAACGTCGTAGACTGCCCGCACTGGCAATCGTGCCGTGACCGCAGGAGACTTAAATGGCCTGGAAAGCACCGAAGATCGTTGAAGTGCCGGTGGGCATGGAGATCAACATGTACGCCTGCGCGGTCCGCAAATAGGCCGCGCCGCACCGGCCTGTCGAGCGCGAGAGCGATTCCATGCTTCGTCTGATCGTTCTCGGCGCCGCGGCAGGCGGTGGCATACCGCAATGGAATTGCGGCTGCGCAGTGTGCCGCGCCGCGCGGACATCACATCCGGAGCTGACACGCACGCAATCCTCGCTCGCGGTCAGCATCGATGATGTTCACTGGTTTCTGATCAACGCCTCGCCGGATATCCGCCAGCAGATCAACGACACGCCGTGGCTGCACCCCGCGGAGGGCCGCTTGCGGCACAGCCCGATCGCCGGCGTCATTCTCACCAATGGCGAGGTCGATGCGATCGCCGGGCTGCTGTCGCTGCGCGAAGGATCGCCCTTCACCATCTACGCACACCCGCAGGTGCTGGCGATCCTCGCGGCCAACAGCATCTTCAACGTCCTCGACGCGACACGGGTGATCCGGCAGCCGATCACCGTGGACGAGGCGTTCGAGCCGCGCCTGCCGGACGGCAATCCCTCCGGCCTCGAGGTGCTGCCATTCGTCGTGCCGGGCAAGCGGGCGTGGTTTCTCGAAGGCCGCGCGCATCCCGGAGACGAAAAGGACGATGGCGACACGCTCGGCCTGCGCATCACCGACAAGGCCAGCGGCCGGCATGTCTTCCATCTCGCCGCCTGCGCGCGGGTCACGCCCGAGCTCGCGCGGCGGATTCGCGGCGCTCCGCTCGTGTTCTTCGACGGCACGGTGTGGCGCGACGATGAACTGATCGCGGCCGGGCTCGGCACCCGCACCGGCCAGGCGATGGGCCACATCGCGATGTCCGGCGCGGATGGCGCCATTGCGGCGCTGGCCGATCTCGGCATCGCGCGCAAGGTCTTCCTGCATATCAATAATTCCAATCCGGCCCTGATGCCGGGCTCGGACGAGCGCAGGCTGGTCGAACAGGCCGGCTGGGACATCCCGTCCGACGGCACGGAGATCACGCTGTGACCGAGATGACCGCCTTTTCGCTGATCCCGGATGCGCCCCTGGAAAGCGCCGAGGCGCTCGAAGCCGCGCTGCGCCGGATCGGCGCGACGCGCTACCACAACCTGCATCCGTTTCATCGGATGCTGCATGGCGGCAAGCTGAACAAGGGGCAGGTGCAGGCCTGGGCGCTGAACCGCTACTATTACCAGAGCACGATCCCCATCAAGGATGCGGTGGTGATCTCGCGCTTCCGCGACCGCGATATTCGGGTCGAATGGCGGCACCGGATCGAGGATCACGACGGCGACATCGGCGCCGAGGGCGGGATCGAGCGCTGGCTGAAGCTGACCGAAGGCCTCGGCCTCGACACCGCTTATGTCGAATCCGCCGAGGGCATCCTGCCGGCGACCCGTTTCGCCGTCGATGCCTATGTGCATTTCGTCCGCGACCGCTCGCCGCTGGAGGCGGTCGCCTCCTCGCTCACGGAACTGTTCGCCCCGAACCTGCACGAGGAGCGGATTTCCGGCATGCTGGCGCATTACGATTTCGTCAATCCGGAGATCATGAGCTATTTCAAGCGGCGGCTGGATCAGGCGCCGCGCGACGCCAATTTCGCGCTCGACTTCGTCAAGGCGCATGCCGCCACCCCGGAAGCGCGGCTCGCCGTCTGCAACGCGCTGATCTTCAAAACCAACGTGCTTTGGGTTCAGCTCGATGCGCTGTATCATGCCTATGTCGACGGTCACGTTCCGCCGGGCGCTTTCATGCCCCGAACGCCGTAGCCCAGCCGAGGCGCGTCCATGGCTTCCGAGATGCCGCGATCCAGCCCCGCTTCGCCCGAGCCGACGCCGCGCGCACGCCGCATCACGGTCGCCGAGGACACGCGACCCGCGCTGCCGCGCCACGCCCGGCTGAAATTCGACGAGACCCGCCAGCGCTGGGTCATCCTCGCCCCGGAGCGCGTGCTGGCGCCGGACGACATCGCCGTGGAGATCCTTCAGCTCTGCGACGGGCGGCGCAGCGTCGGCGCCATCGTCGACCAGCTCGCGGCAAAATATGCGGCGCCGCGCGAGGAGATCGCGCGCGATGTCACCGCCATGCTGCAGGACCTTGCCGACAAGGGGTTTCTGACTGCAGCCAAGGATAGCGGGTCATGACCCTCTCCCCGGCCAGCGCGACGCCGGCAGCGGCGGAGGCCGTCGACAGCCTCGCCGCGCTTGAGGCACGCGGGGCGGCCAGGGAGACCTTCGGCATTCCGCTCGCCGTGCTCGCGGAGCTGACGCATCGCTGCCCGCTGCAATGCCCCTACTGCTCCAACCCGCTCGACCTCGAGCGCGCCGGCAGCGAACTCTCCACCGACGAGTGGAAGCGAGTCTTGAGCGAACTCGCCGAGATCGGCGTGCTGCAGATTCACTTTTCGGGTGGCGAACCCGCCGCGCGCAAGGACCTGGTCGAGCTGGTGCAGCACGCAAGCGATGTCGGCCTCTACTCCAACCTGATCACCTCCGCCGTGCTGCTGAGCCGCGAGCGGCTGCAGGCGCTGGCCGATGCGGGCCTGTGCCACATCCAGATCAGCTTCCAGGGCAGCGAGCCGGGTGTCGCCGATCGCGTCGCCGGCCTTGCCCATGCCCATGAAAAGAAGATCGCGGTGGCGCGATGGGCCCGCGAACTCGACCTGCCCCTCACGGTCAATGCGGTGATGCACCGCCAGAACCTGCACCAGTTGCCGGACATCATCCAGATGGCCATCGATCTCGACGCCGATCGGCTCGAGATCGCCAATGTGCAGTATTACGGCTGGGCGCTGAAGAACCGCGCGGCGCTGATGCCGACGCTGCAGCAGATCGAGGAGGCCAGCCGCCTGGTCGAGGAGGCGCAGACCCGTCTCAAAGGCATCCTCGCCATCGACTATGTGGTGCCGGACTATTACGCGCTGCGGCCGAAGAAATGCATGGGCGGCTGGGGCCGGCAGTTCTTCAACATTTCCCCGGCCGGAAAGGTGCTGCCGTGCCATGCCGCCGAAACCATCACCGGCCTCGACTTCGAGTCGGTGCGCGGCAACCATTCGATCGCCTGGATCTGGCATCACTCCGAGGCGCTGAACCGCTATCGCGGCACCACCTGGATGCCCGAGCCGTGCCGGAGCTGCGATTTCCGCGAGATCGATTTCGGCGGCTGCCGCTGCCAGGCCTTCGCCCTCACCGGCAGCGCCGCGGCGACCGATCCGGCCTGCGCGCTGTCGCCGCTGCATGAGCAGATCTTCAGCACGGCGCAGCGCGAGGCGGACGGCGACGCCGATCGCTTCATCTATCGCAACTTCAAGGGCGGCACGCCCGAGGCGGATTCCGGCCATGACGCCTGACGCCGGCGGCCCGCGCTCCGATACGTCGGCCGATCCATTCGCGCCGCTCACCACGCGGATGCTGGAGGTCGGCGACGGCCATCAGATCTATGTCGAGACCATCGGCAATCCCGACGGCATCCCGGCGATCTATCTTCACGGCGGTCCCGGCAGCGGCTGCCAGCCCGACCACCGCAAGCTGTTCGACCCGGCGCGCACCCACGCCGTGCTGTTCGATCAGCGCGGCGCCGGCCGCAGCCGCCCGAAGGGCAGCCGCATCGCCAACACGCTGCCGCACCTCATCGCCGACATGGAAACCATCCGCGAGACGCTCGGCATCGCGCGCTGGCTGGTGAGCGGCGGCTCCTGGGGCGCAACGCTGGCGCTCGCCTATGCGCAGGCCTATCCGCAACACGTCAGCGGCCTCGTGCTGCGGGCGACATTCCTCGGCACCCGTGCTGAACTCGCCGCGGCCTTCCTGGAGAATCTGCCGCGCTTCCATCCCGGCCTGTCCGACGATTTCCTGAGCCTGTTATCGGCCGAGGAGCGGCGCGCGCCGCTCGACGCCTACTGGCGCCGCATCCTCGATCCCGATCCGGCGATCCATGGCCCGGCGACGCGAGCCTGGCATGACACCGAGCGCATCCTCTCGGAAATCCGGCCCCGGCAGACCCGGCTCGACCTCGCGGCGCTGCAGGCATCGCAGGCGATGCCGGCCACGCCTGCGATGGAAGCACATTACTTTCAGAACGATTGCTTCCTTGCGCCCGGACAGCTGATGGCGAATGCCGGCCGCCTCGCCGGCATCCCCGGCATCATCGTGCAGGGCCGCTACGACCTGCTGTGCCCGCCCTCCACGGCATATGCGCTCGCTGCCCGCTGGCCCAAGGCGGAGCTGCGCATCGTCGAGGGAGCCGGTCATTCGCTTTACGATGCAGGCATCCGCCACGCCGTGATCAAGGCCACGGCCGATCTCACCGGCGGCTGAGTCCTCAGAGCCTGACCGGGAATATCGCACTATCGTCGCGAGACGCCGCGATGCGCCGTCCCCCTGAGACGGCCGCGTCTTCAGCGCCCCCTCGAAGGGCGACGGCCATGCACCGCATCGTTCCTGCTCGGTGATGCGCCACCCTTCGAGGCTCCCCGCTTCGCGTGTCGCACCTCCGGATGACGACTCCGCTGCTGTTTTGCATCATCACGAATGGTTTATGCTGCAATGCACTGAGCCCGCGCATGCAGAAGTGCGACGCGCGGGCGCATGCGATCACGCGAAAATGCCTTTGCAACCCTGCTGCGATGAATATTGTATTATTATAATTCTAAGGTCATGATCCGACCAAGGAAATGTCAAAAGCGCCGCCAGCAACGAGCGCTCGCAAAGGCTGCGAAAAACCGCGCGTCACTGCCAGTTTTCCGCGCGGATTGGGATGGGAATGAAGCCGACCGATATTTCTAAGCCCGACTATTTTCACAAGGTGGTCGATTGCCAGTGGGCGTGTCCGGCGCATACGCCGGTCCCCGAATATATTCGTCTGATCGCCGCTGGCCGCTACAGCGACGCCTATCTGATCAACTGGAAGTCCAACGTCTTCCCGGGGATTCTCGGCCGCACCTGCGATCGGCCGTGCGAGCCGGCCTGCCGCCGCGACCGCGTCGAGCATGAGCCGGTCGCGATCTGCCGCCTCAAGCGCGTCGCCGCCGACTACAAGGACGACATCAGGGGGCGGCTGCCGAAGCCCGCCGGCAAGAAAAACGGCAAGCGCATCGCGCTGGTCGGCGCCGGCCCCGCCTCGCTCACGGCCGCGCGCGACCTCGCGCCGCTCGGCTATGAGTGCGTGGTTTTCGACAGCGATCCGCGCGCCGGCGGCATGATGCGTACGCAAATTCCGAAGTTTCGCCTGCCCGACAGCGTGATCGACGAGGAGACCGGCTACATCCTCGATCTCGGCGTCGAATTCCGCGGCGGCACCCGCATCGACAGCATGAAGGCGCTGCTGGACGAGGGCTATGACGCCATCGTGGTCGGCTCCGGCGCGCCGCGCGGCCGCGACCTCGACATTCCGGGGCGCAAGGAAGCCGCCGAAAACATCCATATCGGCATCGACTGGCTGTCCAACGTCTCGTTCGATCACATCCACTCCATCGGCAAGCGCGTGATCGTGCTCGGCGGCGGCAACACCGCGATGGACTGCTGCCGCTCCGCGCGCCGCCTCGGCGGCGAGGACGTCAAGGTGGTGGTCCGGTCCGGCTATGACGAGATGAAGGCCTCGCCGTGGGAAAAGGAGGACGCGGCACGGGAGGGCATCCCCATCCATAATTTCCTGGTGCCGAAAGAATTCCTGCATCAGGACGGCCGCCTCACCGGCGTGCGCTTCGAGAAGGTCAAGGCCGAATACGATGCCAGGGGCCGCCGCAAGCTCGTGCCATCGGGCGAGCCCGACGTCACCTTCGCATGCGACGACGTGCTCGTCGCCGTCGGCCAGGAGAATGCGTTTCCGTGGATCGAACGCGATATCGGCATCGCCTTCGATGAGTGGGGCATGCCGGTGGTGGACAAGGTCACGTTCCAGTCCACCCATCCGAAAGTGTTTTTCGGCGGTGACGCCGCCTTTGGCCCCAAGAACATCATCTGGGCCGTCGCTCACGGCCACGAGGTGGCGGTCTCGATCGACAAGATGCTTCACGGCGAGAATATCGCCGAGCGGCCGCAGCCGGCCGTCACCGTGGTGAACCAGAAGATGGGCATCCACGAGTGGAGCTACAAGAACGAAGTGATGCCCGACCCGCGCTATCCGGTGCCGCATCGGGACAATGCCACCGCGTTGAGCAGCATCAAGGCCGAGGTCGAGCTCGGCTTCGATCCGAATCTGGCGCTGGCCGAAGCCGGCCGCTGCCTCAACTGCGACGTCCAGACCGTGTTCACGCCGCAGCTCTGCATCGAATGCGACGCCTGCGTCGACATCTGCCCGATGGACTGCATCACCTTCACCGAGAACGGCGAGGAGACGGAGCTGCGCCAGCGGCTGCATGCGCCGGCGCTCAATCTCAGCCAGGACATCTATATCGGCGACGGCCTCAAGACTGGCCGCATCATGGCGAAGGACGAAGACGTCTGCCTGCATTGCGGGCTGTGCGCCGAGCGCTGCCCGACCGGCGCATGGGACATGAACAAGTATTTCATCGAAATGACTCACGCAGGTCCGGCATGCCGCTAACCGCCGTCAACGATTTCGTCATCCGTTTCGCCAACGTCAACGGCTCCGGCTCCGCCAGCGCCAACGAGATGTTCGCCCGCGCCATCATGCGGATGGGCATTCCGATGTCGCCCCGCAACATCTTCCCCTCGAATATCCAGGGCCTGCCGACCTGGTACGAGGTTCGCGTCACCGAGGCGAACCATCTCGGCGCCCGCGGCGGCACCGACATCATGGTGGCGATGAATCCGCAGACCTACAATGCCGACGTCGCCTCGGTGGAGCCGGGCGGCTACCTGGTCTACGATTCCACCCGCGCGATGCCGCCGGGCAAGCCGCGCAGCGACATTAACCTGATCGGCCTTCCGCTGACCGCAATCTGCAACAAGGAATACACCGATCCGCGCCAGCGCCAGCTGTTCAAGAACATCATCTGCATCGGCGCGCTGTCGGCGCTGCTCGACATGGATATCGCCGAGCTGGAGAAGCTGGTCGGCGAG
>Ga0180217_1002445_pt1 | contig 17264 bp, 15 predicted proteins | sample eDN3rd37CBELigOP_FD_128521 | JGI IMG/M metagenome (GOLD analysis project Ga0180217, IMG submission 128521) | Enriched Organic Plus compost microbial communities from Emeryville, California, USA - eDNA 3rd pass 37_C BE-Lig OP (version 2) (version 2) ... | reverse complement strand
GGCGTTCGATATCGATATCTGACGGGCGTCAGGCCGGCGATTCTAGAGAATGATTCTGCGCACTTTTCGGGATCATGCTTCTCGTCTGAGCATGATCTTGTCCGAAAACCGCCCCGCACTTTTCGGGATCATGCTTCTCGTCTGAGCATGATCTTGTCCGAAAACCGCCCCGCACTTTTCGGGATCATGCTTTTTGCCCGAGCATGATCTTGTCCGAAAACCGCTTCGCACTTTTCGGGATCATGCTCTAGCTCGCATCCGCCGAAACGGTGTGCACGATCGCCCCGGTCACGCCGGCGCCCCAGCGCGGCTCCTCCGCGCCATCGCCCCAGCGGCGCGGGCGATAGAAGATATGCGCGCCGATGCGCGTGTGGCGACGCATCGAACGCACCCAATAGGGACGGACATAATTGGCGTGATAATGCGTGGACTTGCCGACCGTCGGCACCCAAACCTTGCCGTCGAGCGTGTCCTGCGCGATCTGCTGCGCCTGCTTCCAAAGGTCCGCTTCGTTGAACACCCGTCGCGTGCCGTCACAGGCGAAGGTGAACTGGCAGGCCAGCCGCCGATGGGCATTCTGGAACACGACATCGCAGACCTTGGACGGATAGAACGGCGAGAACACGCGGTTCATCACCACCTGAGCCACAGCCAACTGGCCCTGTCGAGGCTCGCTGCGAGCCTCGAAATACACCGCCTCCGCGAGGCACTTCTTGGCCCTCGCCAGTTCGCGACCCGTGAGCTTGAGCCGTTCGGCGGGGGTCTTCGGACGCTGCTCTGCGCCCGTGACCTCGCCCTTGCGGGCCACGCTTTGATCCTCCTCGGCCTCCGACGGGCCGCTCTCCGACAAAAGCGCGGCCGGATCGACCGACGCGAGCGTCATGCGCCCTGCCGGAGCGGCTGGTCCGACAGGCAGCGCAAGCTCGCCCGCCGGCCTCAGGAAGGATTCCGAAGGAACCGAATGCACGACGATCTCGCTCGCATTCGCAACCGGATCGGGAGCAAGCGCCAGACGATCGCCCTTGCCGCTGCGATTGATCTGCGGCAGCTCCATCGGGTGGATGTAGGTCAGAGACAGCGCCTTACCGGGCCCTGATTGATCATCATAATCCGCGGAAGGGCTGACGCGTCGAACGTCCAGTTCGGGAATGTTGGTTCCGAGCGGCCGCGGAAAATTGAAGCTCGCCACGCTCCTGCTGCCAAAGGGCGATGCGAGCACATGCGCCCGCCAGCGCTGCGACACCTCCGGCTGGCTGGCCAGAAGCGCGCCGAGATCCTGGTGTGCGATGGAGGCCGGCAGCGTGCCGAGCGCAAGGAGGCAGACGCCGAACAGGGCCCTGCGGAATCCTTTCGATCGTCGACGCGACGCCACAACCATGAAAACGCTCAAGCAACATCGGTACACGCCGTCGCGGGAATCGAGCGCACCATCGCGCGCCCCGAGCCGGGCCAGCGAGCGGTGGCTCAAATGCGACAGGTTTTGATATTGTCCGATTAACCTTGCGAAGCCGTTAATTGCCGCCCGCGTCGGTGGCAGCATGCAAGGTTTCGTCTTGAACGAGCCGCCGGCGCGGTCAAAGCCGTCTCACTGGGCCTCGGCATTCCCGCAACGCCGACCGGGATGCCTCACCGTCTATCGAACGTCGGCGGAACGCGCTTGGCGGCGATTTCCGGCCATCTGGAGTGGCCGCAAACGACCACTCCGCCAACCGAGACATCCAATCCGCCAGTCGTCAGGCCTGCCCGGCCGCCCTCTGCCCCAGCGCCGCCTGAGCCGCCGCCAGCCGGGCGATCGGCACCCGGAACGGCGAGCAGGACACGTAGTCTAACGCCGCCTCGTGGCAGAACTCGACGGACGACGGATCGCCACCATGCTCGCCGCAGATCCCGACCTTGAGACCCTTGCGAACGGCGCGGCCGCGCTCGACGCCGATCTTGACCAATTCGCCGACGCCCTCGCGATCGATCGAAACGAACGGATCGGCCGGGAGAATCCCGCGCTGGGTGTAGATGCCGAGGAAGCTCGCCGCGTCGTCGCGCGAGATGCCGAAGGCCGTCTGCGTCAGGTCGTTGGTACCGAACGAGAAGAAGGCGGCCGATTCAGCGATCTCACCCGCGAGCAGCGCCGCGCGCGGCAACTCGATCATCGTGCCCACTTCGTAGGAAAGCCTCTTGCCGGTCTCCTTGCGGACGGCCTCGGCCATGGCGTCGATCCGGGCCTTGACCAGATCCAGTTCGGCCCGGCTCGCGATCAGCGGAACCATGACCTCCGGCTTCACAGGCTTGCCGGTGCGCTTCCCAGCCTCGACCGCCGCCTCGAAGATCGCGCGGGCCTGCATCTCGGCGATCTCAGGATAAGCGATGGCGATGCGGCAGCCACGGAAGCCCAGCATCGGATTGAACTCCGACAGCTCCTTGGCACGGTCCGCAAGCTTTTTCGGGTCGGCGCCCATCGCCTTGGCCACCTCCTCGATATCCTCCTCGGTGTGCGGCAGGAACTCATGCAGCGGCGGATCGAGCAGCCGGATCGTCACCGGACGTCCGGCCATGATCTCGAACAATTCAGTGAAGTCGCCGCGCTGCATCGGCAGGAGCCGCGCCAGCGCCGCGCGACGCGTGCGCTCGTCGTCCGCGAGGATCATCTCGCGCACGGCCTGAATGCGGCTGTCATCGAAGAACATGTGTTCGGTGCGGCACAGGCCGATGCCTTCCGCGCCGAAGCGCATGGCGATGCGCGCATCCGCCGGCGTGTCGGCATTGGCGCGAACGCCGAGCGAACGCACCTTGTCGGCCCAGCCCATCAGCGTGCCGAAGTCGCCGGACAATTCAGGCTCGATCATCGCCACACTGCCTTGCAGCACCTGCCCGGTGGAACCGTCCACCGTGATGACGTCGCCGCGCTTCAGCAGCACGCTTCCGGCTTGCAGCGTCTGCGCCGCGTAATCCACCCGCAGGCTGCCCGCGCCCGAGACGCAAGGTTTGCCCATGCCTCGCGCCACCACCGCGGCGTGGGATGTCATGCCGCCGCGCGTGGTGAGGATGCCCTCGGCGGCATGCATGCCATGAATATCCTCCGGAGAGGTCTCCACACGCACGAGCACGACCTTGCGACCGTCGGCCTTGAGCTTCGCCGCCTCGTCGGACGAGAACACGATCTCACCGGTCGCGGCGCCGGGCGAGGCCGGCAGGCCCGTGGCGATGGTCTTGCGCTCGGCATTGGGATCGATCGTCGGGTGCAGAAGCTGGTCGAGCGACGCCGGCTCGACGCGGGCCACCGCCTCCTCACGTGTGATCAGGCGCTCGTTCGCCAATTCCACGGCGATCCGCAGCGCCGCCCGCGCGGTGCGCTTGCCGGAGCGGGTCTGGAGCATCCAGAGCTTGCCCTGCTCGACCGTGAACTCCAGGTCCTGCATGTCCCGGTAGTGCTTTTCCAGCTTGGCGTAGATGCGCGACAGCTCCTTGAATGCCTGCGGCAGCGCACTCTCCATCGACGGTTTGTCGGACCCCGCCTCGATGCGCGCGGCCTCGGTGATCTCCTGCGGCGTGCGGATACCCGCGACCACATCCTCGCCCTGAGCGTTGATAAGGAATTCGCCGTAGAGCCGCTTCTCGCCTGTCGAAGGATTTCGGGTGAAGGCCACGCCCGTCGCCGAGCTGTCGCCCATGTTGCCGAACACCATGGCCTGGACGTTGACCGCCGTGCCCCAGCCTTCGGGGATGCTGTGCAGCAGCCGGTAGGTCTTGGCGCGCTGGTTCATCCAGGAACCGAAAACCGCGCCGATCGCGCCCCACAATTGCTCGTCGGGATTCTGCGGGAACGGATTGCCCAGCTCCTCCTCGACCCGCTCCTTGTAGCGTTCGACGATGTGAACCCAATCGTCGGCGCTCAGATCGGTGTCGAGGGTGTAATCGTTGCGCTGCTTGTGGTCTTCGAGAATGTCCTCGAAATGATGGTGCTCGACGCCCAGCACCACGTCCGAATACATGGTGATGAAGCGCCGGTAGCTGTCATAGGCAAAGCGCCGGTCGCCCGACAGGCGGGCAAGCGCCTCCACCGTCTCGTCGTTGAGGCCGAGGTTCAGGACCGTGTCCATCATGCCGGGCATGGACGCACGGGCGCCCGAGCGCACCGACACCAGCAGCGGATTGTTCGGATCGCCGAAGCGCTTGCCGACGATCTTGGCGATATGGGCCAGCCCCTCGCCGACCTGCTTGGCCAACGTCTTGGGATAGGTCTCGCCGTTCGCATAATAATGCGTGCAGACCTCGGTGGTGACGGTGAATCCGGGCGGCACCGGCAGGCCGAGATTGGCCATTTCCGCGAGGTTGGCGCCCTTGCCACCCAGGAGATTCTTCATCTCGCTGCGGCCCTCGGCGCTGCCTCCGCCGAAGCAATAGACCCATTTTCCGGCGGGCTGGCGGACAGCCTTCGCCGGACGCTTCGCGGCCGGCAGTGCTGTTTTTTTGACGGACGAACGCGCGGGAGCGGCCGGGCGGCGCTTGGCTTTGGCGGACCGGCCGGTCTTGGGTCGAGCCCCGGCTTTGAGCGCGGATTTTTTCTTGGCCGAAGACGTCGTCTTCACCAGAGACTTGGCCCTCACCTTGGCTTTCGTCTTGGCCTTAGAACGGTTCTGCGCCTTTGAGGACGGACGGCGTGCCATCGAAACTCCTGCTATTTCCATCAGCCTTGGCCATGACCCGTGCCCTGGCGTTTCCCCCATATCATTGATTCGAAGCAAGGAGCGCCCGGCCCGACCGTAATGAGGATTCACAGTCTAGCCGCCATGACGGCCGGAGTCGCCGATCCTGTTGGACGACCACTTTCCGCCGGGGCCGTTTCCGGTATTGTAGCGGCTCGCCGGCGCGACCGACACAACTGCCGGATGATGATCCCAGGGGAGCCCCAACGATGGCCAGCTACAAGCTTGTTTCCTATCAATCCGATAAAGGCCCGCGCGCCGGCCTTGTCGTCGATGACAAGGTTTTCGACGCCGCCGCGCTGACGAAGGAGGCGTCCTACGACAGCGTCCTGGCGATCCTGGAGGATTGGTCCGCCGCGAAGGGCATCCTGAAGAAGGCCGCCGAGGGAGCCGGCAAGAGCAAGGCCAAGAGCCAGGCGCTCGGCCGCACCAAGCTTCTGCCGCCCGTGCTCTACCCGCCGACGATCTATTGCGCGGGCGCCAATTACTCCGACCACATGCTGGAAATGGCCAAGGCGGCCGGCATCCCCCCGGCCCCCGATCCGCATGAGGTCGGCCTCAAGCCATGGCATTTCATCAAGGTGTCGCGCACCGTCACCGGCGACAAGGCCACGGTGAAGCTGCCTGCCGCCTCTCAAAAGGTGGACTGGGAGGCCGAGCTGGCCGCCGTGATCGGCCGCAAGGCCAAGAACCTGACGCTCGACAAGGCGCTGAGCTGCGTCGCCGGCTACACGATCGCCAACGAGCTGTCCGCCCGCGACCTCGGCAAGCGGCCGCAATTGCCCGACACGTCGCCGTTCAAGTACGATTGGGTGGCGCACAAATGCTTCGACGGCGCCTGCCCGATCGGTCCCTGGATCGTGCCGGCCAGCGAGATCAAGGACCCTCAGGCCCTCGGCATCAAGCTGTCGGTCAACGACGTCGTCAAACAGGATTCCAACACCGCTGGCATGATCTTCACGCTGGCCGAGCAGATCGCGCAGCTCTCCTCGCGCATCACGCTCTATCCCGGCGATGTCATCCTGACGGGCACGCCCGCCGGTGTCGGCGCGGGCCGGGGCGAGTTCCTCAAGGCCGGCGACGTGACCAAGGTCTGGATTGAGAATATCGGCACGCTGACCAACAAGATGGCCTGAACGCCAAACATCTGATCTCGACCAGAGCCGTTTCAGTTCTGACGGAATCAGAACCGCGGTTCTATCTGCCTGTTTGATCGCATTTTCTTCACGCGACCCGGTGTCCACTTCGCTTGAAAATGCTCAAGTCGCGACCAGACCATTCTCGAACGCGCCGGCCCGCTCCCATCGGATCGCGGCCGGCGCTGTTCATTTGGAGTCGGACCTCCGGTCGTCCCTCCGGTCATTCTGGGGATGCCCATAATGGGCTTCGCCCATCAATCCGAAGCGCTCCTCCAGCCATCCGACGACGACCAGCAGCAGGAGCGTCAGGATCACGGCGACAAGAACAATTCGCCAGGCACCCAGTCCGCAGGCGATGCCGAGCGCGGCCGTCACCCAGACCGTCGCAGCCGTCGTCAGACCATGCACGCGCCCCCCGCGCGCGTCGTGAAGAATGACGCCGGCGCCGATGAAGCTGATGCCAGCCATGATGCCTTGAACGATCCCCTGCACCACCCGGCTCAAGGGATCGGGATGGGCGGCAAGGTCGGCGAATTGTATCGCCGCGAGGGAAACGACAGCCGCCCCGAGCGCCACCATGCCGAGCGTGCGCATTCCCATCGGCTTGCGGGTGAGGTCCCGGTTGAGGCCGATGACCATGCCAACGCCGACCGCGGCGCCGAGGCGCAGGACGATGTCAATCCAATCCCAGTCCCAATTCCAGTCCATCGGTGCGCCGCCTATACATGCTGGGCGATAACGCCTGCCGCATGCTCCGTGATATCGAGCACGGTCTCCAAATGGGATCATCGCCGAGATCGTTGTCCGGCCTCCAGCATGCTCGAACGCCGAAAGGACGATACCGGTTCCAATGTCGCGACGCCGGCCAACGCCGTCAGGCCGGGATCGCCGCCAGTTTTCCGGCGAGCACGCGGCTTTGGTCGATGAGAAACGGCGACAAATTCCGTTCGAGATCGTCGCTCCAGCGTTCGCGCAAGGAGACAAGGGCCAGATTCCCCAGAACGCGCTTGTCAGCACCGATGATGGGTGCCGCCATGTTCATCTTATCGGCATCCCGAAGTTGACCTTCGGTCACCGCATAGCCCCGCTCGCGAATCTGCCCCAACATTTCAAGCATTTGCCTGCGCTCCGGCAATCGCGAGCCGTTGAGCGGTGAGGGTTTCGAACGGCTTAGAACCGCATCGATTTCACCCTGCGGAAGATGAGCCAGGATGGCGCGACCAGACGCGCCCCAAGCCAGAGGGAAGCTGTCGAAGACATTGATGCGGATTTCATTCTCGGTTTCCGGCGCCTTGGTGCAGGCGATCGCCATGCGCTCTCCGCGTCGCGGCAGATATATGTAAAGGAAGCACGTCTTGGCGGTCTGGCGCACGATCTCGCGCATGACCGGACCGGCGGTCTCCAGCAGCGGCAGCCGATGGTTCAACGCCATCGCCATGCGGAAGAACTCGGCGCCGACGCAATAGCGCCGGCCTGGCGCGCGATCGATAACTCCCATTCCCACCAGCGGTTGAAGCAGACGGTGCACCGTCGAGGCGGCAAGACCACTGCGGCCGGCGATCTCCTTCAGCGCCAAGGCCGACGGCTCCTCACAGAACACCGTCAGCAACGCGATGACACGCGAAACCACGTTCGAGTCCTGCTGCATTCCTCACTCCGGGTCATCACCATCGGCGGTTCGCCACTCACACGACACCTGACGGCGGTCTATCGGCCGCGACGCCTCCCCGCATGGCCGTCGATGAAGGCGCTGGACGCTAACACGCCGGCCGCAGCATAAGAAGCACCAGCCACCCCGGGGCGACCGGTCCCAATATTGGACCATCGGTCAGGCTGGTTTGACCGGTCGCCGATATCAACCGGCAGGGGCTGGGACAGGAACCGCAGCATTGATGATGGCGGTGCGGCCATCCTTCGTGGATGCCAACGCGTCCTTGAGCGCCGCGCGGAATTCGCCGGGCGTCGCCGCTTTCGCTCCGAAGAATCCAAACGGCTGGCCCAGCTCGTCGAAGGCCGGCGCCTCGATGGAAACGCCATAACCGAAATCGGTGTTGGTGTTGCTGGTGGCGCCTTCGGGATAATATCGGCGATGGCCGCGCCGCATGGAGGCGTAGCTCTGATTGTTCATCACCACGACGATCACCGGCAGGTCGTAATGCTTCGAAGCCCCGAACGCCTGGATGATAGGATTGTAGAGCAGACTTCCATCGCCGACGAACAACACCACCGGCCGCTCACGCGCGGCGAGCTTGATACCGAGCGACAGGCCGAGCCCCTGTCCCAACCCGCCACCGTTGTGACGGAAGAAGCTCTGAGCCCGATTGAGCGGAAGATGCTGACGCAAGCCGGCAGAATGGGTGATCGTCTCATCGACATAGATCGTGTCCGCCGGCATGACCGCCGCCATGACCTCCGCGATAGCCGGCACGCTGAGCGTCTCACGCTGCGACGCCGCATCGCGTTCGGCCCTGAGCTTCGCATCCATCTCTTGATGCACGGTGGTCCATTTGGCGCGACGCGCGTCAGCGGCATCCCGATCGACGCCGATCGCCTCCAGCGCTTTCATCAGCGCTTCGAGCGAATGGGCAAGATTGCCTTCGACATATTCGTCGGCTTGGAGATTCTGGTAGACGAGCCAGTCCTTGATCGGCTGTTCGCCGAGCGCGACGATCCGGCCAGACGTGACCGGCTTCGACGGCGGGCTCCAGGGCGTGCGGCCGCCGACCAGCAGCACCAGATCCGCATCGCGCAAATATCGTCCGGCGTCGAAACCGATCCAGAGCGGATTGTCGTAGGGGAACACCGCGAAATTGGCGCCCGCCACGCCAGCCACCGGAACGGCCGCGACCTCGGCCAGCCTGACCAACGCGGCATAAGCGTCGGGATCCTGGCCGGCCTGTTCCGCAACGATCATCGGATTCTTGGCCGCGACCAGCGCCGCCGCCAACCGCTCGATATCCTGCGAGGGCGCCACCTGGAGCGGCGCGTCGGGCACATCACGCAACGTCTCGGGCGGAGTCCAACCCTCAAGCATGTACTCCATCGGGATGTCGACGTGGACCGGACCCTTCGGCGCGCGTTGCGCCATCTCGCCCGCACGAACGACGCTCTGGTACAGCGTCACCGCGCTGTGAACGCGGCCCGACCATTTGGCCATTGGCGAAACCAGCCGATCGGCGCCGCCGACACTGACGCCGGCGTACCATTGCGGCTCCATGGGCCGATCCGGGTCCTCGCCGGGCGAGACGGATTCGCCCGACAGCACCACCATCGGCACCTCCCCGCGTGTCGCGCCCGCCAGGCTCATCGCGCCATGCATCATGCCGGCACCCGCATGCAGCAGCACCGCCTGCATGCGGCCGGTGACGGTCGTGTAGCCGGTGGCGATGCTGAGCGCGAGCGTCTCATGCCAGCACTGGATGAACTGCGGGCCGTTGCGGCCCTCGATGCGCTGGCGGCTCATCGCCTCCCAGAACGGCGACCATTCGGATCCGGGCGAGGTGACCACATACTCCACACCAAGACGGCGAATAGCCTCCAGCACCGCCTCTCCGCCGTCTTTCGCTGTCGCGGTCATCGCCCGCATCCTCCCGCTATCCTCGATTATTTCGGCGCGTGAACCGGAACCGACATTTCGCCAATGCCATCGAACTTCAGCTCCATCGTGTCGCCGGGCTTGACCGGACCCACGCCCTGGCATGTGCCCGACATGATGATATCGCCCGGATAAAGCGTGTAGATCGACGAGGCCCACGAAATCTGCCGGGCCAGGTTGAGAATCATCTCGCCCGTGTTGGCGGACTGACGCAGCTCGCCACCGACATGGAGCGTGAAGTTCAGCGCCTCGGGGTTGGGGATCTCATCGGGCGTCACCAGCCACGGGCCGAGAACCGAGAAGGTGTCGAGCGACTTGCGGAAGCTGCGATCCTCCTTGCCGCGGATCACCATGTCGAGGGCAATCGCATAGCCGGCGACGACGCTGAAGGCATCGGCTTCGGAGATCGGTCCGGTCTTGCGACCGATCACGACGCCGAGTTCGGCCTCGTGGTCGGTGCGACGATCCGGGAAACGGATGACGACGCCTTCGGACGGGCCGACAAGCGAGCTGGACGACTTGAGGAACAACCCCTGCTCCTCCAGGGAGCGCTGGCGGCCGGCGTTATAGACCGCGATCTCGGCATCGGCCTTCGCCTCCGCCACATGGGCGTGATAGTTCGACGGCGTGCCGATGATCTTGGACGGGTTGGCGACCGGGCTTAGCAATCGCACGCTTTCGACCGGCACCGGCTTGGCCTGGTCGGCCAGACGCTCCATCGGCTCGCGAAGCCGGTCCAGATGGGCAATCAGGTGATCACCCCATGGAACCGGGTATTTGATGGGCGGGAGTTGATCGAGAATGGCGGTGACGTCGTGGACGGCGCCGTCACGGACCAAGCCGATCCGGTTGTCATTGTAGCGGCACAGTTTCATTGGCGGTCCGAGCCTCCATCGCGGGATGTTTGGTGTTCGTACTCCCCTAAAGCACGAATCCCAATGGCCGGGAACAGGCTTGAGAGAGCCGTGAATGGATCCTCCAAGATCAACGATCGGCCTTCGTCAGTCCCTCATGCATCCGCCACCGCTTGGGATGCGCCCCGCACGCGTTCGACGATTGCCGCCGGATCGGCCGGCAATGCATTTCCGCGCCAGGCGACATGTCCGTCCGGACGCACGAGCACCAGCGCGCGTTCGTAGAGCGCCGCGACTGGCGGCTCGCTGATCGTATGCACGGACAGAGGCACGCCGCGATCGCCGAATGCCTTTTCAAAGGGCGCTGTATCCGGGGCCTGCTCGCCAAGCCGCAAAAGGGTGAAACCGTGGCCGAACAGGTCGAGCATCGAGCGTCCGTCCGCCAGCCAGGCGTGGGGCGCGCGCGATCCCGGCCGGCTCGTCGGCTTGTATTCGGTGATCGTATCGACCCAATCGCCGCCGTCATCGTCCCAGCAGATCGGTGAATTCTCGTAGCGATAGCCGAGCGCCGTGCCATCGGTCATGTAGGTGCGGCGGCTGTTCCCGCGGATCTCGTCGCCAAGCGCCTTGCGCGCCGCGTCCGCCTCTGGCCCCTCCTGAACGATGCGCGGATCGATGGAGAGCTTTTTCTGGATCGTGATGTTCTCCGTCGCCTGCCCAACGTTGCGCACGGCCACCGGCCGCCGCTCGGTCTCGTAGCTGTTCAGAAGCTCGGGACCGCCCCATCCTTGAACCAGCGCCGCAAGCTTCCAGCCGAGATCGATCGCATCGCCCATGCCGGTGTTCAGACCGAAGCCGCCCTGAGGCGTGTTCTGGTGTGCGGCATCGCCCGCGAGAACGACGCGGCCACGGCCGTAGCTGTCGGCCACGAGATCGCGCGACAGCCAACGGCTGATCGAAACGACCTCGTAGTCAATGTCCGCGCCGACCGCCTTGCGGATCAACTCGTCCGGGTCGAGCTTGTCCATGGCGTCGTAGACATGCTTGCCGCGCAGGCCAAGCCGCCAAAAATCCTGACCGTTGATTTCCACCAGCACGCCCCAGACACCGGTTTCACCGATGATGAAATGCAGCGCCGCCTTGCCCTTGTCATGATGGCTCCACAGCTCCGGCGAGCGGAAGAAGATGTTGACGTTGTATTCAAGCGCCGGATTGCCGTGCATCTCGATCCCAAGTGTCTTGGCGATCGAACTACGGCCACCACAACAGGCGACGAGATAGTCGGCAATGATCGTTCGGTGCTGTCCCGTCGGCAGATCGATGACCTTGGCTTCGATGCCTTCATCGGTTTCGACGTAGGATTCGAACCGGCAATTGGGTTGCAGCGTCACCGTCTCAAACCCGGTCGCAAGCTCGCGCAAGATGGGATCGAGCCAGAGTTGATTGCAGCGCTGCGGGCGCTCGGGACTGAGAACGGTCGGCCCCTTGCCGCCATGGCCGGGCCGGTCGAAGCGCGCGATCTCATGGCCGGTCAGGCTGGTGATGTACAGAACGGTATGCGGGAAATCCTCGGGCGTTCCGCTGGTGCGGACCTTGTCCGCGATGCCCCACCGGCGAAAGAACTCCATGGTGCGTGCGTTCTCGGCGTTCGCGCGCGGAAAATCGGACGGGCCCTTTCCTTGATCGACGACCATGCAGGACACACCCCGCCATCCGAGATCAGCCGCCAGTGATAGACCGATAGGACCACCGCCGACGATCAGGATCGGGGTTCGAACCACAGGTTCATGTTCGGACATGCTTCGGGCCACCTCTTCAATTCGTAACGCATCGGTCGTGCAACGGAGGATTGCACGGCGCAGCAATGCTTCCGGCCGCGCATGATGTCGCTCCGATCACCGTGTCGGCACAATTGTCGCAGTCATGAAAAGAACACCCGCGTTCCGCTTTCCGCAAGCAGACGGACGACGCAGAACAGACTCAGGACGTCACTATTCCGGTAGCCGGAATTTGGCGACACAGCCCCTGCGTGTCTTGACGCAATCTATGGAAGCAAAGCTGTGCGAGCCGCGTGCGTGGGACGCCGATGAGACAAAAAGCCGACGCTCGGCCCGCCGAACCGTCAGATCCATGCCAAGCGGCATTCAGTGCCCGAGAAAATTCCAACGGGGCAGAGTCGAGCCAGCCCACGAGCGCATTCGTTACGAGGTTTCGTTATGACGGTCCTCGCGCTCCTTGCGCTCAGGTGGAGGCGGCGGATGGTTCTTGGGATCCTGGGCCGATTGACCCGGCCACTTCCATGGTTCAGCCGTGCCCGCTCCAGGGGTGACCTTCTCCCGCTCCTTGTCCGCGGTCATGCCTGCTCCTTTCCGGGATAAGGATTGTCCTTGAGCAACCGCGCCAGATGCGCAGCATTCGAGGCGAGCGACGCCGACCATTCGGTAGTCGTCTTCGGACTTGGATTCAGATCCTTGTAATCGATACGGCCCATGGCTTCGCCGACCCAATAGGTTCCGCCGCCGGCGGGGATCGTAAACCCGACATCAGCCAAAGCCTGCGCGACCTCGGCGATGACATGATGGGCGCCATCCTCGTTACCGACGACCGCCGCGAAGGCGACCTTCCCGTATGTCGGCAACCGGCCGCGATCGTCCTTCTCACCTAAAAAAGCGTCCATGCGCTCCATGATGCGTTTGGCAACGCTTGAAGGCTGGCCAAGCCAGATCGGCAACCCAAGCACGAGAATATCGGCGTCCAACATACGCTGACGCAGACCGGGCCATTCGTCGCCCGCTCCCTCGTCGGCGGACACACCCGGCTTGATATCGTAAGCAAGGGCGCGAAGCACCTCGCCGGCAACACCCTCGTCGGCGAGGTAGCCCATCACCTGAGCAAGCATCAATTGAGTGGATGAATCCTCGCCCGGAGGCTTGAGCGTACAATTGAACGCCAGGGCCTTGAGAGATGCCATGCCAATGTTCCAATCGCGGTCGAAGCAGCGTGATTGTCAACGGCAACCCCGCGGCCGATGTTCCTCTCCGAAAAAGCCGAGCGGCCCCGGCTTGCGCCTGGAGCCGCTGGGGGCCGCATTGGGCTCGACCGACGGAGCCGCCGCGTTCGGCGACAACTATCCTGTTAGTCCTGCGCCTCGTTGGGTTCGAACTCCGGCGCAGAGTTCAACTGCTCTTTCGTGACGTTCAGGACAATCCGGATGTCGTCATCATCGGTAGCCGCCGCATTGTCGGCTGGCGTCGCCTGGCCCGTGGTCGATGCTCGCCCATCCGCCCTGGACTCGGGCATCGGGCGCTCCGCCGACTTCTGGCGCGCCTGGTCGGCGGGCGCACCCGCCATGCCGCCAGCGGCACCGACATCGCTGCTCATCTGGATGTCGAGCGCGGAGAAGTCCACGGCAACGTCCTTCTCGCCGATGCCGAGGAAGCCACCGACACCGATGACCGCCGCCACCGCGCGGCCATTGCCGTCCATGATGATGTCGTTGATTTCGCCGAGGGTCTCATCCTTGCTGTTGTACACGGTCGAACCGATCAGAAAGTCAGCCGACCATTGGTTCGCCTCTTGACGCTGCATGAATTTGACGCTGCCAGATTGCGCGGTGGCCGCCATCGGCTTTTGTGTCTCCTGCTGAGCCTGCGGCTGGGCCGGCTGACCCGCCGGCGGCGTTGCTTGAGCCAAGGCTGGACCGGCCAGCATCGTTGAGAACAGAAGAACGGTGAGATGGCGCCGCATGAGATTCTCCTATGGGCATGGGGTTGTCATCCGTCCGCCAACGCATCGCCTCGCACGTCGTTCCACCACATTGTTCCACAATGCGTTGTTCCCAGGTGTGACACAACGCGTCACCCGCCCATCGGAGCCATGTTTTTCGAAACATTTCGTCGAAAACGTTCAGTCGCCCGAAGTCACTTCGGCGTGTCGTCTATTGCAAATCCCTTTGTGGCCACATCCGCAAGATGAACCAGCGTGCGGCGCAGCCGGTCTGCTTCTCCCAAAGGCAAGTTGCTTTCCATACTCGCATGGACCCGCGTCCAGGTTGGAACGGCATCGGCCAACAAGAATCGCCCGGCATCGGTCAGTCGCATGACACGGCTGCGCCGGTCGCGGGGGTGTTGCATCACGTCGACGAGGCGGCGCCGTTCGAGCGGCTTCAAGGCGGCCGTCAGGGTCGTGCGATCCACCGCCAGCAGGGTCGCGACGCTGCCGATGGTCGGCGGCTCGGGGCGATTGAGCGCCATCATTAAAGAGAATTGACCGCTGGTCAGGCCGAGCGGCCGCAGCGCCTCGTCAAATCGACGCGCCAAGGCGCGGGCGGCGCGCTGGGTGTGCAAGCACAGACAATGGTCTCGCACAAACAGCGTCGTTTCGAATTTTACGGGGGCAGGGCTGGACATGACCTATATATGTTGATATCAACGTTTACTGTCAATGGACGGGGCGCCAGCGACCAAAACGGACTTTCGTCCCGGCCAGAAGTAGCCGAGTCATCAAAGGAGTATCGAGATGACCGCCGAAACGATCACCGCATCTCCACCCCGCCCCGATGCCGCCGTCATGAAAGGCGTGATCCCCTATTTGGGAATGGACGGAAAGGCGGCCGAGGCCGCGGACTTCTACTCCCAAGCTTTCGGAGCCCGCGACATCGGACGTGTTCCCGATCAAGAGAATCCGGGCCGCTTCATGCATGTCCAGGTCGAGATCAACGGCGGCTGTGTGATGATGACCGATTGCCGCGATCCAAGCGTCACGGAAACGCCGAAGCCACAAGGCGTGCACATGCAGCTCATCGTTACCGATGGCGACACATGGTGGTCGCGCGCGGTCAAGGCCGGCTGCACCGTCACCGTTCCCTTCGAGCGTCAGTTCTGGGGCGACCGCTGGGGCATGTTGCGCGATCCATTCGGCATCGATTGGGCGATCGGTGAACCCGCAGAGTAAACCAGGAACAGTCCGATGAGTTACGTGGATGGATTCGTAGCGGCGGTGCCGACCGCCAACCGGCAGAAGTTCAAGGAGCACGCGGAGATGGCCGCGGCCATTTTCCACGAATTGGGCGCGCTCAAGGTCGTGGAATGCTGGGGCGATGACGTCCCCGACGGACAGGTCACTTCGTTCCCCATGGCGGTCCAGCGGCGCGACGATGAAACCGTCGTGTTTTCGTGGATCATCTGGCCGTCGCGCGACGTGCGAAACAAAGCCATGAAGGCGATGATGGCAGACCCGCGGATGCAACCGGATGTCAATCCCATGCCTTTCGACGGCAAGCGGATGATTTTCGGCGGCTTCGAAACAATCGTGGACGTCTGAAAAGCGTTTCTCCGTCGCGGCACTCTCCGCCGCGCCCGCTGCTCTGTCCTATATCAGCCCGTCCTATGCGACGGGCACGGTTCATCGTTCCCAAGGAGCGATCAGCCCGCAACGATGAACCGCCCTCGTCCATGGCGTGACGCATCGTGCCGTCACACATGCCTGAACAGGCATGGACTCGCACGCGTCACGCGATGCGGCCAGCATCAGGAATCGCAAGCACCATCGGCGGCGAGGAGCGCGTCCCAAACCGCTCGCAAGCTGCCCTGCTGGATTGTATCCTCCTGCACACCCAAGCCTTCACACCCAAGCGGCCGCGTTGCCGAATCGGGTGGGTGGGTTATTTCGAAGGAAACAATCATAGAGGGAGGAATGACCATGACCACACGCCGTGAGTTTCTCTCGCTCGCCGGTGGCGCGTTCGCCATGCCGGCCTTCGCTCGGTTGGGCCACGCCCAGGACAAATGGCCGACGCGCGCCATCCGGGCGATGGTGCCGTTCGGCGCCGGATCCAGTATCGACGTTGTCGGCCGCATCGTGTTCGATCCGATGTCGCGTGATCTCGGCCAAAGCATCGTGGTGGACAATCGCGGCGGCGCCGGCGGCTCGATCGGATCGAGCCTGGTCGCACGCGCCGAACCCGACGGCTACACGATCCTCGTCAACGCCTCGGCGCACTCCGCGGCGCCTGCGGCGTTTCCGAACATCAATTATGATCCCGCCGCCGATTTCACCGGCGTCGCCATGATCGGAACCGTTCCGAACGTCACGCTTGTTTCGGCGTCTTCCGGGATCAAGTCGCTCGATGAATTGGTCGCGCGCGCGAAAAAGAGCAAGCTGACATTTTCGTCCGCCGGTGTCGGCAGCGCGACCCATTGGGCCGTGGAACGATTCCGGCTCAGCGCGGGCTTCGAAGCCACGCATGTGCCTTTCAAGAGCGGACCCGAGGCGACGACCGCGGTGATGACCGGCCGCGTGGACTTCTGCTGCATGGGCATCTCATCGGCGCTGTCCTTTATCAACGAGAAAAAGGTGGTTCCGCTCGCGGTTTCAACACCAAAGCGCTCCAGCGCCCTGCCGGACATCCCGACCACGCTCGAGGCCGGCTACAAGGATTCAGACTACAGCTTCTGGATGGGCATTCTGGCTCCCGCCAAAGTGCCGCGTCCCATCGTCGAGCGGTTGCGGGAAGCGACATTGAAAGCACTGGAAGAGCCGATGGTGCAGAAGCGATTCAAACCGCAGGGGATCGAGCCGATGCCGCTGACGATCGATGAATTCAACGCGCTGATCCGACGCGAAATCCAGGCCAACAAGGAGTTGGTGAAAGCCGCCGGCTTGAAGTTCGGCTGATCCCTCCGCACAACAGCATCAAGCACCGCCGGCCGGAGACTGATCCCCGGCCGGCGGTGCTGCTTTATCGTGCTTGAGACAAAACCGCAGATCGCTTCCACCACAATCGAACGACCGAGGCACCGCAGACATGATCCCCTCCGACATCGATCCGACCTCCGGCTTTCGCCTGCCGCTCCCCGACCGGGACGACCTCGACGACGAGCGCCGCGCGCTCTACGACCGCGCCCTGACGCCCGGCGTCAAGACCGTCGGCTTGCATGGTCCGGCCGGCGTCCAGCTTCACACCAAGGCCGGGCCG
>Ga0180217_1002444_pt1 | contig 17266 bp, 16 predicted proteins | sample eDN3rd37CBELigOP_FD_128521 | JGI IMG/M metagenome (GOLD analysis project Ga0180217, IMG submission 128521) | Enriched Organic Plus compost microbial communities from Emeryville, California, USA - eDNA 3rd pass 37_C BE-Lig OP (version 2) (version 2) ... | reverse complement strand
GCTGGTGAACGGCACGCGCTGACGGCCAGCGGCCTCGATCATCGCCATGCGAACGGCGGGATCCTTGTCCGGCGAGCCGAAATGCGCCTGTCCCCGCTCACCGAGGCGTGGCGAAATGGTCTCCAGCATGATGCCCTGCGAAACGCTGACCCTGCGCAGCCGCGCGATGTCCTCCTCGCTCATGACGCCCGCATTCACGTGGGGCAGCAGGCTCGTTTCCTTGAGGATCAGTGCACAGACTGCTTCGAGATAGTCCACGGTGGAAGCATAGCCCATCGCCTGCAGGGCCTCGCGCGCCGCTGCGTACCGCAGCTCCGGCTTGTCACCGAGTGTCAGCAGCGCCTCATGGCAGCCCGCCTTCTCGCCGGCGCGCGCGATGGCGAGCACATCGTCCGGCGACAGATAGGCATGACCCGCCTCGCGCGGCGTCTTGGCGAAGGTGCAATAGCTGCATACGTCGCGGCAAAGCCGGGTCAGCGGGATGAACACCTTGCGGGAATAGCTGACGACGACGCCATGGCCTTCGGCACGCAACGCCCGCGCGCGCGCCAGCAACCCGTCCAAGGACATCGCCTCCAGCACGGCAAGCCACTGATCCGCACCCATCGGCCGCGCCATGCGCTTCGTGCCCTGGTTCATCGTCATCTCCTAAGCCTGGACCACCTCGCCCAGCCGCACATAGTTCCGGCCGCCGATCCGCGCGATCGGCGCGAACGCTGCGGGATCGATCTTGCAGTCCTTGGCCAGTCCATGCTGCGCATGCATGGCGACGACTCGGCCAATCACCAGATGATTTGGCGCATCCCCGAATTGCGGAATCTGTTCGAGCCGGCATTCGAACTGAATTTTCGTGTCAGCCAGACGCGGCGGCTTCACGCGCAGCGAGGGCATCGTACGAAGGCCAAGCAAATCCACTTCGCTGACATGCGGCGGATGATCCTCGCTGGCTCGCTGAACGATTGTCTCCCAGCCCTCGGGCACCATATTGATGACGAATTCGCCGGTATCCCGCACATTCGTCAACGTGTCCTTCGTGCTCTCCGGACGCGGGCCAACCGAGAAGGCCAGCAGTCCCGGATCGACCGCGAGGATAATGAACTGGCTGAACGGCGCGGCATTCACCACGCCATTCGGGCCGAGCGTCGTCACGAATGCAATGGGCCGCGGGATCACCGCACCGGTCAGCACCTTGTAGCGCTCGGCACGGCCGAGCGCATCAAGGTCGATATGATCGAACGATGTCGGGCCCACGCTCACGTCCCCTCTATGCCGGAACTTTCGCCATCACGTCACTGGCAAACCATTCGATCTGTTCGTTCATCTCGCTCACCGAATCGGCCGGGAACATCAGCGCACTGCAATGGTCGACGCCGATTTTGCGAAGTGTCTCGATCTTTTCGAGGATCACGTCAGGCGAGCCGACAAGGTTGGCGGTCACCTGATGGCTGAGATCTCGTCCCGTATAGGAAAGCGAGACGCGATGAGCCACGAGGCCGCTTTCCATGTAGCGCTTTTCGGCCTCTTCCATCGTCCTGCCGACCGTCACGGAGAACTGCGGCGCGATCTCGATCTCGGACGGATTGCGGCCAAGCTCGGCCGCGCGGGTCTTCAGGCCCGCGATGCGCTCCTCCATCTCCTTAAGCGGACGCCAACCCGGCAGCCAGCCCTGTCCATAACGCGCCGCGCGCTCGACAGCCTCGAGATTGTGGCCGCCGATATAGAGCGGGAACGGCTGCGCCCGGCTCTTCGGAAACATTTCGATGTCCTTGAACGTATAATATTTCCCCTCGAAGCTGCAGCGATCTTCGTTGAACAGGAGTTTCAGCGCCGCAAGGCCCTCGTCCATCATGTCGCCACGCCGCGCCTTGGCGTAGCGCGAGCCGCCCCACGCCTGAAACTCCTCCCGATAGGCACCGAGACCGACCGCCATGATGAAGCGGCCGTTCGTCATCTGATCGAGCGTGATCGCCTGCTTGGCGAGATAGACCGGATCATGCATCGGCAGGACGGTGAGCGCGGTGCCGAGCTTGAGCCTGGTCGTCGCCGAGCCGATCGCGGCGAGCACGATCATCGGCTCGTAGAAGTTGGGCGGCTTGCCGGGAAACAGATCGCGGACATAGTTCTGCGTCGTGACATGGTCGTTGCCCCACACCGAGTCATAGCCGAGCTTCTCGCAAAGCCTGGCCTGCTCCATGAAGTCCTCCGGCCCCGCAAACGGGATTGGATACATCACACCTTCAAAGCCGGTCGAAAGGCACACGCTGAACTTCATGTTCCACCCTTTACTGATTTCAGGATTTTTGCGATCTGGTCGCCGTCGCGCGCGCCGGCCACCACGATTTCGTCAAGCCCTGCGGCCCGATAAGCGCTGAAGCGGTCTCGAACCTGGGCAGGCTCGCCGCTCGCGGCGTGGCGCATGACGATTTCGTCCGTGATCAGGCTTTCAGCGCGGGGCCAGTCCTCGGCAAGCACGGCTTGGTTCACCCGTTCCTGATCGAGCACACTGCCGGCGACGGCGAGATTGTCCTTGTGGTGCGGCCCGCGCAGCAAAATGGCCAGCGTGCGCCGCAGCCGGTCATGCGCCGCGCGCGGATTATTGTCCACGGAAGCATAAACCAGGCCGGACGTCTTGACTGCACGCCCCTTCGCGCCGCGCTGGACGCGCTCCAGCGTCCGCTCGACGAATTCGACGGACGATCCGGCGCTGATCAGCACGCGATCCGCGATCGCGCCCGCGAGTTCAAGCATCTGCGGGCCAGACGCGGCAAGCGCCAGCGGCACGCGGCGCGCCCCGGTCGCGAGCCTCCGGTCGCGAATGGAGAACACCTCGCCGGCGACCGTCACCGCCTCGCCCGCGAGCAGCGCACGGATCGCCTCGAACGCCTCCCGCATCGCCTTCAGCGGCTTTGCAGCATCGAGCCCCACAGCCTTGAGGTCAGCCGGCGCGCCGACGCCGAGACATAACGTCACGCGGCCGGGAAACAGTTCATCCAGCGTCGCCGCCATCATCGCCGCCTGAACCGGATGCAGGGTGAACGGATTCACCGCCATCAGCGCTACGTCCATCCGCGCGCTGCGCTCCAGGGCGAGCGTCGCGAGCGTCGCCGGATCGCGTAGGAACAGATGGTTGGCGATCCAGATACGCGCCGCGCCGCCCGCCTCGCCGCTGGCGACCTTATCGAGGAACATGGCCGGCGGATCGCGGCCGTCGCAGGAGATCGATACCTCAGACAAGGCTCTTCACCGCTTCCAGAATTTTGACGTAGCCGGTGCAGCGGCAGATGTTGCCGCTCAGGAAGTGCCGGATTTCCGCCTCGGACGGCGCGGCATTCGTTGCCAGCAGCGCGGTGGTCGCCAGCACCATCCCAGGCGTGCAGAAGCCGCATTGCAGCGCGGCGTGATCGACGAAGGCCTGCTGCACGCGGCTGAGCTGGTCACCCGCTGCAAGACCCTCGATGGTCGTGACGGATCGACCGTCCACGTCCACAGCCAGCGTCGTGCAGCTGCTGACGGGCAGGCCATCCACCAGGACCGTGCATGCGCCGCAGACTTCAACATCGCAGGATCGCTTGGTGCCCTTCAGGCTCAGCGCGTTGCGCAGCACGTCGATCAGCAGATCGAATGACTGGACGCTGAGCGTAATCTCGATGCCGTTCAGCGAGATCGTGATCCGGGCGGTCTCCGGGAGGTTCGCCTCAGCCATGGACCGTCTCCCCGGCAAGGCAGGTATCGGCGGCCGTGCGGACGGCGCGCTGGGCAAGTACGCCCGCGAGATGCTGTTTGTAGTCCGCGCTGCCATGGATGTCGTCGTGGGCTGCAAGTGAGGCGCCGGCTGTGATAGCCGCCGCCGGCAGAACGTCCATCAGGTCGTGCGGGGGCACGCCGGCAAGCACTGCTTCCAGATCGTCGAGGCAGGTCGGGCGATCAGAAATCGCACCGGCCCAGACACGATAGCGCCATCCGCCATCCTGCCTGGCGCAGCCCGCCGCAATGCCGACGGCCGGTCGCTCCAAATGCCCGAAGCTCTGGTAGCTATACGCGCTTCGCGGCAGCGGCAGAGGAATGCGCACAGCCACGAGCAACTCGTCTGGCTCCCGCACTGTCGTGAACTCCGCCTCGATGAAATCGGCAATGGGAACCCGGCGCGCCGTTTCGCCATTGCTGAGCTCGACCGACGCACCGAGTACCGCGAGTAACGCGGGCGGATCCGCATGGGGCTCGGCAAAGCAGAGGTTGCCCGCCAGCGTTCCGGCGACCCGCACGCGGATGTTGGCGACGTTGTTGCTGAGCGCCGCATAGGTAGGCAACAGCTTTTGTACCAGCGGGTCGGTCGCGATCCGATGATGCGACATGCGCGCACCGATCACGATCTCGTCTCCGTCGCGGCGGATTCCGTCCAGCGCCGCGATCCGCTTCAGATCGATCAGATGCGCGTAGCGCAGCACGCGCGCCTTCATTGCAAGCAGAAGCTCGGTGCCGCCCGCATAGACCGAGGCCTCGTCACCGAAGTGCGCGATCAGGTCATGCGCTTCGGCAAGCTCGGTCGGCCGGTGATGCGTGAACGGCGGCAGCAGCATTCAGATCGACTCCAGCTCCGTACGGAATCTCGTCTCGAACTGCGCGAAATTCTCCTCGGCCTTCTTCTTGATGATCGAATGGCCCATGGAGGCGAGACGCCCGGCAATCTGCAGGTCCGCGGTCACTTCAAGACGGCTGCCGCTCTCGATCGGCGTCAGCGCGACATTGAATGCCACATTCATCGTCGTTCCGGTGAACTTGTCCTTGCCGGAGGCGTGGGCGCGCACGAGGCTCGGTTCGGTGTGCTCATCCACCACGATCTCGGCGGGCACCTCAAGCTTGAACGGCCCGATCTTCTGCTTCATCACCGCGCGATAGAGCTTGAGCTTCTCCTGCTCCTCCACCTGCTCGCAGCCAGGAATGCAGCCGGCGATCCGACCGATATCCACCATCACCTCCCACACCTTCGCCGGTGGCTTCGGCAGGTCGACCTCCATCCTGAAATCCATCTCAGGCATCCTTCTTGGTTCGCAGGGCGCGCCACACGCGCTCTGGCGTGAGCGGCAGTTCAGTGATGCGTACGCCGTGCTCGCGCGCGAGCGCGTTGGCGATGGCGGGCGCGACGGGAAGAATCGCACCCTCGCCCATGCCGCGCATGCCGCCGGGGCCGGGCCCGTCGCCGTTCTCGATCAGCACGGTGTGAAACACGTCGGGCACCTCGTCGATGGTCGGCACGTGATAGTCGATCATGGTGGCATTGATGGGCTGACCGTCGGCATAGAGGAGCTCCTCCGAAAGTGCATGGCCAAGTCCCTGAATGGCCGCACCTTCGTCCTGCCCCTCGGCGCCCTTTCGGTTAATGACGCGGCCAATATCAGCGACGCTGACATAGCGACGCACATGGATCTCGCCAGTGTCTTCGTCGATCTCGACGCCACATTGGCCCGCGGCCGTTTCCCAGAACAGCGGAGCCTGCACCAGCCGACCTTCACGCGAATGCGGCGAGATGCGACCGATGCCGATGATCTCACCGCTGTCGATGCCGTAATACGCGTATAGCAGTTCAGTGAATGTCCATGACCGGTCGCCGGCGACAATGCCGCCTTCGCACAACCTGACATCCGCAGGCTGGACACCAAATGCGATGGCTGCGATCTCGGCCAATTGCCCGCGGATATCCGCCGCGGCATCCTCCGCTGCGAGGCCCATCATCAGCGACGAGCGACTCGCGCCGGTGCCCCAGTCGAACGGCGCGACCACCGTATCGGGCGTCACGACCGTTACCGCTTCCAGCGGCTGTTTCGTCTCCGATGCGACGAGGCGGCGCAGCGTCTCGCGCACGCCCTGCCCTATCTCGACGCTGTTGCAGACGACCTGGATCGAACCATCGACCTTGAGCCGCACCATCAGCGAGGCAACCGCCAGGATGCCCGGATCGGAAATACCAAGCGCGGTGCCCTTGGCCAGCTTCACATCAGGCCCGGCCGCCTCGATGCGACTCATGGCCTGCGCGGCGATGCCCATCGCCTCGCCCATGTCCACGTCGATGGGGCGCAGATCCGGACGCACCGGCTCGCCGCGCTTGAGGATATTGCGATAGCGCAGGTCCACCGGATCGATCCCAAGGCGATCCGCGATGATGTCCATCTGCGATTCGGTCGCCCAAACCGCTTGTGGGCCGCCGATGGAACGGAAGGCCGAGCCCGGCACGGTGTTGGTGTAGACCGCGGTGCTTTCGAGCTTGAGATTGGGGAAGTGATAGGGACCGATCGCGCGGTTCGCAGCCTTGATCGCGACGGCCGGTCCCGTGTCTGCATACGCGCCGCCATTCATCACCACGCGCACGTGCTTGGCGAGCAGCATGCCATCCCTGCTGACGCCTGTGCGCAGGAACACGGTGGCGCTGAGGCGACGGGCTGTCAGCATGGATTCAGAAATCGACAGGCAGACGCGGACCGGCCGCTTCGCCTTCCATGCCAGCGCGGCGACCAGCGGATCGATCTTCACCGACGCCTTGCCGCCGAATCCGCCGCCGACATAGGGCGAGATAATGCGGATGCGTGCGAGCGGCATGTCGAACACGCGCGCCAGGACCTTCTGCACGGCGGTGGGCGACTGGCCGCAGCTCCACACCGTCAGTCCATCGTCCCCGAACGCCGCGATCGCGCAATGCGCCTCCATGGCGTAGTGAAATACCATGGGAAAATCGAAGCGATTCTCGAACACATGATCGGCGGCGGCGAACGTCGCCTCCACGTCGCCATGCGCGTAGCTGTAATTCTGGAAAATATTGGTGCCCGCGACAGGCTTGGCCTCACCCTTGAAGTAGAAGTCCTTCAGCGTCTCATACGTCTCGTGAATGAGCGGCGCATCGGGCTGCATGGCCTCTATCGCATCGGTGACGAACGGCAGCGGCGCGTAGTCGATATCGATCAGTTCGATCGCCTCCTCGGCCGTCCGCTCATCGACAGCGGCCACCATGGCGACTGGCTCGCCGACATAGCGCACGCGGTCGATGGCGATCAGTGGCCTATCCTTCAGAAACAGGCCCCAATGGCTGTTCAGTCCTGCGATGTCCGCGCCGGTCAGCACCGCGACCACGCCGGGCATGGCCTCGGCCTGCGAGACGTCAATGCTGCGGATAAGCCCGTGGGGTATCGTGCTGCGCAGCACCTTGCCGTGCAGCATGCCGGGCACCACGACATCCGAGACGAACTCGGCGCGGCCGGTCACCTTATCCGCGAAATCGATCCGCGGCGTATCCGGCCCGGCCGCGCTCATGCGGTGCTCTCCACCGCGCCGATGCCGTCCTTCTTTCCGCGCACGTAGCTGTAGAGCTGCGAGACCACGACGATCACAGCAAGTATGAGGATCGTCGCGGAGATCGGTCGCGAAACGATGATGGCCATGCTTCCGTCGCCCATCAGGAGCGATTGCCGCAACGACGAGTCGAGAATGTTGGCGAGGATAAACGCCATGATCAGCGGCCCGGCATCGAGGCGTGCCTTGCGCAGCAGGTAGCCGACCGCTCCGAAGATCATCAGCATGCCGACGTCGATATAATTGCTGCGCAAGCTGTAGGTGCCGAAAATCGCGATCAGTAGAATCGCCGGTCCCAGAATCCATTCAGGCACCCGCAGCAACTGAATCCACAGCCCCACCAGCGGCAGGTTGAGGATCAGCAGCATGATGTTGCCGACATACATGGACGCGATCACGCCCCAGAATACATCGGCATTCTTTACCAGCATCAGAGGACCTGGCTGCACGTTCTGGATCAGCAGCCCCGCGAATAGCACCGCAGTAACGGCATTGCCGGGCAGACCTAGCGTGAGCAGCGGAATGAACGAAGCGGTGGCGGCGGAGTTATTCGATGACTCCGGTCCCGCGACGCCGGCAATCGCGCCGTGCCCGAACTCCTCGGGCTTCTTCGAGAGCTTCTTTTCCAGCGTATAGCTGACGAGCGAGGCGAGGATGGCGCCGCCGCCCGGGATAAGTCCGACGAGAAAGCCGATCACCGAACCACGCGCGATCGGCCCGCGCGATTCCCGCCAATCGTCGCGGCTTGGAAACAGCCGCCCGATCTTGCTGGCGATCAGCGAGCCCTGGTCCTTGTTTTCGAGATTGTAGAGAATTTCGCCGAGGCCGAACAAGCCCATCAGCATGGGCACGAGGTCGATGCCGTCGCTGATCGCCATGATTCCGAACGTGTAGCGCTCCGCGCCCGTGATGATGTCGGTGCCGACCAGGCCCAGCAGGATTCCGACGAACACCATGCACAGGCCGCGCACGGGCGAGCCGCCCGACAGCGTGGCGCTGAGCGCGAGGCCGAGCAGCGCCAGCGCGAAATACTCGGGTGGTCCGAACGACACGGCAAACTTCGCGAACAATGGCCCGACGAACACCAGCGCGCAGACCGCCAGCGTCCCCGCAATGAACGAGCCGATGGCGGCAATCGCCAGCGCCGGCCCCGCGCGGCCTTTCTTCGCCATCTGGTAGCCGTCGATGCAGGTGATGACGGATGCCGCCTCTCCCGGAACCTTCAGGAGAATCGAGGTGGTGGAGCCGCCATACATCGCGCCGTAATAAATCGATGCCAACATGATGATCGCGCCCAGCGGCGATCCTGCATGATAGGTCACCGGCAGCAGCACGGCGATAGTGGTCACGGGGCCGAGCCCCGGCAGCACGCCGACCAGCGTGCCCAGCACCGAGCCGATCAGGGCATAGAGCAGGTTCTCCGGCTGCAGCGACAGCGCAAGACCTTGACCGAGTTGTTGAAGGGTCTCGATCACGTTACCGCTCCGGGAACATCTGCATGGGAATCTTCAAGAGAACATGAAAGATCACGTATCCGAACAGGGTCAGCGCCGCCGCGCACAGGGCCGCCCGCCACCAGCTTTGCCGATGAAAGATCCGGATCCAGAGCGCCAGCGCGACAAACGTCGTCGGCGCGAAGCCCGCCCACGGCAGTGCCGCGGCGAACAGCAGCATGAGAATGATCGCGCCGAGCGGCTCGATCCGGAACGACGTCTCGTCGTCGGGGATCGGCTCACGCATCGCGATCGCGATCAGCGGCAGCAGGATGGCCCCCGCCGCGAAGGGAAGCAGGCCGGGGCCGGGACCATCATCGGTCCAGAACCCAAGGCCGAAGGCGCCGATACAAAAGACAAGCCCGAACGCGGCAAGCAGCGCGCCGGCCACGTAAGTCGGAACTATTCTCATCCTGTGCTCCGGATACATATGGCCCGTGCCGTCGCTCACTTCGCCTTGCCGATTTCCTTGATGAGCTCACCCGCCAGCGCGTATTCGCCCTCGACGAGCTTCTTCACATCCGCGCCGGGCATATCGACCACCTCCATCGACAGGCGCGCCATCGTCTCCTGGAACGCCTTGTCATTCAGCGCACCGCGGAATGCCGCCTCCAGCTTGGCGCGGATCGGCTCAGGCAGGCCCGCGGGAGCGATGATCGCCTGCACCGAGCGCAGCGACTTGTAGCCAAGCTCATGCAACGTGGGCACATCGGGATAGGCCTTGGCTCGCTCCGGCGTCGTCACTGCGAGGAGGCGCACCTGCTTGTCCGCGACAAAAGGCACCCATACAGATGTTTCAGTGACAAAATCGACGTGACCGCCCAACAGCGCGGGCATTGAGGCGGCCGAGCCCTGCTGCGGCACGTGGACGAACTTGGCGCCGCTCGAGAACTGGATCGCCTCGGTCGTCAGATGCTGCGTCGTGCCGACGCCTGCGGTGCCATACTTGATCGCGCCGGGGCGCTTCTTGCCATCCTCCACCAGATCTTTAAGCGACGCCCATGGCGCTTCGGATTTGACGGCGATGCCGATCACGTTGTCGCCGTAGTAGCTGATGTAGGAAAATGCATTGATCGGATCGAACGGCAGCTTGCGTCCTTGCAGGGCGACCAGATAGCCGGTGCTCGACAGCGTGCCGATGGTATAGCCGTCCGGCGCGGCTGACGCGAGCGCGGCCATGCCGATGGTGGTGGAGGCGCCTGGCTGGTTGATGATGACGATCGGCTGGCCGAGCGAGGCTTCGGCCGCCTTGGCGAGCACCCGCGCGGTCTGGTCGGTACTGCCGCCCGCAGCCCAGGGGACGATCATCGTGATCGGCTTTTCCGGATACTCGGCGCGGGCTACGCCCGTCCCGAGTGCGATGGCGAGAGCAGCACCTGCTACAGTCTTCAGACCTTTCGAAAGAAGCACGTCTCGTCTCCCGTGGTGGTCACTGGTTGGGGAAAATGCCGGCGGCCTTCAGGGCCGCGATGGCATCGTTTGTGTTCGCCGGCACGGCTACCATTTCGGGCTGAAGCGCGGCGGTCGTCGCGGGGTCCTTCAGGCCGCTCGCCGTGAGCAGCGTGACAACCTTGTCGTGGGGGCCGATACCGCCCCCTCGTACGAGTTGAGCGACAGCCGCAGCGCCCGCCGCCGACGACGGCTCGACATACAGTCCTTCGCCGCGTGCCAGGATGTCCTGCCACTCCATCATCTCGTCATTGCCGATGGTGAACGCTGCGCCGCCGGAACGGCGGATGATGTCAAGCGCCTGATAGGTACCGCGCGTGGCGCCAATGGAAGCCGCGATCGACTGCCGGTTGATGCGCATGTCTGGCGGCGCGTCCACGCCTTCCGCCAGCGCCGCGCCAAGCGAGCCATAGACCTCCGCAGCGACCATCTTCGGCATGCGGTCGATCCACCCGAACGACATCATGTCTTCGAAGCCGCGCCACATACCAAGCAGCGCGTCGCCATAGCAGACCGGCAGCACGCACCAATCCGGGACCTGCCAGTCCAGCTGCTCGACAATTTCATAGGCCAGCGTCTTGTAACCTTCGATGCCGAAGGGATTGCTGCCGACGACCGGCCCGAAGAACGGCGAGGTTGGAAACCAGCCGTAGCTGCGAACCGCGTGCTCCATCAGCGTCCAGCGGTCGGCCTTGTTCTCCACCACGATCACCGTGGCACCATATGCGCGCATCTGCGTCAGCATCGGGCCGGTGGTACCCTTGAAGGTGAACACCACGCAGGGCAGGCCCGCCTTGGCGGCGTAAGCCGCCGCTGCGGCACCGGCATTGCCGGACGAACTCGATACGATCACCTTCGCGCTGATCGCCTTGGCATGCGACACTGCCATGCAGGCGAGTCTGTCCTTGAACGACCAGGTCGGATTGCGGCTCTCATCCTTGCCGTAAAGCCCGCCGATGCCGAGACGCTCTCCCGCGCGGACCATGTGATGCAGGGGCGAACCACCCTCACCGAGCGAGACCCCGTCCTCCACGCTGACCGGCAGCAGATCGCCGTAGCGCCAGAGCCCGCGCGGCGCATCGGCTGCGGGAATGCTGCGCGGTCGGCGCAGCGTCTCATCATAAACGACCATCAGGTTGCTGCGCGCCACCGGACGGCACGCCGGACAATCCTCGGCGTAATGATCCGCCGGATAGCGCGCGTGGCAACGCACACATTCAAGGCCGAGGACGGCTGCCATCACAGCACCCGCAGCTCGGTGCTGCTCAGCATGAAGGAATCGACGCCGTCCTTGGTGACGACCATCGTGTCCTCCACCTGCAGCCCGGCGAAGCCCATCTCGTAATACGGTGTCTCGACGCAGATCACCATGCCCTCCTCGAACACGTCTGCGCTGCCGGGCGCGATGTTGGGCGCGTCATACCCGTCGAGCCCGATGCCGTGGCCGACATGGCTGCGCTGATAGTGCGGCAGCCCCTCACGGCGCACGGTTTCCACCGCCGCCTCGAACACGTCCGCCGCGCGCACGCCGGGCCGGATCATCTCGATGGCGCGATCGAGACCGACGCAGATCGCGCGGTGGTATTGCGCGAGCTTCTTCGACGGCTCGCCGATCACGCCGTTGCGTGCGATGTCGGCGCGATAGTGCTGGTAGCGGCCGCCGACATCGAAGCGGATGACGTCGCCGCGGCCGAGCTTGTGTTCGGACGGCTGAACGTTGGTCATCGCCCCGCGCGGACCGGACCCGATGCAGCCCAGCACCGGCATGCCGCCCTCGTTGATCGTCTTGGTATGAAACGCGCGCGCCAGATCCATCTCCGTCGCGCCTTCGCGGGCAACATCCAGCGCGGCCTGAATGGACAGGTCCGCGATCTGCGCCGAACGGCGCAGCCGCGCGATTTCCTCAGGTGTCTTGATCGCGCGCGCGTAACGGAAGACGTCGGCGGCTCGAACCAGCGTAGCGTCGGGCAGCGCATCGGCGAGCTTATCCCAGTACTGGGGGAGAATTCCGATCTCGTCGACGCCGATGCGCGCCTTCTCGAGACCGCGCGCCTTGATCGCCTTGATCAGGGCGCCGACTGCATCGCCCTGATCGTCCTGCGCGAGCAGCGCCGCCATCCGCTCGTCCCAGGGATCGAGCTTGACGTCAGGCGCGCGGTCCACGACGAACTTGCCGAAACGCGCGATGTCCTTCACCCACACTTCAGGGTCGGCTACGAGATCGATCAGGCCAGTGCTGGCGATCACAACCGGCTCGCCTTTGCCTTCCCCGGGAGTCAGCACATAGGCCTGCGGACCGCGCCGGATCCACTGGCTCATGGCCCAGAAACCGCTGGAATAGGTCACATTCTCCGGCATCGTCGCCACAATGGCGTCGAGACGCTCTTTCTTCATTCCCGCAAAGAGGCGGTCCGCGTTCATCAGCATCAACAAGGATCTTTCTGTTTATCGGAATATTCTCTGGTTCGGCGCAGATGCGCGGGCGCGGCGCCCAGCCGACGCGAAATACGTTCGGCAGCCGTCGTCACGATGTCGCGAAGCTTTTCGCGATCCTTGCTCTGCAACTGGCTGTGCGGCACTGCGCCGCTGATCCCGGCGACAGCCTGCCCGCTCGCATCGCGAATGACGGCGCCCACCGCGTAGATCGCATCGAGATTCTCCTGATCCGAAACCGCGTAGCCGAGCCGCCGCGCCTCGCTCAGCTCCTTCTGAAGAGAGCCGAAGGTCGTCCTGGTCTTGGCCGTCAGTGCGCGATAGGGCTCCGGTCCCAGCATCCGGCGGACTTCGTCATCGGTGAGCTCGGCCAGCAGCGCCTTGCCAAAGGCGGTCGAATGCAGAGCCCCGCGCGAGCCCGGCGCGCTGGTGATGGCGATCGGCCCTGTGCTCTGCAGGGCCTCCAGATAGACCATCGCTCCGTCACGCATCACGCCGAGATAGGCATTGATCTGGTCGCGCTCCGCCATCTCCCGCAGCTCCGGCAGGCTCGAGCCGCGCAAATCATTCTTGGCGAGAAACATCCGCCCGACCTGGAACGCGCGGTAGCCGATGCGATAGCGCATGCCGTCCGAGGCGTGCTCGACATAGCCGCCTGCTTCCAGCGTGGCGAGCAGCCGCTGCGCGATGCTGGGTGCGATCGAGAGCCGCCGCGCCACCTCACGAACGCCGATGTCCTCGCCAGCCTCGGCAAGCAGATCCAGCACGGCGAGCGCGCGGGTCACCGATTGGCTGATGGCCCGGTCAGGTCCCGTCTTGTCCCGACTATCGGCACGGCGTTCTTCTTTCATGATTCATGTAGCCGTTGGCCGGAACTTGAGTCAAGCGACAGCGACCGCGAAGCCGATACTCTCCGCAGAAAGTCCACGTCGCCGACGCGCTGGTCCTGGATTTAAAATCTAGATCGCGATCGCACGGCACGCCGCGCGTTCTACGGTTATGATCGCCATGGATATGGATAACGACGCGCACGATGGCATCGCCGGCCCTCTCACGATCACCTGCAAATCTTCATTTCAGTCGTGATGTTCAGACTGCGGCGGCTTTAGCCGGAGCCGGCTTCCTCGGCGATCGTCGAAAGCATCACCGTGCGGATTACCGCGGTGGCGGCAACAAGAAGCGGGCGAGGCTGAGCTGCGGGCACCTTCAAGCCGCAAGGCCGGCGGCGGCCTCAAGGTCAGATTGACAACATCCGGCTGAACAGGACCGAGAGGCGGCCATAGATCGGTTCGGGATCATGCGCGTCGGCCTCAATAGCGTCATCGACCACACCGTGCATCCCGTCAAAGATAACGATAGCGGCAGCGCGGACATCGGAAAGCATCCATGCGCCTGCCTTCATCCCCTCGGCCAGCAGTTCGGAAAGCTGTGCGATGACAATTTCCTTGTCCTTCGCGTTTCGATTGCTGTGGCGGAATTCATGAAACACCACATCGTGCAGCTTGTAGTTTGCGACATAGGCTTCGACCGTTCCGCGCAACCAGGCGTCGAACCGGGCCGGATGATCGTCTGGAGGACATTGCGCAATCAGATCCGCGACGCGGTTCGTGAAATCCCGCGAAAAGCGCTCACGCAGCGCCAGGATCACGTCCTCCTTAGTCGCGAAGTAATGATAGAAGGTGCCTTTCCCGACGCCGGCCCGCTCCACAATGTCATTGACGGTCGTCGCCTCAATTCCCTGGCCGATGAACAGCTCGGCCGCCGCCGACATGAGATCATCCACCCGCACCTCAGCGGGAAGGATCAGGCGTTTGCGGGCTCGGTAGTTCCGTGTCCCGCCCCCTCTCGTTCTGAGCGCCATCGGCTGCCACCTCTCCGCCCTATCGACCCATAGTCGATTGCTGCCACATTATAGCAATTCTTGAAAGGCTTATATTGATGACCGACGGTCGGTCTAAATACATTAAGGCACCGGAATCAATGACATCGGTGCATCATGGCCTCCTCCCGCAGATCGTTCGCCGTCGCTGCCGTCTATCTCGGCACCTTCATGGCCTCTCTTGCCATCAGCATCGTCAGCGTCGCGCTGCCTGCCATTCAGTCAGACCTCCGAACCAGTCTGTCCGGCCTGCAATGGGTGGTCGGAGCCTACACGCTCTGCCTGTCGGCCTTCATGCTCTCGGCCGGGCCGCTGGCGGATCGCTACGGGCGCAAGCGGACATGGTTGACCGGTGTCGCTGCCTTCACGATAGGATCAGCGATCTGCGCCGCCGCACCTTCGCTCGCGGTGCTGGTGACCGGCTGCGCCCTGCAGGGTGTGGCAGGTGCGCTCGTGATCCCCGGCGCGCTCTCAATTCTCACGCAAGCCTTTCCCGATCCGGCCGAGCGCGCCTCTGTCATCGGCGGCTGGTCATCCTTCAGCGCGATTTCGCTGATCCTCGGGCCGATGCTGGGAGGCCTGCTCGTCGATCATGTCGGGTGGCCGAGTATTTTCCTCGTCAACCTGCCGATCGGCCTTATCACCATCTGCCTTGGCCTGTGGGCGGTCGAGGAAAGCGCACACCCCGATCATGCCGCCCTCGATCCGGCAGGACAGGCGCTGAGCATCGCCTTTCTTGGCACATTGACCTATGCATTGATCAACGCAGGCCATGCCGGCTGGAGCGCCGCGGAGACAATCGGCCCCCTCGCCGCGGCCGCGATCGCTCTCATCTGCTTCATCTTGGTCGAAGTGCACTCGGCACGACCCGTTCTGCCGATCGATCTCCTCCGTCAACCGGCATTCGCGTCTGCCAACTTCGCATCCTTCGTGCTCGGCTTTTCGGGCTACACCAGCCTGTTCCTGTTCTCGCTGTTCTTACAACAAGGCCAGGGTTGGGCGGCGACGGAGGCCGGCTGGCGCATGGCCCCGGTCTTCGCTGCAATGCTGGTCGGCTCGTCCATGTTCGGCAAGCTCGCGTGCCGGTTCGGCCTGCATCGGCTGATGATCGCAGGCTATGTCCTGCTTGGCGTTGCGATGCTGGCCATGACAACGTTTACTCCGCTCACCCCCTATTGGATTGTCGCGCCAAGCTTTGCGTTGCTCGGCATTGCACAGGGGCTGGCGGTGCCGGCGACAGGCGCTGCCGCCATGGGAAGCGCTCCACGTGAACGAACGGGCGCGGCATCGGCGACAATGAATGCTCTGCGGCAAAGCGGCATGACCATCGGCATCGCCCTTCTCGGGACGATCATGAGCGCGCGGGCCGTGGCTTCGCTGGAGCGTGCACTTGCAAGGTCGGGCAGCGGTGACGCGGCAGCGGCTGCCGCCCTCGCCGTGCAGCGGCACGACATGCCGGCCGGCCTCTCCGTCGCGCCGGAGACATTCCGCACCATGCTGGAAGCAGCTTTCTCGCGAGGTTTCTCCGTCGCAGTTATGGTCGCGGGCCTTGCGGGATTGGTCGCAGCGGTTGCGCTCGTCGCCACCACCTTCCAGAGAGCACGCATCGAGCACAGGATCACAGCGGCTCACGACGCCTGAGAGGCTCAATCACAAGGCCTCCGTGAGCCACCGACGGAAACCTCTGCCCTTGATCTCGAGGTCTTGCTGCCAAAAGGAAAAGACCGCTCACAGTCCGAGCGCCCGTTCCGACCAAGGCTGTGGACTTCCAGCCCGACGCATTAGCGCTGTCGATTCGGCATTCGGCCGCGCTCGGCGAGAGCTTCCGCTACTTCATCGCCATCGCAAACGCCGCCAGTGAACCGGTGCAAGCTGCCGCTCGCACGTGGTTCCAGAACACCCAGCGATCAAGATAGTCTGCCCAGAGCTGTTCGCTGCTTGCGCCGCCAGGCCCGGCGGCAGCCAGCGCGTTGTTCATAGGCACATTGATGCCCATGGTGACGACGATGCTGCCGATGAGGTAGAGCGCCGCGCCGATCAGGATCCAGCCCGGCTTGGCCGTTTCGCCGAGCAGTGCGGCGGCGGCCAGGATCAGCGCAAGAACTCCCGTTCCCGCGAAGATCGCGAGAAAGAACGGATTTTGGATCACCACATTGATATGATTCATCGCCGTTATGCCTTGCGGGCCGGGCATTTTCGCCAGCGCCGGCATCACTGAATTGGAATAGGCAAAGAACAGGCCGGCCATGATCCCGCTGCCGAGCAGGGCCAGCAAGGTGATTGCAGGGATGAGCTTTGAGATCATGGCTGCTTCCTCTTGAGTGTCAGCAAAGTGCCATTACAAGCAGGCTGTACTGTCTTCCAAAGGCCGCTCGCCGCAGTTTCACGCACGTCGACGGAGAAGTCGCGCGGGGACGTTACCGTGCGCGGCGGTGCCATTGCCAGATGCTCGTTGCGCATCCACGGAGGAGCGATCATTCCAGTCCAACGCACGCACAGCGGAGCGCAGGGCAATGCCGCTGGCCGCCCGCGTCCGGCAAGCCGCCCAGCGGCGCGCCGTCCGGTCCTGCCGGCGCAGTCAATGACGAAAATCAGCCCTTCAAGGGATCGCGATGCTTGTTTATACAGGATATGAGGAATCCTCACATTGCATAATGTGATAAATCCTCATATT
>Ga0180217_1002441_pt1 | contig 17280 bp, 15 predicted proteins | sample eDN3rd37CBELigOP_FD_128521 | JGI IMG/M metagenome (GOLD analysis project Ga0180217, IMG submission 128521) | Enriched Organic Plus compost microbial communities from Emeryville, California, USA - eDNA 3rd pass 37_C BE-Lig OP (version 2) (version 2) ... | reverse complement strand
TGCATGGATGCGGTGATGATGTTCCTCTGCGGGTGGGTCGCGGCATCCGACTCGGCGATCAGCCCGCGGTCGACCAGCACCTGCACGAGCGAGTCGTCGTGCGACTCCTGCGTGAGCCCACCGTCGCGCAGGAGGTAGGCGCGCGAGTCCCCCGTGTGCGCGAGGATCACTGTATCATCCGGCGCCGTGAGCAGCCCCGTGAAGGTGGTCGCCATGCCGGCGAGCGAAGGGTCGTGCTCCACACGCGCACGCAGGTCCCAATTGGCGATCCGGATGCGCTGCAGCCAGTCGTCGAGCACGAGAGGCCCCCGAACGCCGGCCACCAGGCGATGGAGGAACGCGGACGACGCGAGATCGCCCGATGGTCCTCCCCCGACCCCGTCCGCCACGGCGGCGCCCCAGGGCGCGACGAATGCCGAATCCTGGTTCGTCGCGCGGTGCGGACCGATGTCCGACACCGCGGCAGCGCTCAGCCGCAACGGCACGTGATCAGCGCGCGAAGTAGCCGCGGTAGTACTCGTACACCCAGCCGACGATCGCGACGACGAACACGCCGATTCCGATCGGCATCAACCACGTGCCGACCGCCAGACCGATCATGCCGATTGCGGCCGCGAACGCGAGCACGATCGGCCACCACGACCACGGGCTGAACTCGCCGAGCTCCGGGTCGCCGTCATCGATCTCGGCGGTGAGGCGGTCTTCCGGAAGCTCGCCACCCTGCGCGCGGTGCACGCGGCTCACGTAGAACGCGATGAGCAGCGACATGAACGAGGTGAACAGCAGCGCGATGGTGCCGACCCACTCGATCCGGTTGACGACCTCGCCGGTGTTGTTGACGAGGTTCCACCACGTGTAGACGACCGCGACGAGGAAGAAGAACGCGCTGAGGACCCACCAGAGTCCGACGTTGGTCCGCATCTACTTCACTTCTCCTTCGGCTGCGTCGACAACGGGTGCAGCGGGTGCGTCCTTCGCAGGCCCCACGCCGACGGGCAGGCCCGCCTCGGGGTGGTTGAGGTCGAACGCCGGACGCTCGCTGCGGATGCGCGGGATCGACGTGAAGTTGTGCCGCGGAGGCGGGCAGCTCGTCGCCCACTCGAGCGACGCGCCGTAGCCCCACGGGTCGTTCACGGTCACCTTGGGCGCCTTGCGGGCGGTGATCCAGATGTTGAACAGGAACGGGATCATGGACGCGCCGAGGATGATGGCACCGACCGTCGAGACCTGGTTCTGCCACGTCCAGCCGTCGGCCTCGGAGTAGTCCGCGTAGCGGCGCACCATGCCGTCGACGCCCAGCCAGTGCTGGATGAGGAACGTCATGTGGAAGCCGATGAACAGCATCCAGAAGTGCACGTAGCCGAGACGCTCGTTGAGCATGCGGCCCGTCCACTTCGGCCACCAGAAGTAGAAGCCGGCGAACATCGCGAACACGACCGTGCCGAAGACGACGTAGTGGAAGTGCGCGACCACGAAGTACGAGTCGGACAGGTGGAAGTCCAGCGGCGGCGACGCGAGGATCACGCCGGTCAGGCCACCGAACACGAACGACACGAGGAAGCCCAGGGCGAAGACCATCGGTGTCTCGAAGGTCACGGATCCTCGCCACATCGTGCCGATCCAGTTGAAGATCTTCACACCCGTCGGCACCGCGATGAGCATCGTCATCAGCGCGAAGAACGGCAGCAGCACCGCGCCGGTGACGTACATGTGGTGCGCCCACACCGCGACCGACAGCGCCGCGATCGCGATCGTCGCGTAGACGAGCGTCTTGTACCCGAAGATCGGCTTGCGGCTGAACACCGGCAGCACCTCGGAGATGATGCCGAAGAACGGCAGCGCGATGATGTACACCTCGGGGTGGCCGAAGAACCAGAAGAGGTGCTGCCACAGCAGGACGCCGCCGTTGGCCGGGTCATAGATGTGCGAGCCGAGCACGCGGTCGGCGGCCGCCGCGAGGAGCGCCGCCGCGAGCACCGGGAACGCCATCAGGATCAGGATGCTCGTGACGAGCGTGTTCCACGAGAAGATCGGCATGCGCCACATGGTCATGCCGGGTGCACGCATCGTGACGATCGTCGTGATGAAGTTCACGGCGCCGAGGATGGTGCCGAAACCGCTCATGCCGAGGCCGAGCATCCAGAGATTGCCGCCGGCGCCTGGTGAGAACGTCGCATTCGCCAATGGCTGATACGCGAACCATCCGAACGCGGCCGCGCCCTGGGGCGTGAGGAAGCCCGACACCGCGATGAGCGAGCCGAACAGGAACAGCCAGAAGGCGAAGGCGTTCAGGCGCGGGAACGCGACGTCCGGGGCGCCGATCTGCAGCGGCAGCACCGCGTTCGCGAAGCCCGCGAACAGCGGCGTCGCGAACATCAGCAGCATGATCGTGCCGTGCATCGTGAAGAGCTGGTTGTACTGCTCCTTCGTCGGCACGATCTGCATGCCCGGCTCGAAGAGCTCGGCGCGGATGATGAGCGCCATCACGCCGCCGAGCAGGAAGAACAGCACCGACGCGATGAGGTACATGTAGCCGATCGTCTTGTGGTCGGTGGAGGTGATCCACTTGACGATGATGTTGCCCTTCTGCTCGACGCGCGTGGCGCTGAGCAGCGCCGCCTGGCGCGGCGGCAGGGTGGTCGGGCGACCCTGCGTCGGTTCCTGGAGCGGAAGCGTCGTGGCCATGATCAGCTGTCTCCCTCGTGCTCGGACGCCTCACCAGTGGTGCCGGGCAGGTTCTGCAGGCGGTCGTACGCGTCGTCGATGTCGCCGGTCTGCCCCGCGGCGCGGAGCGACTCGAGGTAATCCTCGTACTCTTCCTCGCTGACGACCTTGACGTTGAAGAGCATCATCGAGTGGTACTCGCCGCAGAGCTCGGCGCACTTGCCGGCGTACGTACCCTCTCGTGTCGGCGTGAAGGACCAGTAGTTGTCCTTGCCGATGTACATGTCCTTCTTGTAGAGGAAGTCGATGATCCAGAACGAGTGGATCACGTCGCGCGACTGGAGCTTGATCTTGACGGTCTGGTCGACCGGCAGGTAGAGCGTCGGCAGCGAGTCCTGGTCGATGTCGCCGTTCGGCGCGGGCTTGGCCTGGACGCCCATGGTCCAGACGGCGTCGGAGTTGTCCTCCTCCTCGCCGTCGTACATGAAGTCCCACGACCACTGCTTGCCGATCGCGGTGATCGACACGTCGGGGTCGTCGTACTGCGTCTCCAGGATCGTCTGGTCACGCGCGGTGAACGCGAAGAACCCGATGACGAGGATGAACGGCACGATCGTGTAGAAGATCTCGATCGGCATGTTGTACCGCAGCTGCACGGGCAGGCCGACCTGACCCTTGCGACGGCGGTATGCGATCGCGGCCCAGCCCATCAGGCCCCACGTGACCACGCCGACGACGAGCAGCACGATCCAGGAGTTGGTCCACAGGCCGGACACCATCTCGGTGCGATCGGTGGCGGGCGTCCCGTCCTCGACGAAGCCCGGAAGGAAGCCGTTCAGCTCGGTCGGCGTGCAGCCAGCGAGCACGACGGCCGCAGCGATACCGACCGGTACCAGGGCCCAGCGAAGACGGCGTTTCGACGGCACGGGCGCACCTTTCAGAGTTGCGAAATGTGACTGTGGCCAGTCTAGGGCAACCGCTCAGCCGATTCCGGCCAAGTCCCCAGAGTCCCCCGCTCAGCGGGTCGCGGATGCCTGGAGAACCGGCGTTCCGACGGCACGACGAAGAGGCCCGGACACGGAGGTCGCGGGCCTCTTCGAGCAGGCCGTTCAGTGGAAGCTGTCGCCGCAGGCGCAGCTTCCCGCCGCGTTGGGGTTGTCGATCGTGAAGCCCTGCTCCGAGATCGTGTCCTTGAAGTCGATCGTGGCTCCGTCGAGGTATGGGATGCTCATGTCGTCGACGATGACCTCGACGCCGTCGAAGTCCACCGTCTTGTCGCCCTCGAGGAACCGCTCGTCGAAGTACAGCTGGTAGATCAGGCCGCTGCATCCGCCGGGCTGGACGGCGACGCGCAGACGCAGGTCATCGCGTCCTTCCTGCTCGAGCAGGCTCTTCACCTTCTGCGCGGCGGCGTCGGTGAGCAGCACGCCGTGCTCGCGCGCGATCTGATCGGTCGACAGTGCGGTGTCGGTCATGGCACTCCTCCGGACGGGCCGCGGTGACGCGGCGGATGCTGCGATTCTACGCCCGCCGCATGTGAGCGGGCTCCGGAACCGCGGCGCGGCACTCCGCTCATCGGGTGCGCGCGTCGAGCTTCTCGAGCAGCAGCGCCTCGGCCACGAGCGCCTTGCGGAACGTCTCGAGGTGCAGGGACTCGTTCGGGCTGTGCGCCTTTCCGTGCGGGTCCTCGACGCCCGTGACGAGGATCTGCGCGCCCGGGAACTCGCGCACGAGGTCGGCGATGAACGGGATGGAGCCGCCCACGCCCATGTCGACAGGGTCGACGCCGTACGCCTCGGTGAACGCGTCACGGACGTCAGCGACGGCCCATCCGGATGTGTCGACGAGGAACGGGTCGCCGTAGTCCTGGTCGGTGAACTCGAGCTGCGCGCCGAACGGCGCGTGCGCACGCAGGTGCGCCTCGATCGCGGCATACGCGTCGGCCGCTCGCTGACCGGGGGCGATCCGCGCGCTGATGACGACCGCGATCTCGGGGCTGAGGGTGTTGGAGGCATTGGCGACACTCGGCGCGTCGATGCCCGTGACCGTGATCGACGGCTTGTTCCACAGGCGGCTGAGGATCGTGCCACGGCCGATCGGCGACACACCCTCGGGGAGCCCAGCCTCGTCGCGCAGCTTGTCCTCGCCGTACTCGGGAGTGGGAGCGTCGCGCTCCGTGAGGCCCTCGACGGCGACCGCGCCGTCCTCGTCCCACAGGGTCGCGAGCAGCTTGACGGTCGCCATCATCGCGTCGGGGACCGCTCCCCCGAACATGCCGGAGTGCGACGCGTGCTCCAGCGTGCGCACCCGCATCGTGAAGCGCGTGTTGCCGCGCAGCGACACCGTGAGTGCCGGCGTCTTCGCATCCCAGTTGCTCGAATCGGCGACGACGATGACGTCGGCTTTCAAGGCATCCGCGTTGTCGCTCAGGAACTGCGCGAACGACCGCGAGCCGACCTCCTCCTCGCCCTCGAAGAAGAGCGCGACGCCGAGGTCGAAGTCGTCGCCCAGCGCCTCCTTCAGCGCGCGGAGCGCGCCCAGGTGCACCATGATGCCCGCCTTGTCGTCGGCGGCGCCGCGGCCGTAGAGCCGACCGTCGCGCAGTGTCGGCTCGAACGGCGGCGAATCCCACAGGCGCTCGTCGCCGACGGGCTGCACATCGTGGTGGGCGTACAGCAGGATCGTGGGGCGCCCGTTGCGCGCGGCCCGCGTCGCGATCACCGCGGGCATGCCGAGCTCGTCGGTGCCCGGGATCGCCGCCTGCCGCACATCGACCGTCTCGAAGATCCCGAGGGCGCGCGCGAGGCCGGCGACGGCCTCGGCGCTGCGGCGCACTTCGGCCGGATCGAACCCGGGGAAGGCGATCGAGGGGATGCGCACGAGCGTGCCGAGGTCTGCGAGGGCCGACGGGATGCCCGTCTCGGCCGCTTCGCGCACTGCCTGGGGCCGGGAGTTCTCTGAGGTCATGCGGGTAATCTTAAGGGCACCCGTTTCCGCACGATCGAGGATCAGCCGTGGCCAGAACCCCTTCCGCACCCGCATCCGACGGAGCCTCCGAAGGCACCGTCCTCAATGGGGAGACCGCGCGCGGAACCTCGGGCAAAGGCCGCCCGACCCCGACGCGCGCCGAGCGCGAGGCCGCCCGCAAGCGTCCGCTCGTCGCCGACACGAAAGAGGCGAAGGCGCGTGCCCGCGCCGAGCTGGCCGCGCAGCGTGAGAAGGCCCGTCAGGGCATGGCCGCCGGAGACCCCAAGTACCTGCCGGCCCGCGACCAGGGCCCGCAGCGCAAGTTCGCGCGCGATTTCGTCGACGCGGGCTGGCATCTCGGCGAGGCGGTGATGCCCGCGATGGTCGTCGTCATCATCGCGACGTTCATCCCCGCGGCGATGGTCCAGTACTGGGCGTTCATCGGCCTGTGGATCTTCATCCTCTTCGTGGTGGGCGACATGATCGTCACGTCGATCCGCGTCAAACGCGCCGCGCGCGCGAAGTTCGGCGCGGACCGCCTCGAGAAGGGCCTCGGCTGGTACTCCGCGATGCGCACGATCCAGATGCGCTTCATGCGCCTGCCCAAGGCACAGGTCGCGCGCGGCCAGTACCCGTCCTGACCCGACGGATGCCGCGCACCCGCGCATCCGTCAGCTCGAGCGCGAGCGCGCCAGGCCGCGGTTGATCTGGCGCGCCCACAGGGGCCCGCGATACAGGTACGCCGTGTAGCCCTGCACGAGGTCGGCGCCCGCGTCGAGCCGCTCGCGGACGTCGTCGGCGGTCTCCACGCCGCCGACCGACACGACGCAGAACGACGCCGGCACCGCCGAGCGGACGAGCCGCAGCACCTCGAGCGACCGCGTCTTGAGCGGCGCACCCGACAGCCCGCCGTCCCCCGCCGCGGCGACGACCGCAGGATCGGTGGACAGACCTTCGCGCGAGATCGTGGTGTTCGTCGAGATGAGCCCGGCAAGGCCGAGGTCGACCGCGAGAGCGGCGATGCCGGTGATCTCGTCGTCGGCGAGGTCGGGGGCGATCTTGACGAGGAGCGGCGTCTGGCCGGAGGCGTCCTTCACGGCCTGCAGCAGCGGCCGCAGCGTCTCGACGGCTTGGAGGCCCCGCAGTCCGGGCGTGTTCGGCGACGAGACGTTGACGACGAGGTAGTCCGCGAGCGGCGCGAGCAGGCGCGCGCTGCGCTCGTAGTCAGCCGTCGCATCCGCCACGTCGGCGACGCGGCTCTTCCCGATGTTCACGCCGATGACCGGACGCTTCGCGCGCCGCCGCAGCTTCGCGAGGCGCACCGCGGCCTCCTCGGCCCCGCGGTTGTTGAACCCCATTCGGTTGACGACCGCGCGGTCGGGGATCAGCCGGAACAGCCGCGGACGCGGATTGCCCTGCTGTGGGATCGCGGTGAGCGTCCCGACCTCGACGTGCCCGAACCCGAGCGCGTAGAGCCCCTTCACGCCGACGACGTCCTTGTCGAAGCCGGCGGCGACACCGAACGGCGATTCGAAGATCAGGCCCAGCGCGTGCGCGCGCAGCGAACGATCGGGGCGCGTGAGCGCGCGGGCGACCCAGCTCGCGGGCGGGAGCCCCAGCATGCGGATCACAGCCATCGCAAGGTGGTGCGCGCGCTCGGGATCCAGGCGCGACAGGACGGTGCGGAAGAGGAGGGGGTACATCCCCTCCAGGCTATCGGCCGCGCTCCCCCACTCCCCGGCGGGTCAGTCGTCGGTCTCGTCGTCGCCCGCCGTGCTCGCCAACGCGTGGTCGGCGCGCAGCAGCGCGATCGCCGCCTCGAAGTCCTCGAGCGACTCGAACGCCTGGTAAACGCTCGCGAACCGCAGGTACGCGACCTCGTCGAGCTCGCGCAGCGGCCCGAGGATCGCGAGCCCGATCTCGTTCGTGTCGACCTGCGACGCGCCCGTCTGCCGCACGGTCTCCTCGACCTTCTGGGCGAGCACCGCGAGGTCTCCGTCGGTCACGGGACGCCCCTGGCACGCCTTGCGCACGCCCGACATCACCTTCTCGCGGCTGAACGGCTCGATCACGCCCGAGCGCTTGATGACGTTGAGGCTCGCGGTCTCGATCGTCGAGAAGCGCCCACCGCACTGCGGGCACTGGCGGCGGCGACGGATGCTGAGTCCGTCGTCGCTCGTGCGGGAGTCGATCACGCGCGAGTCGGGGTGGCGGCAGAAGGGGCAGTGCATGGCACCGACAGACTACGCCCGACGAGCGGCGGCGGCTTCTGCCGGCGCCGACGGGTCGGCGGATTCGAAGCGGACGGTGATCGCCTCGCCGTGCGCGGGCAGCGCCTCGGCATCGGCCAGGACCACGATGTCGTCGCGCACGCGCGCGAGGGCGTCGTGGTCGTACTCGATGACCTGCTGCGGCCGGAGGAACGTCGCGGCCGACAGTCCCGACGCGTAGCGCGCCTGCCCGCCGGTCGGGAGCACATGGTTGCTGCCCGCGAGGTAGTCGCCGAGGCTCACCGGGGAGTCCGGGCCGACGAACACGGCACCCGCGTGGACGAACTCCTCCGGGTGAGGATCGGCGAGGTGCAGCTCGAGGTGCTCGGGGGCGTATGCATTGGAGAAGGCCGTCGCGGCGGCGATGTCGTCCACGAGGACGATCGCCGACTGCGGCCCCGACAGCGCGGCGGCGATGCGCTCGGCGTGCCGTGTGCGCTTCGCGCGGTGGGCGACGTCGGCCGCGACCGCGTCCGCGAGGGTGGGCGACGTCGTCACGAGCACGGCCGACGCCTGCTCGTCGTGCTCGGCCTGGCTGATGAGGTCGGCGGACACGAGGCGCGGGTCGGCCGAGTCGTCGGCGACGATGAGGATCTCGGTGGCGCCGGCTTCCGCATCCGTCCCGACGAGTCCTGCGACGACGCGCTTGGCGGCCGCGACGAAGTTGTTGCCCGGGCCGGTGACGACATCGACGCGCTCGAGCCCGACACCCGGCACACCGTGCGCGAATGCGCCGATCGCGCCGGCTCCGCCCATGGCGTAGACCTCGGTCACGCCCAGGAGCCCCGCAGCGGCGAGGATCACGGGGTGCGCGCGACCGCCGTGCTCGTGCTGGGGCGGCGTTGCCAGGGCGATCTCTGAGACGCCGGCCACCTGCGCGGGAACCACATTCATGACGACGCTCGACGGATACACCGCCTTGCCGCCCGGGACGTAGACGCCCACGCGACGCACCGGCTGCCACCGCTGCGTGACGCGGGCGCCCGGTGCGAGCTCTGTCGTCGCCGCCGGCGGCACCTGCGCAGCGGACGCGGCGCGCACGCGCGCGATCGCCTCCTCGAGCGCCGCGCGGGGCCGCGGGTCGAGGGCGGCCACCGCGTCGTCGATGTGCTCCTGAGGGACCCGGATGTCGTGGCCGACCGTGCGGTCGAACTGCTCGGCCTGCGCGCGGAGCGCCCGTTCGCCCTCACGGGCGACGTCGGCGACGAGACGGGCCGCGGCGTGCTGGGCCTCCTCCCGCGCAGCGGTCGCGCGCGGAACGATCGCGAGGAGCTCGGAAGGGGTCTGTGTGCGGCCACGCAGGTCGATCGTGCGGAGCATCGTTCCAGGCTAGCGCGCGTGCCTGGGCGTTCCCGCGCACCGGATCCCGCCGGGCGGGCGCCCGGCGGATCACCGCACCGTTTCAGCCGCGCGTGACGCCGGAGACGTCGTGGAGGTAGCCGACGCGACCGTCCTCGTGGCGGACGACGAACGTGTCGCCGCGGTCCTCGATCACGAGCGCCCACGCCGTCGGGCCGATGCGGAACAGCGGGACGCCCCGCTCGTCGACGACGTCGCGCTCCTCGGGCGCGAGAGCCCAGAACGCCTGGTAGCGCACGGACGACGTCTGCTGCGCCGACTGCGCGGGAGCCCACTCCTGCGCGGCATCCGTGCCCTGCGAACCGTACGCGTCGCCGCTGTACGCCTGGTCGCCGTACCCGCCCTGGCCGTACCCGCCGCCCGTGTACGCCGCGGTCGACGTGTCGGGCTCGCCGTACGCCTGCGCGGGCGCGTACTCGCCGCCCGGCTGCGACGGCTCGGCTGCAGGGCGCCGCTCCGGCGCGGGGCGCTTGCTCACCGGGCGCGTCGGTCGCGCGACTTTGTGCGCGACCACTTCGGGGCGACCTCGGAAGTCCTCGGAGAACGGAGGGATGAGCGGTGCGAACACGGTCAGCACGACGCCCGCCAGCATCGCTGCGAACGAGACCCAGATCACCCACGAGCGCACCCACGGGCCGTTCTGGGCGACGATGCTCACGGTCTCCCAGATCCAGGTGAGCCACACCACGGCCGAGACCGAGAAGGCCACCGACGCGAACTGGTCGATCCCGAGCGAGCCGACACGGCGGATGCCCTCGGGCGAGAGGCGCCGCAGAACGATGAGGAACACCGCCACCGTCGGGAGGGCGATCGTCAGGATCCAGCTGATCCCGGCGGTCCACACCGACTCGAAGCGGAGGTTGTTGACCGAGAAGAACGAGACGACGAAGGCGACCAGCCACGCCACGCCCAGCGCGACCTCGCGGATCGAGAACGGGCCGACGCCGTACTGCGGGGGCAGTTCGGGGCCGCCGACGTCGTCGCCCACGACGGGCTCGGACTCGGCCGCACTCGTGCCGTCGGCTGTCGCGTCGGCCTGGGCCGCTGCTTCGTACTCGGTGGTCTCGCTCCGTTCGTCAAGCCTGCGCTCGTCTGTCACGATCTTCCCTTTCCGCACGACGTCTGTCCTGACGCGTGGCTGCGATCCTACTCACGGCTGATGAGACGACCGTGAGACAACGCCGATGTCTGCGAGGGTGGGTCACCCCAGGCACTGAGGCCCGAGCAGACCCTTGAGCTCACCGTAGAGGTCGGCTGTCACCGACACGGGATGCGGCACCTCGAACACCTTCGCGGTGCCGCCCCTGTGCAGCCGAAGCGTCACCTCGGTGTCACCGCGATGACGCTCGAGCACGTTCGCGAGCTCGGTCACGACGGACTCGGTCGCGCGGTGCTCGGGCATCTGCAGGATGAGCGGCCCGGATGCGTCGACAGCGCCCAGATCGGGCGCGAAGCACGACACCGCATGCAGGTTGAGGCCATCGTCCCGACGCGATACCCGACCGCGGACGACCAGGATCGAGTCGGGCTGCAGCATCGACTGGAACTCGGTGTACGTCTTGCCCATGAACATGACCGTCACCTCGCCGTCGAAGTCCTCGACCGTGATCATGCCGTAGGGATTGCCGCTCGACTTCGCCACGCGGTGCTGCACGCTCGTGACGAGGCCGGCGATCGTCACCTGGTCGCCGTCGCTCAGGTCGTCGGACGCGAGCAGGTCGTGGATGTTGATCGACGCGTGCTTCGCGAGCGGGATCTCGAGCCCCGCCAGGGGGTGGTCGGAGACGTACAGTCCGAGCATCTCGCGCTCGAACGCGAGCTTGTCCTTCTTCGTCCACTCGGGACGCTCCGGCACCTTCTGCGTCTGCTGCGGCTCGTCGTCGCCCCAGAGCGAGTCGAAGTCGAAACCGACCTCGCCATTGGCCTCGCGACGCTTGTCGAGCACGGCCTGCTCGGTCGCGTCCTCGTGGATCTCCATGAGCGCGCGGCGCGTCGCCCCCAGCGAGTCGAACGCGCCCGCCTTGATGAGCGATTCGACGGTGCGCTTGTTCGCGACGTGGACGGGCACCTTCGCGAGGAAGTCGTGGAACGAGGTGAAGGGCGTTTCGGCGCGCGCCTCGACGATCGCATCGACGACGTTCGCGCCGACGTTGCGCACCGCCCCGAGCCCGAAGCGGATGTCGTCGCCGACGGCCGCGAAGTACCGGGTCGACTCGACGACGTCGGGTGGGAGGACCTTGATGCCCATGCGACGGCACTCGTTGAGGTACACCGCGAGCTTATCCTTCGCGTCGCCCACGCTCGTGAGCAGCGCGGCCATGTACTCCGCCGGGTAATGCGCCTTCAGGTACGCGGTCCAGTACGCGATGAGACCGTAGGCGGCGGAGTGCGCTTTGTTGAACGCGTAGTCCGAGAACGGGACGAGGATGTCCCACAGGGTCTTGATCGCCTGCTCGCTGAAGCCGTTGGCCTTCATGCCGGCCTCGAAGCCCTCGTACTGCTTGTCGAGCTCGGACTTCTTCTTCTTCCCCATCGCGCGGCGCATGATGTCGGCCTGACCGAGCGTGAAGCCGGCGACCTTCTGCGCGATGGCCATCACCTGCTCCTGATAGATGATCAGGCCGTAGGTGGTGTCGAGGATGTCGGCGAGGGGCTCCTCGAGCTCGGGATGGATCGGCGTGATCTGCTGCTGACCGGTCTTGCGCAGGGCGTAGTTGATGTGCGAGTTCGCGCCCATCGGGCCGGGCCGGTACAGCGCGATGACGGCCGAGATGTCTTCGAAGTTGTCGGGCTTCATGAGCCGCAGGAGCGACCGCATGGGTCCACCGTCGAGCTGGAACACGCCCAGCGTGTCACCGCGCGCCAGCAGGTCGTACGCCGCCTTGTCGTCGAGGCCGAGGTCTTCGAGCACGAGCCGCTCACCGCGGTTCGCCTCGATGTTGTCGAGCGCGTCGTCGATGATCGTGAGGTTGCGCAGCCCCAGGAAGTCCATCTTGATGAGGCCGAGCGCCTCGCACGCCGGATAGTCGAACTGCGTGACGATCTGCCCGTCCTGCTCGCGCTTCATGATCGGGATGATGTCGATCAGCGGCTCGCTCGACATGATGACGCCGGCCGCGTGCACACCCCACTGGCGCTTGAGGTTCTCGAGGCCGACCGCCGTGTCGTAGACGGTCTTGGCCTCGGCATCCGTCTCGATCAGCGCGCGGAACTCGGAAGCCTCTTTGTAGCGCGGATGCTGCGGGTCGAACATGCCGTCGAGCGGCATGTCCTTGCCCATGACAGCGGGGGGCATCGCCTTCGTGAGCCGCTCCCCCATGCTGAACGGGAAGCCGAGCACACGACCCGCGTCTTTGAGCGCCTGCTTCGCCTTGATCGTGCCGTACGTGACGATCTGGGCGACGCGCTCGTCGCCGTATTTCTCGGTCACGTATTGGATGACCTCGCCGCGGCGACGGTCGTCGAAGTCGACGTCGAAGTCGGGCATGGAGACGCGGTCGGGATTGAGGAAGCGCTCGAAGATGAGACCGTGCTGGAGCGGGTCGAGGTCGGTGATCTTCATCGCGTACGCCGCCATGGAGCCGGCGCCTGAACCGCGGCCGGGGCCGACGCGGATGCCGTTGCGCTTGGCCCAGTTGATGAAGTCCGCGACCACGAGGAAGTACCCCGGGAATCCCATCTGCACGATGACCTGCGTCTCGTACTCGGCCTGCTTGCGAACCTCGTCGGGGATGCCGTCCGGGTAGCGCTCGTGCAGGCCGCGCTCGACCTCCTTGACGAACCACGACTCCTCGGTCTCGCCCTCGGGCACCGGGAAGCGGGGCATGTAGTTCGCCGAGGTGTTGAACTCGACGTCGCAGCGCTCCGCGATGAGGAGGGTCGACTCGATCGCCTCGGGGTGGTCGCGGAACACCTGCTTCATCTCGGCGGCGCTCTTGAGGTAATAGCCGTCCCCGTCGAACTTGAACCGCTTCGGGTCGTCGAGGGTCGAGCCGGACTGCACGCACAGCAGCGCTGCGTGGCTCTGCGCGTCGTGCTGGTGCGTGTAGTGCAGGTCGTTCGTGCCGACGAGCGGGATCTTGAGGTCTTTCGCGATCGAGAGCAGATCGCTCATGATGCGCCGCTCGATGGACAGCCCGTGGTCCATGATCTCGGCGAAGTAGTTCTCCTTGCCGAAGATGTCCTGGAACTCCGCGGCGGCGGCGCGCGCGGCGTCGTACTGCCCCAGGCGAAGGCGCGTCTGCACCTCGCCCGACGGGCAGCCGGTCGTCGCGATGAGCCCCTTGGAGTACTTCTGGAGCAGCTCGCGGTCCATGCGGGGTTTGAAGTAGTAGCCCTCGATGCTCGCCAGCGACGACAGGCGGAAGAGGTTGTGCATGCCCTCCGTCGTCTCGGAGAGCAGGGTCATGTGGGTGTAGGCGCCCGAGCCCGACACGTCGTCGTCGCTCTGCTCAGGCGTGCCCCACCGGACGCGGGCCTTGTCGGCGCGGTGCGTGCCGGGCGTCACATACGCCTCGATGCCGATGATCGGCTTGATGCCCGCGTCCTTCGCGGTCTTGTAGAACTCGAACGCCGCGAAGGTCTGGCCGTGGTCGGTGACGGCGATCGCCGGCATGCCCTGCTTGACCGCCTCCTGGATCAGCGGGCCGATGCGCGCGGCGCCGTCGAGCATCGAGTACTCGGTGTGCACATGGAGGTGAACGAAGGAGTCGGATGCCACGTCGTCGAGTCTATGGAGCGGTCCTGACACGGCGGGCCGGCGCACGCGGCATCCGCTGATTAATCGGCGGAGCTCGTTTCACCTTCGACTGGAACGTGAGGTGTCGCGGCTATCGTGAAGGAGCACCCGCCCGCTCCCCTTTCGACGAGAGACCCACCGATGCCCGACTCCGAGGCAGTCTCCGAGTTCTGGCTGCGAGCCGCGCGCACCGCGGGTCTCGACCTCGCGGCGGAGCCGCCCGCATGGAGCTTCGCCGACACGCCGCGCCTCGCCGACGAGCTCCTGCAGGCCGTGCTCGACGGCCGCAAGACGGGGACGTCGACGAGCATGCTCGAGCTCACCGACGACGGCGAGACCGTGCCGCAGCCGGGTGAGCTGTCGATCGTCTTGGACGGCGCGGGTGCACCGCGCGCGGTGATCCGCACGACGTCGGTCAGGATCGCGACATTCGACGACGTGGACGCGGAGTTCGCCGCCTCCGAGGGCGAGGACGATCTGTCGCTCGCTGCGTGGCGAGACGGCCACGAAAGGTACTTCCGCCGCGTGCTCGAGCGCCGCGGCGTACCCGTCCGCGAGATCGGCGGGCTCGAGGTCGTGCTCGAGCGATTCGAGGTCGTCTACTCCGAGTCTTGTTGACGGCGACTCACTCGGGTTCGAGCGCGTACCGATCGATCAGTTGATCGTGATGCTGCGCCTCGTGCTCGAGGAGACTGACCGCGAACCGCCGGGCCGGGTCGTCATCGGAGCTGACCTCGTCGAGCCATGCGGCGACCTCGTCGGCGGTGCGCTCGAGCGCCGCGAACCACGACCGGGTCGTCGTCGTCGAGAGAGCACGTGAATCCCTGCCGTGAGCCCGTGCGCCCGGCTCCGAAAGTCGGGGACGCTCCGCTGACGCCGATGTCGCCCGCGATCGGTCACGGTGCGGCATCGACGACAGTCGTGGTCGACGTGATCCGAGTGTCCGGGACCGAGTCGGGTACGAGTGCGCTGTCCGAATCGTGTCGCGTCGTGCTGCGGACGAACATGCCGGTCTCTGTGTCGACCGAGACCGTGATTCTGCGGTAGTACTGCCCGGGAGGGAAGTCGAATCCGACCGTCGTGACCGACCCGTCGATCGACTCGACATGGACGCCATCGATCAATGAGAGCGCGCGGAACAGCGTGGCACGGAGGTCGGCGGGCGCCGCGTTCGTCTCGAGGTCGTGGATCAACAGCTGCACGACATTGCTCGTCGATGCATCCTTGCCCATGCTCGAGTAATACCATTCGAGCGCCTCCGCCGGTTCGCGAGGAATCTCGGCGAAGTATGCGTCGGACAGGTAGGCAGGCATACCGGGATCGGCCCGAAGGCCCCCCTGGGACCGTTGCGTGAACGAGCCGACTTCCGCGGCGTCCGCGAGCCAACCGGCGACGAGCGCCTCGGTGTCGGGACCAAAGCGATCGGTGACGTGGGTGTCGCCGTTGAAGACGCGGACCCATTCGCCGCTGCGGTCTGCGGGAATGTACGTGTCGTAAGTGCCGATCGCCCACCACGCAGCCTCCGCGTCGGCGCGCGGGACACCGTGATATTGGCCGTCGGCCTCGTATGTGACGAGGTACTCGGTGCGGACGCTGACGAGCAGGTACTTCCCATCGAGCACGGGTGCGTCTTGCGAGAGGGTCGCGAGGGCCGCGTCCTCCAGCACCCTCGCCGCCGTCGGCTCAGCAGGCTCCGGAATCGGGGCAGGCTCGACCGTGGCGGACGGCGCGTGTCCGGGAGGGGAGACGGCGTCGATCGGGACGGGGGTATGCGGAGCACCCATCGAGACGATCACGACGGCCGTCGCGGCGGCGAGCCCGACCACAAGACCCCCGGTCATGATTCCGATGCGCAGCCGTCGCCGCGCGCGTCGAGGTCGCTGCTCGAGCAACTCGTCGACAGCGGCACCGACACGCTCGTACTGCTCATCGGACAAGTCGACGTCCGCAGCGATGTCACGCACGTGCTTCAGCAGGTCCATTCGGAACACCTCCTCCATCCCATCCCGGTCGATCCGCCTCATCGGGTGCGAGCTTTCGTCGGACCCTGTTGAGGCGGGAACGCACGGTCCCCACAGGGATGCCGAGGGCCAGGGCGATCTCCTCGTAAGTGAGATCGCCCCACGCGTAGAGCAGCAGAGTCTCGCGATCGTTCGCAGACAGTGCCGCGATCCGGGTTTCGAGGGCCTGTACTCGCGCGTGGGCGTCGACGCGTTCGGATGCGGATTCGGACTCGTCGTGCGAGACGTGGGTGTGCGTTGCAGCCATCGCCGCGTACGCCTTCAGCTGCTTCACCTGATCACGGTGGTGGCGCTTGAGGAGGCGCGACGCGATGCCGAGCAGCCACGGTCGCGCTGACTCTCTGGAGTGGTCGTAGCTCTTGCGACGGCGGAATGCAGTGAGAAAGGTTTCGCTGAGGATGTCTTCGGCCGCATGCGGACCGACGACCCGGGCGGCGTAAGCGCCGATGACACGCGAGTGACGTCCGAACAGGTCAGCGAACAGCCGTGGCTCGCCAAGGGAACGACGGATGATCTCGCTGTCACTGCTCACGAAAGGTATTGCCCGATCGGCGGAGTTCGGTTCACGGGTCACGCGAGCTCGCGCCGCATCAGTACGCGCGGGAACCCCGAGAGCACCGATTCGGTGTCGGCCGCCTTCGTGAACCCCGCCTTCTCGAAGAGGCGCCGCGTGCCCACGTACGCCATCGTGAGATCGACCCGCGCATCGCCGTTGTCGACCGGGTAACCCTCGATCGCGGGCGCTCCGCGCTCACGCGCGAACTCGACGGCTCCCTCGAGGAGCGAATGCATGATTCCCTTCTTGCGGTGGCCCGGTCGCACACGGAAGCACCACACGCACCACACGTCGCGGTCGTCGATGTGCGGGATCTTGCGGAACGTCGCGAAGTGAGTGCGCGAGCGCGGGGCGACCGCCGCCCAGCCGACGACCTCGTCGCCCTCGTACGCGAGCACGCCGATCGGGCCCTCCTCGTCCATCAGACGACGGACCCGCTCGGCGCGCGCCGGCCCGCGCAGCTCCTTCGCCTCCTTCGACGGGATGCGGTAGCTCAAGCAGAAGCAGACAGTCGAATCCGGGTTCTTGGGGCCGAGGATCGTCGCGACGTCGTCGAAGACCTCGGCCGGACGCACGTCGATCACCATGGGAACACTCTGCCGCCGGCATCCGACATTCGTCAGTCCTCGCGCAGCACCTCGAGCGCGTGCGCGAGGTCGGGCGGGTACTCCGACGTGAACTCCATCCACTCCCCCGTCGTCGGGT
>Ga0180217_1002437_pt1 | contig 17308 bp, 15 predicted proteins | sample eDN3rd37CBELigOP_FD_128521 | JGI IMG/M metagenome (GOLD analysis project Ga0180217, IMG submission 128521) | Enriched Organic Plus compost microbial communities from Emeryville, California, USA - eDNA 3rd pass 37_C BE-Lig OP (version 2) (version 2) ... | reverse complement strand
CGGCAGCTTCTTCTGCAGATCGTGGGCGAGGTCGCCCACCGCGGTGGTCTCGCCCAGGTCCTGGGCCTCCGGATCCACCACGGCGCGTTCGATGCCCATCTGCGCGCTGATCCGTTCCAGCATCTGGATCACCTTGGTGACTTCCTGCTCCGCCAGCAGGCTGATCTGCAGATCGAGATGCGCGCGCTCGTCGGCGCGGGCACTCATGCGGTTCTGCTTCATCAGCACGAAGGACGCGATCAGCACGCCTTCCAGAGAGAACAGCCCGCCGAGCATGCCGAAGGGCCAGGGATCGAAGGCCGGCACGCCGGGCACATGACCGGTGTTCATCGCGGCCCAGAGCGCGATCCATGCCGCATGGCCGAACAGGAAGCCGGCCGAACCGGCGAAGCCGGCGACCGCGTCGGCAATGCGGCTGAAGGGCGGTCGGTTGCGCTCGGCCTCCTGTTCCAGCCGCACCACCTCCTCGATGTTGCGCGCCGCGGGGCGCAGCCTCGATACGGTGCTCCCCTGCCGCAAACTGTCGCCTGCTTCCGCCATGTTGCCGCTCTCCCTTCACCGGCCGGCAAGCGCGCCAGGGTTGCGGCGGTTCGTGCGTCTCAGGCCGGGGCGGCCATCGCCTCCAGTACCGGCAGCAGGTGCGGCTTCAGGGCAGCGAAATCCTCGCTCATCGGGAAATGGCCGAGGCCCTTCATGATCGTCGTCGTGGCGCCGGGAATCGCGGCGGCGGTCGCCAGCGTGTCCTCCGGTCGGCAGGAATAGTCGTACTCCCCGGTCAGCAGCGCCACGGGGCAGCGCCTGGTGTCGATGCGCGAGAGCTTCGGGCGCAGGTCGCCCTCCTCGGAATAGAAGTGCAAGTCGCCGCGGAACACGCCGGGGCCGCCCTGCATGTAGTGCCATAGGGTCTCCCATTTCCCCGTCGCCGGGGCGGTGGGCGAGACAAGGCCGGAGACGATCCCGGAACACACCTCGCCGCCATGGATGCGCGGGTGGTGCAGCACGGAGAGGTCGTAGTAGCGCCCGGTGAAGGCGCTGCCCTGCAGGCCGATGACGCCGCGCAGCGCCTCCGCCTGTTCCGCTGCCAGGTCCAGCACGATGCGCCCGCCGATGGAGCAGCCCATGACGATCGGCCGGTCGAGCCCGAGCGCGCGGATCATGGTCATCACCAGCCCGGTGTAGCCGGCGGTGGTGAGGCGGTAGGTCTCCTCCTGCCAGCCGGCGGGCGGCGAGGACTTGCCATGCCAGGGCATGTCGAAGGTGATGCAGCGGAAGCGGCGGGTGATATCCGCATCGTTCAGCAGATCGCGCCATTGCCGCCCGTCGCTGCCGGCGGTGTGCAGCAGCAGGAGGGGCACGCCTTCCCCGGCCTCCTCCACATAGACGCGGTGCGGCCGGCCCGCGATGTCCATGCGCAGGTAGCGGCCGGTGATCGGCTCCACCGTGACGCTGCCGGAGGGCACGGGCGGCGGCGCGGTCGGCGCGGCGGGCGCCCCCTCGCGCAGCAGGGCGAGCGCGCCCTTGAACCACAGCAGATGGGCGAAGAAGACGGCGGTGTCGCCCTCGACCGAGAGCGCGCCATGGCGGCGCAGCGCCAGCAGGTCGTGCCAGCCGGGTTCGGGCACTGGCGCCAGGAACCGGGCGAAGGCCTCGGCGCCGATGCGCAGCGCCAGGGTGAAGCGCGGCATGACGAAGGGGCCCGCGCGCACCGCGGTCACCTGCCCGTCGCGCAGGCTGAGCAGCCAGGCACGCTCTCCCACCTCCAGCAGCAGCTCCGCATCCAGGTCCCGGCCCCAGCGGGCGAGTCCGGGGGTGGCGGCGACCCTGGCGGGCAGGTGTTCGACGGGAAGGTCCATGGCGCTCCTCCTGCAATGAGTCTCTGGCCGAGAGTCTAGCCCAGCCCGCACGCGCCGCCCCATGGCCCGGCGGATACCGGGCCATGGGGCGGCCTGCCGGGCCATGCGGTGGTCGAAAGGCAGCATCGGGGCTCCTGCCCCGAACCTTGCGGTGCCGCCAACCGCCCTGACCGGCCGGTCCCGGCACGCTACATAGCCGGGAACAGGAGCCCTTGCCCGTGCACGTCACATCCCCCGCCTTCAAGGAGAATGCCGCCCGCGCCCTGGCCGATGCCGGATTGCAGAAGGCGCTCGGCACCGCCAAGGGTGCCTTCCTCCAGCGCCGCGCCGCCGCCGTCGCCAACCTGCCGGAGTTCGAGCGCCTGCGCGAGATCGGGCGCGACATCAAGAACCACACCCTGGCGCATCTGGACTTCTACCTCGAGACCTATGCCGCCAATGTCGAGAAGGCGGGCGGCACCGTGCACTGGTGCGCGACGGCGGAGGAGGCGCGGGCCGCGGTGCTCGGCATCTGCCGCAAGGCGGAGGCGCGCACCGTCACCAAGGGCAAGTCCATGATCTCCGAGGAGCTCGGCATCAACGGGCATCTGGAGGCGAACGGCATCACCCCGGTCGAGACCGATCTCGGCGAGTACATCCTCCAACTCCGGCGCGAGCCGCCCAGCCACATCATCGCCCCCGCCTTCCACCTGAACCGGGAGGACTGGGAGGCCGATTTCCGCCGCATGCACACCGACCTGCCGGCGGACCGCGTCTTCGCCGAGCGCCGCGACATCCTGACCGAGGCACGGACGCGGCTGCGCGAGCGCTTCCTCGCCGCCGATGTCGGCATCACCGGCGCCAATTTCCTGATCGCCGAGACCGGCAGCAGCGTCATCGTGACGAATGAGGGCAATGGCGACCTGACGCAGACCCTGCCGCGCGTGCACATCGTGCTGGCCAGCATCGAGAAGGTCGTCCCGACGCTCGAGGACTGCTGCGCGCTGCTGCGCCTGCTGGCGCGCAGCGCCACCGGCCAGGACTTTTCCGTCTACACCACCTTCTCCACCGGTGCCCGCCGGCCCGGCGACCTGGACGGGCCGGAGGAATACCACGTGATCCTCGTGGACAACGGCCGGTCGAACATGATCGGCACCGAGTTCCAGGAGATGCTGCGCTGCATCCGCTGCGCCGCCTGCATGAACCACTGCCCGGTCTATGGCGTGGTGGGTGGGCACTCCTATGGCTGGGTCTATCCGGGACCGATGGGCAGCGTGCTGACGCCTTCCCTGGTCGGCGTGGCCAGGACGGGGCACCTGCCCAATGCCTCGACCTTCTGTGGCCGCTGCGAGAGCGTCTGTCCGGTGAAGATCCCACTACCGAAGATGATGCGGCACTGGCGCGAGCGCGAGTTCGAGCGGCACCTGACGCCCATCGCGCAGCGCACCAACTTGGCGCTCTGGGCCTTCCTCGCGCGGCGGCCGGCGCTCTACCGCCTCGCCACCCGGGCCGCGATGGGCGCGCTCGGGCTGCTGGGGCGCGGCAGGGGGGCCTTCCGTTCCCTGCCGCTCGCCGGGGGGTGGACCAGGGGGCGCGACCTGCCGGTGCCCGAGGGCGGCACCTTCATGGCGGCCTATGCCAGGGCGCAGCGGGCCCGGCGGTGACCCACGGCCGCTAAGTCCCGGAAATTCGCAGCCAAAAGCATAACAAAAGTTGACACAGCCGGGCCAGGCGGCTCTTCGGTCGGGATGCCCTCCCGCAAGACCCGCAACGTGTCGCTTACGCCTGGGCTCGATGCCTTCGTCGATGGCAGGGTCGCGTCCGGCCGCTATCGCAGCGCGAGCGAGGTGGTCCGCGCCGCCCTGCGACTCCTCGAGGTGGAGGAGGTGCGCGGGCCGCAACCCCTGGGCACCAAGCCGCTGGCGCCGCGCCGGGCGCGGGCCTGTGGGAGGGGACGCGACTTCCTGGCCGGCGGCAGCGCAATGGGTGCGCTCATGCGGGCGCATGACTGGGCGGCGACGCCGCTCGGCCCACCCGAGGCCTGGCCGCAGAGCCTCCGGGCCGCCGTCCGGCTCGCCCTCGGGACGCGCCATCCCGTGTTCATCTTCTGGGGCAGGGAACTCACCTGCCTCTACAACGACGCCAGCAGTGCCACGATGGGCCCCGAGCGCCATCCCTCGGCGCTGGGCCGGCCCGGGCGCAAGGTCTGGGCCGAGATCTGGGACATCATCGGCCCGCAAATCCAGTTCGTGATGTCCGGGCGCGGCGCGACCTGGCATGAGGATCTCCTCGTGCCGATCACCCGGCACGGGCGACGCGAGGATGTCTGGTGGACCTCCTCCTACAGCCCGATCCTCGACGAGGATGCTCCTGGCGGCATCGGCGGCGTGCTGGTTCTCTACAATGACGTCACCGAGGAACACCTGGCGCGCAAGGCGCTGCGTGAGGGCGAGGAGCGCTTCCGCCTGCTGATCGAGGACTGGGCCCAGGCGGTCTGGGAGACTGACGCGAAAGGCGCCGTTGTCGCCGACAGCCTGAGCTGGCGCGCCTATACCGGGCAATCGGAACGGGAATGGCTGGGCCAAGGCTGGCTGGACGCGGTCCACCCGGACGACCGGGCCCATGCCGAACGGCGGTGGCGGGAGGCTGTCGCGGCCAGGCGGCCCGTCGAGACGGAGTTCCGCCTGCGTCACGCCAGGGGCGGCTGGCGCTGGACGAATATCCGCGCGGTGCCCCTCATCGACCCGGGGGGCACCGTGGCGAAATGGGTCGCAATGAACATCGACATCACGGAGCGGAAGGAGGCCGAGGCGGAGCTGCGTGCGCGAGAGGCGGAATTCCGCGCGGCCTTCGAGCAGTCGCCGGTGCCGATGCACCAGACCGACTGCGCCACCGGCCGCATCATGCGCGTCAACCCAGCCTTCTGCCGCCTGGTCGGCCGCTCCGCCGAGGACATCCTCGATCGCCCGGTGAGCGACATGACGCATCCGGATGATCGGGAGACGAATCTCGCCGCGTTCCTGCGCATGGCGCGCGGTGAGCAGGCTGCCCATGAGGCCGAGAAGCGCTACCTCCGCCCGGACGGCACGGTCCGGTGGGTGCGCTTCTCCTCCGCCCTGGTCCGCGACGCGTCCGGGCGCCCGCTGCGCACTGTCGCCGTCGCGCAGGATATCACCGAGCAGAAGGAAGCCGAGGCGGCGCTGCGCGACGCCGAGGCGCGATCCCGCACCCTGTTCGACGCGGCGCCCTTCGGGGTGATCGTCGTCGACCCGGCGACACACGAGATCCTCGACGTCAACGATTACGCCTGCGCCGAATACGGCTACAACCGCGAGGAATTCCTTCGTCTCTCGATCACCGATATCGACGCGCTCGGCGACTCCGAGGCGATCCGCGTCAGGGGGCGGGCCCACAAGATCCGGCCCGGCACCCAGGAGTTCGAGGCTCAGCACCGACGGAAGTCCGGCGAGCTCCGTGACGTGCTGGTGCGCGCGGAGGGCATTTGCCTCGGCGGCCGGGACGTGACCTTCGGTGCGCATTTCGACATCACCGACCGCAAGGCCGCCGAGGCGCGCCAGAGGCTCCTCATGCGCGAGCTCGACCATCGTTCCAGGAACGCGCTGGCGGTGGTGCAGGCAGCGCTGCGGCTGACGCCGCGCGACGACCCGGAGGCCTATGCCGCCGCCGTGGAGGGGCGCGTCAAGGCCCTCGCCCGTGCGCATACGCTGTTGGCCGAGGGGCGCTGGGACGGCGCCGAGCTGCATGCGCTGCTGACGGGCGAACTGGCGCCCTTCCTTGCCGGACAGCGCGTCGAGCTCGACGGCCCACCGGTGATGCTGCCGGCCGGCGTGGCGCAGTCGCTGGCGATGGCGGTGCATGAGCTGGCGACGAATGCGGTGAAACACGGCTCGCTTTCGGTGCCCGAGGGCCACATCGCCGTGTCGTGGCGTTTCGACCGTAAGGCGGAGCTGCTGCGGCTGCGCTGGTCCGAGGCCGGTGGTCCGCCGGTCACGGGCCCACCGAGGCGCCGCGGCTTCGGCTCTCGGGTGCTCGACGCCACCATGCGCGGCCAGCTCGGCGGCGCGGTGTCGCTCGCCTGGAACGCCACGGGGCTGGTCTGCGAGATCGAGATGCCGCTCGGGACACGCGCGCCGGCGGGAGCCGACGCACCGGTCGCCGCCCTGGCCGGCAGGCGCCGCGCGGGGGGCCATATCCGGGCACCACAGGGGTTTCTGCCGATGTCCAGGGAGTCCATCCTCGGCGCCATCCGCCGCGGCCTGCGTCGCGGGCCCTTGCCGGCCGACCAGGCATCCATGCTCGCCGCCCGGCTCGAGCGCCATCCGCGCCATCTGATTCCCGCCAGGTCCCGCCTGCCGCGGCCGGAGCAGGTCGCGCTGTTCGTGCGGAACCTGGAGAAGGAGTTCGGCACGGTGAACCGTGTGCCGGACCTCGCTGCCGTGCCCGCCGCCATTGCCGACTATGTCGCGGCGCAGAACCTGCCTTCCCGCTTCGCCCTCGCCCCGCATCCGGAGCTGCTTGGCGTTCCCTGGTCGGACCGCCCGATGCTGGCCTTCGAGGCGCGGCGGGCGGACGCCTCGGACCTCGTTGGCGTGCAGCATGGTTATGCCGGAATCGCGGAGACCGGGACGCTGATGCTGCCCTCCGACCCCGCCCGGCCGACCACGCTGAACCTGCTGCCGGACACCGCCATCGTCGTGCTGCGCGCAAGCCGCATCCTCGGCGCCTATGAGGAGGCCTGGGACCTGCTCAGGGCCGAGCGCAGGGATGCGGCGACCGGTGGCATGCCGCGCAACGTCATGCTGGTGACCGGCCCCTCGCGCAGCGCCGATATCGAGCAGACCCTGGAACTCGGCGCGCATGGTCCGCGGCGGCTGCATGTCGTGCTGGTGGATGACGATCCCGCGGCCCTTCACGCGGACGGCCCGGCTGCGCCGCAGGCCACCACGGCGGGCGAATGAGAGGCGTCCCATGTCCGCGCGCCGCCCCCGTGGCCTGACCGAGGCGGATCGCGCGCTCTGGCGCGCCTGGACCGAGCTTGCCCGCGTGGCGCCACTGCCGGGCCGCGCACCGGCGCTGCCGGCGCCGGCTCCGGTGCCGCCCGCCCCGAGCCCCGGCCCGGCTTCCGCGCCATCCGCCGCAGCGCTGGCCGGCAGCCGCGCCGCCGGCACTGCGGTGCCGCCGGAGCTGCGCATCGGGGCCGCGCCCGGTGGCCTCGATGCCAGGCGCTGGCATGACCTCCGGCGCGGCCGCATCCGGCCCGAGCGCACGCTGGACCTGCACGGCGTCCGGGCGCAGGAGGCGCATGCGGCGGTGCGCGGCTTCCTGGCGCGGGCGCGGGCGGACGGGCTGCGCTGCGTCGCCATCGTGACCGGCCGCGGCTCCTCGCCCGAGGGCGGGGTATTGCGACGCGAGCTGCCGCACTGGCTGAACGCGCCGGAGCTGCGGCCCATGCTGCTCGGCGCCGCGCATCCGCATGCCGCCAATCCCGGCGCCGTCCACCTGCTGCTGCGCCGGGCAGGGAACCCGGCGCCCGGTCTCCGGCCGGGCCGGCGCAGGCGGGGATGACGCCCTTCGGCGCCCGGCTCCGTGCCCTGCGCGAGGCGCGGAGGATCACCCTGGCCGAGCTCGCGGCCAGCCTGCATGTCTCGCCCGCCTATCTCTCGGCGCTCGAGCATGGGCACCGGGGCAGGCCCTCGCCGGGCCTGGTGCATCAGGTGAACGAGTTCTTCGGCCTGATCTGGGACGATGCGGAGGAGATGGTACGCCTGGCGCGGCTCTCGCATCCGCGCGTCGTGGTGGACACCGCCGGGCTGAGCCCGGAGGCGACGGCCTTCGCCAACCGCCTGGCCCGCGACATCCGCCGCCTGCCGCCCAAGGCCATCGCCGCCCTCACTGCGGTGCTGGACACACTGCCGCCGGAGGGCTGAACCCCGGCCCTTCATGGCGTCGCGCGGGAGACGGCGCCTCGTGCCAATGCCGGGGAAACGAGATCCGCCGCCTCGATCGCGGGCGGCAGGCACGGCAACGGGGCGCCCGTGCCTGGAGGCAGATCGGCCCGAGCCCGCCGTCCCGTGCCTGTCACACGATGGGGTTGCGGACGTAGCCGTTGTTGTCCTTGTCGTACTGGAAGACCCGGTCGATGTCGGACCAGGGCACGATGTCCGCGAGGCCGGTCTCCGCACTCTCCCGCGCCTCGGTCTGCGTGCCCGTTTCGCTCTGGACGGCAGACTGGAAGGCGGTCGTGCCGGCCTTCACGTGAAAGATGTAGAAGTACTTGAACTCCTCCGAACCCCAGAGGGTCTTGGCCGCGCCCTTCAGCTTCACCGTGTCCGGCACGACATTGCCCTCGCACTTGAAGGCCAGCAGGTACTTTCCGGGCGGCCGGCCGATCACCCGGATCTCCTCCCGGCCGAAGCTGGGATCGAGCCCACCTCCCTCCTTGATGATCCTCGGCGCGGTCGCGGAACCGTGGATGAAGTAGGTCTTGGTCCCGAGGGTGAAGGGGCTCCAATTCTTCTCTTCGACCGAGCGGACACCGCGTTCCCTCAACCTCGCCTGGTCCGCATTGAGCATCCGGTCGATCTCCCGGTTCCTCGTGGTGCCCTCATCCACGGAGCAGCAGCAGAGACACAGGCAGCACTTCCAGCACATCCTTCCACTCCCGCTTCGTTGCAGCCGGACCATACGCGGCATGCGCGAGCAATCAAGGCATGATATACAACTATAAGTAGACAACCGTCTGCTCCGGCCTGGCTCCGGCCTGCCTGGCCTCTTCCGGCCACCGGCGCGGCGGGCTAGGCATGAGCCACGGCCCCTTCCACCGGGCCGGAGGGTCCAGATGATGAACGCCATCGACACGCCCATCCGCGCGCCCGCGGAGGAGATCGCCCGCCTGCTGGAGACCGCCGCCCGTGCCGCCAAGGCGGCTGCCGGCAGGCTCGCCCGCGCGCCGCGACCGGCGAAGGATCTGGCCCTGACGGCGGCCGCTGCGGCGCTGCGCCGGCGCGTCTCCGAAGTGCTCGCGGCCAACGAGGCCGATCTCGCCGCCGCCACGAGCCTGACCTCCGCCTTCCGCGACCGCCTGACGCTCACCCCCGCGCGCATCGAGGCCATGGCGGCGGGGCTGGAGGAAGTGGCCGCCCTGCCCGACCCTGTCGGCCGTGTGCTGGCCGAGTGGACGCGGCCGAACGGCCTGGTGATCCGCCGCATCGCCCAGCCGCTCGGCGTGATCGGGATGATCTTCGAGAGCCGTCCGAACGTGACGGCCGATGCGGCTGCGCTCTGCCTGAAATCCGGCAATGCCGTGATCCTGCGCGGCGGCAGCGAGAGCTCGCGCAGCGCCGCCGCCATCCATGCCTGCCTGCTGGACGGGCTGCGCGCCGCCGGCCTACCGGAGGCGGCGGTGCAGGTCGCGCCCACTGTCGACCGCGCCTTCGTCGGTGCCATGCTGCGTGCGGCGGGGCTGATCGACCTGATCGTGCCGCGTGGCGGCAAGGGCCTGGTGACGCGGGTGCTGGAGGAGGCACGGGTGCCGGTCCTCGCCCATGCCGAGGGACTCTGCCACACCTATGTCCACGCTGCGGCCGACCCCGCCATGGCGCGGCGGATCGTGGCGAATGCCAAGATGCGCCGCACCGGCATCTGCGGCGCGACCGAGACGCTGCTGATCGACGCCGCCATCGCGCCTGCGCTGCTGCCGGTGCTGGTGGCGGAGCTGCGCGCACTCGGCTGCGACTTCCGTGCCGAGGAGCGCGCCCGCGCCATCCTGCCGGACCTGCCGGCGGCGACCGAGCAGGACTTCGCCACCGAATGGCTGGATGCCATCCTCTCGGTCAAGGTGGTGGATGGCGTGCAGGCGGCGCTGGCGCATATCCGCCGCTACGGCAGCGAGCACACCGAGGCGATCATCACGGAGGACGCGGAGGCGGCGCGGGAATTCCTCGACGGGCTCGATTCCGCCGTGGGCATGTGGAACGCCTCCACCCAGTTCTGCGACGGCGCGGAGTTCGGCTTCGGCGCGGAGATCGGCATCGCCACCGGCCGGCTGCATGCGCGCGGCCCGGTCGGGCTGGAGCAGCTCTGCACCTATCGCTACCACGTCGTCGGGACGGGGCAGGTCCGGCCCTGACGGCGGCGGGTCCCCCGTTGGCTGGCGGCGGGCGGAACGGCTAGCGTCGCGGCAAGGACCGATTCGGGAGGGTGCCAATGTCCTTGCGCCGCCTGCTTCTCGCCTTCGGCTTCATGCTGGCTGGCGCGGCCTCGGCCTCGGCCGCCTGCCCCTCGGACGGGGCGGTGCGCCAACTGGCCGACAACCTGCTGGCCGATCGCCCGAGCCCGGCCCTGGCCGGCATGACCTCGCTGGAGGACGGCTTCTGCGCCCAGGACAAGCTGGTGCGCATCCTGCAGCGTCACTGGGGGCGGCCGGTGGGCTACAAGCTCGGCCTGACGAGCCAGCCGGTGCAGCAGCGCTTCGGCGTGCCGCATCCGGTGCGCGGGGTGATCTTCGAGCGCACCCTGTCGCTGCGCGACGGCGCCGAGGTGCCGGCGCGCTTCGGCGCGGTGCCTGTGGTGGAATCGGACTTCCTGGTGCGCGTGAAGGATGATGGCATCAACGGCGCCGGCCGCGACCATCTGAAGATCCTGCAGCACCTCGACCAGGCGATCCCCTATATCGAGCTGCCCGACCTCGTGCTCTCCGGCGGCTTCGACGGGCCGAATCTGCTGGCCATCAATGTCGGCGCGCGGCTCGGCGTGCTCGGCACGCCGATTCCCGTCGAGGCGACGCGGGAATTCGCCGACCGCCTGGCCGGCATGACAGTGACCATGGTGGATGACCGCGGCGAGCAGCGTGCCCGCATGCCCGGCACCGCGGTGCTCGGTCATCCGCTGAACGCCGTCGCCTTCCTGATCGAGGACCTGGGCAAGCACGGCAAGCGTCTGCAAGCGGGCGACATGCTCTCCATCGCCGGCTTCTCGCCTACCCTGCCCCTGGAGGCCGGTCGCACCTACACGGTGCGCTACGAGGGGCTGGCAGCCCAGCCGGTCTCGGTCAGCGTCCGGGTGAAGTGATCACGGCGTCCGACCGGCGGAGGGTGGCCCGGGGCCGCACCGGGGCCGCGCCCGGCCCGAATGGCGATTCCTCGCCCCTCCGTCCGCGGCCGCGCGCTGCCTGCGCGCCACGTGACGAAGGCCCGATGCTCGCCGCGCCGGGGCCTCGGGGGGATCATCGCCGCGCGCGCATCGGCCTGCTCGGCGGCAGCTTTAACCCGGCGCATGCGGGTCACCGCCATGTGGCGGAGCAGGCGCTGCGCGCCCTGGGCCTCGACCAGGTCTGGCTGCTGGTCTCGCCCGGCAATCCGCTGAAACCCGCGCGCGGCATGGCGCCCTTCGTGCAGCGGCTCGCCTCGGCCCGACGTGTTGCGGATGGCGTCCGCGTCATCGCCACCGATCTCGAGGCGCGCCTCGGAACCCGCTATACCGTGGACACCCTGGCGTTGCTCAGGGAGCGCTTCCCGCGCGTCCGCTTCGTGCTGCTGATGGGTGCGGACAACCTGACCCAGCTGCCGCGCTGGAAGCACTGGCGGCGCCTGGCGCGGGAGACGCCCATCGCCGTGCTGCCGCGGCCCGGCGAGACGCGGCGCGCATTGCATGGCACGGCAGCGCGTGCGCTGGCGCGCCACCGTCGCTCTCCGCGGGCGTTGCTCCAGGGGAAGGCGCCGGCAGGGTGCAGGGCGCATGCCCCCTGGTGCCTGGTGCCGGCACGGGAGCATCCGGCCTCCGCCACCGCCATCCGGGCGGCGGGCGGCATGCCGGTGTAGAATTGCAGCATCACCCAGAGGAGGCGCTCATCGCGCGCACGCCGAAGCCCCCCGAGTCGGGCGAAACGACACCACGTCGCCGGGCCGGCAGCACCGGCAGCGGGAGCCGGCCGAGGGCCGCCGGCGCCGCCACGGCCCGCAAGGCCGGTGAGACCGGCGCGCCGAGGCCCGCCCGGATGGAACCTTCCACCTCCCGCAAGCGGCAGGTGGCCGCCGGGCCGGATGGCGGGCCGGTCCGTGCCCGCCGCTCCGGGGCGGCGCCGGACCGGCTGGAGGAACTGGTCAGGCTCGCCCGCGCCAGCCTCGAGGACGACAAGGCCGAGGACATCATCGTGCTGGACGTGACCGGCCGCGCCAGCTTCACCGACCGCATGATCATCGCCACGGGGCTGGTGGAGCGGCAGATCCAGGCCATGGCGACGCATCTCGAGGAAGCGCTGGAGAAGGCCGGGCTGAAGCTGCGGCGCGATGCCATCCAGGCCTCGCCCGACTGGGTGCTGATCGATGCCGGCGATCTGGTGATCCACCTGTTCCGGCCCGAGGCGCGGGCCATGTACGCGCTGGAGCGGATGTGGGGCCCGGAGAGTCCGGCGGGCGAGGTGCCGCTGGCGCCGGAGGGCGGCGACGGCTAGGGGCGCGCGCCTTCTCGCCATCGGTCGCCTTCGCGCCGGGCCGGAAGCGGCGCTGTTCGCGCATTATGCAGCCCGCCTGCGCCCGCCGCTCGCCGTGACCGAGATCCCGGAGGCGCGCGGCAGCCCGGCTGAGGTGCGGCGGCGCGAGGGCGAGGCGCTGCTCGCCGCCCTGCCGGCGGGCGCGCTCGCCGTCGCGCTGGATCTGGGGGGCGAGGCCCTGGACAGCGAGGCGCTGGCGGCGCTGACCGGGCGCTGGGAGGCGAGCGGCCGGCCGCTCTGTTTCCTTATCGGCGGCACGGAGGGGCTCGATCCCGCGGTGCTGGCGCGGGCCGATCACCGCCTCTCGCTCGGCCCGCTGACTTGGCCGCATTTCCTGGTGCGCGGACTGCTGGCCGAACAGCTCTACCGCGCCCAGGCGATCCGCACGGGGCACCCCTACCACCGTGCCTGGCGGCCGTAACGGCGCTGGCAGGTGGGCTCCGGTGCCCGCGCCCTGCGCCGACCGGGTGGTCAGCCTGCCGTGGCGCAGAGGCCCGTCGCGTAGCTCTCCAGCACATCGGCGATCAGCATGGCATGGCCGTCCGCGCCGAGGTCCTCCGCGATCTGGCCGTCGGCGGTCAGGTGGGCGAGGCCATGGACCAGCGCCCAGGCGCCGATCGCGCCGTGGCGCGCGCGCGGTCCGGGGGGGATGCCGGCCGATGCGACCACGTCCCGCAGCACATCGAAAGCGGCGCGGGCGGCGTCCCGCAACTCGGCATGCGCGGATTTCCTGAGGCCGGGGCCGAACATCAGCAGGTACAGCGCACGATGCGTCCGGGCGAAATCCAGATAGGCCCGCCCCGTGGCCTGGAGGCGTTCTCCGGGCGGCGCCGCCGCGTCGGCTGCGGCCAATCCTGTGGCGAGGCGGCGGAAGCCATCCGCCGCGACCGCGGCCAGCAGCGCCTCGCGATCGGCGAAATGGCGGTAGGGCGCGTTGTGGGAGACCCCGATCACCCGGGCAAGCTCGCGCAGGGAGAGGGCTGCGGGCCCTTCACGCTCCAGGACCTCCTCCGCGGCGCACAGCAGGGCGCGGCGGAGGTCGCCGTGGTGGTAGCGCATAGCGGCGGTTTCGCCGGCGGCGGGACCGCGGCGACGCGATGTAGGCATTGTCAACATCGCCCTGTGTTGGCATTGTCCACATGACGGCCTCGGGTCGCCTCCGCAAGCGCGGGAGAAGGGTTCCCATGCTCTGCGTCCACATGCCTGCCTTCGCCGCGCGCCCGCGGATGGCCGCTCCGGGTGGCCGGGGCGAGCGGCCGGCCCGTGGCATGCCGGGACGTGGCGCCGGGAGGCGCATGTCGCGGAGGGGTGGCGCGAGGCGCGCCTGACGGGAGGTGTGACCATGCAGGGTCTCGGCACTCTGGCGCTTGCCGCGCTGCTCTGGACTGGTGTGCATGTCGGCGTCGCCGGCACCGCGCTGCGCGGCGCGCTCGCCGCGCGCCTCGGGGAGCGCGGCTACCGCATCGCCTTCTCCATTGCCTCGTTGCTGACGATCTTCTTCCTCGTCTCCGCCTACAACACGGCGCCGACGACGCCGTTATGGTACGCGCCCGACTGGCTGCGCTGGCTGCTGGTGGCCTTGATGCTGCCGACCTTCGTGCTGTTCGTCGCTTCGCTGCGCGGCAACCCGACAGCGGTCGGCGGCGAGGCCGCTCTGCGTGCGGAACCCCGCGGCATCCAGCGCGTCACGCGCCATCCGATGCTGTGCTCCTTCGCCATCTGGGCGCTGGTGCATCTGCTGGGCAACGGCGACACGGCCAGCCTGCTGTTCTTCGGCACCTTCCTGGTAACGGTGCTGGCCGGGATGCCCTCCATCGACGCCAAGATCGCGGCGAGGGATCCGGACGCCTGGGCGGACTTCGCCGCGCGCACCTCCATCCTTCCTTTCGGTGCCATCCTGGCGGGGCGCAACCGCCTGGTGCTGTCCGAGATCGGCTGGGTGCCGCCGGTCGTGGGGCTGATCGCCTGGGCGGCGCTGCTGCACCTGCATCGCAGCCTGTTCGGCGTCGCGCCGCTCGGCTGAGCACACGGGCTCTCGGGCTCGAGGCGAGGGGCGCGGTCTGCTCATGCCCATGCAAGCAAGTGCGCGCCGGCATTTTTCGCATCCGCCTCCGCCGGCCTGGGGCCTCTTCGGCCGCATCCTGCCTGCCGTCGCCTGAGTACTGGCGATGGCGCGTCTTGCTTCTGCGAAAACGATCCCGTAATCCGCGCGCGATATACTTCGACGCACATATCACCCGGCGCACAGGCCGGGCGAACCGACTGCCGCCGTGGAGCCCGACTTCCCATGCACGCCGCTGCGGCCCTGATCACCTTCCCGCCCCGCCTGCCTGGCGCCGTGCAGATACTGGCCATGGGGCGCTCCCCCGGCGCAGGGGCGGCGGGATGCGTGCCGCTCGCCGGTCTCGGGCACGAACCCATCCCCGGCGGCCCTCTATGAGCGGACGCCATCTGGATTCCTGTGTCGCACGGCGCGTTACGGCCTTCGCCGCCGCCATCTCGGTGCTGCTGGCTGCCGCCCTGCCGATCGGTCATTTCTCGATAGCCCGGGAGCGGGAGATGGCGGGGGCGCAGGCGGAGGCGAGGATACTCGCCGCCGGAGTGTCCAGCATCGTGGCCCGCAACCCCGATCATTGGCGCTCCGGCCCGACCCGGCTCGTCGCGCTGATGGCCCGCGAGGCCGATGCCGAAGTGCTGGCGATCCGGCGCGTGCGCGACGTCCTGGGCGCGACGGTCGCCGAGCTGTCCGCTGCGGTTCCGCACCCGCGCATGACGGTGAGAGCCCCGGTGCTCGACGCCGGGCGCATCGTGGGCGAGGTCCAGATCATCCGCTCGCTGCGGGGCATCCTGGTGGAGGCCACATGGGTTGCCCTGGTCGCTGCGGCGCTCGGTCTGGCGGCCTTCGCCGCGTTGCGCGCGGTGCCGCTGCGCCTGCTCGATCGCGCGCTGGAGCGGGCCGCCCATCTCGCCGCGCATGATGCGCTCACCGGCCTGCCCAACCGCGTCCTGCTGCGCGAACGCATGGTGCGGATGCTGGCGGAGGCGCGCCGCGACGGCGGTGGCGCTGCGCTGCTGATGTTGGACCTCGATCGCTTCAAGCCGGTCAACGACCTGCACGGTCATGTCGCCGGCGACCGCTTGCTGCAGCTCGTCGCCGAGCGGCTGCGGGCGACGGTGCGCGAGACCGACACGGTGGCGCGCCTCGGCGGCGACGAGTTTGCCATTGCCGCGCGTGTCGATGCCGAGGGCGCCGAGCGCCTGGCGCGGCGGGTGGTGGCGGCGCTGGAGGAGCCCTTCGAGCTCGGGACTGCCACGGCGCGCATCGGGTGCAGCGTGGGCATCGCGCTGGGTACCGGCGACGGCGCCGACGGGGACATCCTGGCGCGCCAGGCCGACGCGGCGCTTTACCGGTCCAAGGCGGAGGGGCGGGGCTGCTTCCGCTTCTTCGAGTCCGGCATGGACGCCAGGATCCGCGAGCGGGCGGCATTGGAGGCGGAGCTGCGCCTGGCCATCGCGCAGAACGCCCTCGTGCCTCATTTCCAGCCGCTGGTCGAACTGGGTTCCGGTCGCCTCGTCGCGTTCGAGATGCTGGCCCGCTGGCCGCACCCGACGCGCGGGCAGATCGCCGCGGCCGAGTTCATCCCGATCGCCGAGGATACGGGGCTGATCGTGCCCATGACCGAGCGGCTGCTCCGGCAGGGCTGTCGCGCCGCCGCCGCCTGGCCGGAGCAGATCGCCCTCGCCGCCAATCTCTCGCCGCTGCAGCTGCGCGACCGCGCGCTGCCGGAGTTGGTGCGCGCGGTGCTGGAGGAGGCCGGGCTGCCGCCACATCGGCTGGAGCTGGAGCTGACCGAGAGTGCGCTGGTGGCGGACTTCGCCCTCGCGCAGACCGTGCTGGCCGAGCTGAAGGCGGTGGGCGTTCGCCTTGCGCTCGACGATTTCGGCACCGGCTATTCCAGCCTGGCGCATCTGCAGCTGCTGCCCTTCGACAAGATCAAGATCGACGGTGGCTTCGTCCGTGCGATGGCAGGCGATCCGGGCGCGCACAAGATCGTCTCTGCGGTGGTCGGGCTTGGTCACAGCCTCGGCCTGCCGACGGTCGCCGAGGGCGTCGAGGAGCCGGCGCAGGCGGAGGTGCTGTGCCGGCTCGGCTGCGATGTCGGCCAGGGCTGGCTGTTCGGCACCGCCCTGCCCGAGGCCGAGGCGGCCGCCCTTGCGGCGGCCGGGGCGCTCGCCGCGCCGGGCAGGGTACCGGCCTTCCTGCCGCGCGGCAGGTTTGCCGACCTGCAGCCGCAGCGGGCGACGTAAGGCCGGCACGCCGGGCCGGAACGCGGGCGCGTTCCGCCGGGGCGGCCGTGGCGGGAGGACCCGTTACCGCCCCGCCAGCACCAGCACCACGCCGGAGACCACCGTCAGCGCCCCCACCACTTCCGCCCGCGTCGGCGATTCCCGCAGGTAGAAGCGGCTGAACAGCAAGGTGAAGAGGATCTCCACCTGCCCCACCGCGCGCACCAGCGCCACCGGCGCCAGCGCGAAGCCGGTGAACCAGCAGGCCGAGCCGCAGGCCGAGAGCGCGCCCACCTGCGCGCTGCTGCGCCAGGTGGTGATGACCGCGCGCGCCTGGTCGGGCTCCCGGGCCAGCAGCCAGCCGCCCTGCATCGCCGTCTGCAGGATGTTGGTGGCGACGAGCGTCGCCAGCGCGCGCAGGATCGGGTCGTCGCCCGGCAGTTCCTGGTTCGCCGCCTTGATCAGCACGCTGGTGAGCGCGAAGAAGAAGCCCGAGGTGAGGCCGCACAGCGCCGCGGGTTGCACCGTGGCGCGCAGCAGCTCGCCGGCCGAGCGCGCCTTGCCGGCGAGGGAGAGCCACAGCACGCCCGCCACGCCGATGGCAATGCCGATCCAGGCGAGCGCCGAGATCCGCTCGCCCAGCAGCACCAGCGCCAGGATCGCGCCCTGCACCGCTTCG
>Ga0180217_1002435_pt1 | contig 17315 bp, 17 predicted proteins | sample eDN3rd37CBELigOP_FD_128521 | JGI IMG/M metagenome (GOLD analysis project Ga0180217, IMG submission 128521) | Enriched Organic Plus compost microbial communities from Emeryville, California, USA - eDNA 3rd pass 37_C BE-Lig OP (version 2) (version 2) ... | reverse complement strand
CGCCGCGAGCGCAGCCGCCCCGAGCCGCGCGAGGCGCCGGCCGGCAGCGCCGGGCGCGACTCCCCGACCGAGATCGGCGAGGTGGTGGGCGAGGCCGTGGCCCGCGTGCTGCTGAACCGCGCGCGCCTGGCCGAGGGCGTGCAGGAGGGCCACGCGCTGCTCGAGGACTGGACCCGTCGCATGTCGGTGCTCGAGCAGCTGCGCGGCACCAAGGCCTGGGAGGCGCTGGAGCGTGAGCTGGGCGCCGGGCTGAAGCGCTCGCTCGGCACCGAGCCCGCCGCCGCCTTCGTCGCCGCGCTGCGTGCCACCGAGCCGCAGCATGTCGAGGCGCTGCAGCAGCACTGGGAAGGGCGCTGGGCCGAGACCCTCGGCGCCATGCAGCAGGAGGCGCCGGCCACCTTCGCTCTGCTGCGGCGCCATGTCGCGGCGCAGATCGCCCGGGTGCGCGCCGCAACGGACGAGCAGGTGGCGCCCGCCGACCGCGAGCCGGCCGAGCCGCGCCGCCGTACCGCCGGGCGGACGCCCGAGCAGCCGCCCGCCGCGGTGCTGCGCAACGCCGAGGGCGAGGCCCTGTCGGACCCGATCGACGACCCGGTGGCCTTCGCCCGCGCCTATGCGGAGGCCTGGCAGGCCACCGAGCCCGAGGCGCGCAGCCGCCTGGCGCGGCAGAACGTGAAGGCGCTGGGCCAGGCGGCGAAGCACGCCGCCGCCCGTGCCGTGCTCGACCGGCTGGGCGCGGAGGCACCGGCGGAACCGGCAGCCAGCTGACAGGACGCATCGGCGCCGGTCGGGCACCAGCGCCGATGGTTGCGCCCTTGGGCGGGCGGCGGCACTGTCTGCGGGCTGATACGATCCGGAGACGTCCGCCATGCCCCGTATCCAGGCGCTTCGCCTCGGCCGCCGCGATGCCGGACTGCTTGCGCTCGCGGCCGCGCTGGGGCTAGGGCGCGGCGCCCGGGCGCAGGCATGGCCGGACCGGCCGGTGCGCCTCGTCGTGCCCTTTGGCGCGGGCGGGGCGATCGACACGCTTTCCCGTGCCCTTGCTCAGGCCTTCCCGCCGCATGCCGGGGGACAGAGCCTGGTGGTGGAGAACCGCCCGGGTGCCGGCGGCACCATCGCCGGCGCCTTCACCGCTCAGGCCCGGCCGGACGGCGCGACGCTGATGATGGCCGATCTCGGCGCCAACGCCATCGCCAGGGAGCTGCAGCCGAGCATCCCCTACGACCCGATGACCGCCTTCACCGCCATCTGCCATGTGGCGACCCTGCCCCTGGCGCTGGTCGTGCCGGCCTCCCTGCCGGTGAACGACGCGCCAGGCTTTTTCGCCCTGGCGAAGGAGCGCGGCGACATGCCCTATGCGCATCCCGGCATCGGCTATGTCGGGCACCTCGCGCAGGAGCTGATGCTGCGCCAGACCGGGCTGACGATGACGCCGGTGCCCTATCGCAGCGGCGCCGAGGTGCTGCGCAGCCTGCTGGCGAACGAGACGCAGAGCTCCATCATCACCGTCTCGACCTCGCTGCCGCAGATCCGCGAAGGCAAGCTGAAGGCCATCGCCATTGCCTCCAGGGAACCCGTGCCGCAACTGCCCGGCGTGAAGCCGCTGGCCGAGACGTTGCCGGGCTTCGAGGCCTCCGTCTGGCACGGCATCGTCGGGCCGGCCAAGCTGCCGGCGGCGATCGTGGCCGCCGCCAATCGCGTGTTCAGTGCCGTGATCCAGCAGCCCGAGGTGCGCAGCACGGTGGAGCAGACCCAGGCTGGCAGGGTGGTGGGCGGCACGGCCGAGCAGTTCGGCGCCTTCATCCGCGCCGAGTACGAGCGCTGGGTGCCGGTCATCCGTGCCGCCGGCATCCGGACGGAGTGATGGCGATGAGCGACCTGCCCCGGAGCGACGCACCGCGGACCACCGAACCTGTACCGGCGCGCCCCGCAGCAACCGTCCTGGTGCTGCGTGACGGGCCGGAGGGGCTGGAGGTCTTCATGGTGGTCCGCCACCACCAGATCGACTTCGCCTCCGGAGCGCTGGTCTTTCCCGGCGGACGCCTGGAGCCGGGCGACTACGCCATCGCCGCCGCCCTGCCGGGCGAGGACCCGCTGGCCGCCTTCCGCGTGGCCGCCATCCGAGAAGCCTTCGAGGAGTGTGGCCTGCTGCTGGCACGGGACCGGGACGGCGCCCCGCTGCCGCATGCCCGCGCCGAGGCGATCACGGCGGCGCATCGCACGGCGCTGAATGACGGCACCCTTTCCTTCGCCGCACTGCTGGAAGCGGAAGGGCTGGTGCCGGATATCGCCGCGCTGGCGCGCTTCGCCCATTGGGTCACCCCTCTCGACCTGCCGAAGCGCTTCGACACGCATTTCTTCCTTGCGCCCGCGCCGCCCGGCCATGCCGGCACGCATGACGGGCGGGAGGCGGTGGAGAGCCTCTGGATCAGGCCGGCCGCGGCGCTGGCCGAGGCGGAGGCGGGCAGCCGTACCCTCGTCTTCGCCACCCGGCTGAACCTGCAGCGCCTGGCGGGCTTCACCGATACCGCTTCGGCCTTCGCCGCCGCGTCCGCCGCGCGGGTGGTCACGGTGCAGCCGGTGCCGAGCCAGGCGCCGGACGGGACCATGCACATGCGCATCCCGGTCGAGGCCGGCTATGGCGGCCCGCTGTTTCCGGTGACGCGGCGGGCGATGTAGCGGCGGAGGCTGGCGGCGGCCTGGGAGCACGCCACCGGGCGCGGTGGCCGGTCAGCTTCGCCCTTCGCGGGTCAGGATTTCAGCAGGCCGATATCACGGCGCCGCCCTGAGCGGTCCGGCGCCAGCAATGCCCGTGCGTGCGACCGAGAGGCGCGGGCAGGGCCCTCGTCGTGGCGGTCAGCAGCCGAGCTTCGCGGCGAGATCCTGGAAGTCCTGCGCCACCACGTCCCAGGGCTCGGCCGGTGCAAGGTCCGTGGTCTGCTCCGGCCCGTGCTCGGTCGGCCGCGGCACGAAGGCGGTGGCGAGGCCGGCGGCACGCGCCGCCCTCAGGTCGCCGTTATGTGCTGCCACGAGGCAGACCTCGCCCGGCCGGAGGCCGAGGATGTCGGCGGTGCGCAGATAGGCCTGCGGCTGCGGCTTGTAGGCCTGTGCCACCTCGGCGCCGAGGATCGCGTCCCAGGGGATGCCAGCACGCTTCGCCATATTCGTCATCAGGGCGATGTTGCCGTTCGAGAGCGGCGCGATGATGTATTTCCGCTTGAGCCGCGTGAGGCCCGCCACCGCCTCCGGCCAGGGGTCCAGCCGGTGCCAGGCACGGTTGAGATCGTCCAGCTCCGCCTCGCCGATCGTCGCCGGGTTCAGGCCATGGTCGCGCAGCACGACCTCGAGATTCTCCCGGTGCAGCACGTCCAGCCGCGTGAAGGCGCGGCGGCCGCTGCGGCATTCCTCCATCGCCGGCTGGTAGCGCTTGCGCCAGGCATCGGCGAAGGCGCGGGGGTCGATATCGCCGCGGCCGTGGCGTGCCAGGAAGGGGGCGGCGTCGCGCGCGATGCCCTCGCGCCAGTCCACCACCGTGCCGAAGACGTCGAAGACCAGCGTCTTGACCTGTTCCATCATGCGCTCTCCTTCTGCGCCCAGCGGCGCTCGAACTCCCAGACCTCGGGGAAGTCCATTAGCTCCGTCATGCGCCGGAAGCCGTAGGATTCACCGAGCGCCGAACTGTCCCCGTGCCGTTTCAGATGCGCATAGGCCCGCTCCAGCGCCGCCGCGGCCGCGAGGAAGCCCACGGCCGGATAGATCGCGATGGCGTAGCCCAGGGCGTGCAGCCGCTCGGCCGAGAGAATGGGCGTGCGCCCGCCCTCGACCATGTTGGCCAGCAGGGGCTTGGCGATGGAGCGGCCGATTTCGGCCATCTCCGCCTCGCTCTCGGGACTTTCGATGAACACGACATCGGCACCGGCATCCGCGAAGATGCGGCCGCGGCGGATCGCCTCTGCCAGCCCGAGCGTGGTGCGCGCATCCGTGCGGGCGACGATCAGGAAGTTCGGGTCCTGCCGTGCCTCCACGGCGACGCGGATCTTCAGCGCCATCTCCTCGGCCGGGATGACGCGGCGGCCGGGCGTGTGGCCACACTTCTTCGGCATCTCCTGGTCCTCAAGCTGGATGCCCGAGACGCCGGCGGCCTCGTAGCCCTGGACGGTGTGGCGCACGTTCAGGAGACCGCCATAGCCCGTGTCCGCATCCGCGATCAGTGGCGTACGGCAGCCGCGCGCCATGGTGCCGACACGGCCGACCATGTCCGTATAGGTGGCGATGCCTGCATCGGGCACGCCGAGATGCGAGGCGACGGTGCCGAAGCCGGTCACGTAAAGGCAATCGAAGCCCATGCCGTCGGCGAGCTTCGCGCTGATCATGTCGAAGATGCCTGGCGCGACGATGAAGCGCTTCGCGTCGAGGGCGGCTTTCAGGCGTGGATCGGCCATGGTGGAACCATCCCAGCTGCTGCGGGCGGAGGCCCTCCCATGGCGGCCCGCAACGCATGGCGCGGAAAGCGGGTCATGGGCGTCCTCCCCTCGTCGCGGCGAAGTATCGGCGGGGCCGGGCGGGGCGGGAAGAGGGCGGATGCGCGCCGGATCGTGTTCGTGGCAGGATGCCGCAGTCCGGGAGAGAGGAGGAGCCCATGCCCGACGCCAGCGGCAAGCCGATCGCGGCCAGCACCGTCGCCGAGATCGAGCAGGTGATCCAGACCTATTTCGACGGCCTGTACGAGGGCAATGTCGAGAAGCTCGCCGCGGCCTTCCACCCTGTCAGCCATCTCTACTGCGAGAAGGATGGCGGCGTGATGGATGTGCCGCGGGAGCAGTGGTTCGAGATGGTGCGCACGCGCCCCAGCGCCGCCTCGCGTGGCCTGCAGCGCGACGACCGGATCCTGCTGATGGACGTCAGCGGGCCGGAGACGGCCCTGGTGAAGGTCGCCTGCCAGCTGCCGCCGCGCTACTTCACGGACTACCTGGTGCTGAACCGCACCAGCGAGGGATGGAAGATCGTGAGCAAGGTCTACCGCACGGATCTGCGCGAGTAGCTATGTGTTGGGGCGCAGCAGATAGGGCGCCCCGCAGCGTTCGCAGATGCCGCGGATCAGCGCGTCGAGGGTGGCCGGTACCGGCACGCCCTCGCGCAGCCGCCGTTCGCGCATCCGGTCCTCCGGTTCGCCGGCCACCAGCACCGACTCGTCCGGCTTCGCCGGCGGCGTCGCATGCAGCACGTCGATGACATCGTCGAGATCGCTCTCGAAGGCGCCTTCCGCGCGGAACGCCTTCGGGTCGATCGCCAGGAAGAAATGGCCGATATTGTGTGGCTGGTCCGCCCGGCCGCTGCGGTTGCGGATGGGTGAGAAGCTGGAGCCCACCAGCGCGCCGCCCAGGATGTGCACCAGCATCGCCAGCCCGTAGCCCTTGGCGCCGCCCGTCTCCTCCGCCCCGCCGAGTGGCGTGATGCCGCCCTCCGGCCGCTGGAAGACGAAGGCGTTCGCCTCGTGCGGGTCGGTCACGCTACGGCCCTGCCCATCCACCACCCAGCCCTCGGGCAGCGGCGCGTCGTTCAGGTGGTGCACCTTCACCTTGCCGGCAGCGACGGTGGTGGTGGCCATGTCCAGCACGAAGGGCGCATTGCGCTTCGCCGGCGCGGCAAAGGCGAGCGGATTGGTACCGAGCACCGGCACGGCGCCGCGCGTCGGCACCATGGTCACGCCGCGGGTGGAGCTGGTCACCATGCCGATCACGCCGCGCGCCGAGGCCATGCGCGCATAGGCGCCGGCCGCGCCGAAATGGTGGCTGTTCACCACGCCCACCACGCCGACGCCATGCTGCAGCGCCTTGTCCACGGCGAGGTTCATGCCCATCGCCGCCACGGGATGGCCGAGGCCGTCACCGGCATCCAGCAGGGCGGTCGGGCCGGTGTCGCGCACCACGCGCGGCCGGGCCGCGAGCTGGATGCGGCCGGCGCGCACGCCCTCCTCATAGGTCATCAGCATCGAGAGGCCGTGGCTGTCCACGCCCATCAGGTCGGTCTCGACCATGATGCCTGCCGTGGTCGCCGCGTGGTCCTCCGGCATGCCCCAGGCGGTGAGGATCGCCAGGATCTGCGCGCGGATGGTCTCGGCGGGGATGGGCGTGCCCTGGGTGACGTTCTTGGCCATGCTGTCCTCTGTCAGTCCACACGCGCGCCGCTGGCGCGCACGATCGGCGTCCAGCGCTCGATCTCGGCAGCGATGAAGGCGCGCGTGCGCTCGGGGTCCATGCCCTCCGGGATGGTGTTGCCGAGGCTGAGCAGCTTCTCGCGTATCTCCGGCTGCTTCAGCGCCGCGGCGACCTGCTCGTAGAGGAACTGGCGGATCGGCATCGGCGTGCCAAGTGTCGCGGACCAGGGCGTCCAGGTCGTGACCTGGTATTCCGGCAGTCCCGCTTCCGCGCTGGTCGGCACATCTGGCGCCATGGGCGAGCGCTCGGGCGTGGCGATCATCAGGCCGAGCACGGTTCCCGCACGGAAATGCTCGGCGAGGAAGGAAATGGTGTCGGCCTGGAAGGCGGTGCGCCCCGCCATCAGGTCGGAAAAGGCGGCGGCCGAGCCGCGGTAGGGCACGTGCTGCGCCTGCACGCCGAGAAGCTGCGTCAGCAGCACGCCCGCGATGTGCCCCGTGGTGCCGGTGCCGGAGGAGCCGAAGTCGTACTTGCCCGGGTTGGCCCGCAGGAGATCACGGAACTCCGCGAGCGTCTTCACGCCGAGCGAGGGATTCACCGCGATCGCGATCGGCGAGTGGCTGCTGATGGTGATGTGGTCCACGCCGGTCAGCGGATGCACGCGCAGCTTGTCGCCGTAGAGGCCGACATTCAGCGCGTGCGAGCCCATCGCGCCCACCAGCAGGGTGTAGCCATCGGGTGGCGTCTGCGCGACGGTCTCGAAGGCGACCGTGCCGCCGCCGCTCGGCCGGTTCTCCACCACGAATTGCTGGCCGAGCTGAGTCGAGAGCGCGCCGGCCACCAGCCGCGCATTGATGTCCGCGTTGCCGCCTGGCGCCAGCGCTACCACGATGCGCACCGGGCGGTTCGGGTAGTCCGTGCCCGGCGCGCGCGGCTGCGCCTGCGCCGCCGTGCCGAGGCCAAGCGCCAGCACGGCTGTGGCCCCCAGGGCTGCGATCCGCTTCATCCTTCCTCCCCTGGCCCTATGGCCACTATCCGATCGCGTGTTCCAGTACGCCCACGCGCTCCACTTCCAGCCGGAGTCGGTCGCCCGGCTTCAGGTAGCGCGGCGGTGTACGGAAATGCCCGACGCCGGCCGGCGTGCCGGTGGCGATGACGTCGCCCGGCTGCAGCACCAGGTAGCGGCTGAGATGCGAGATCAGCGTGGCGACGCTGAAGATCAGGTCCCGGGTACTGCCCTGTTGCACCAGCTCCCCGTTCAGCCAGCAGCGCAGCTCGAGCTGCCAGGGCTCGCCCACCTCCTCCGGCGTGGCGATCCAGGGGCCCATGGGGCAGAAGCCGTCCAGCCCCTTGGCGAAGCTCGTCATCGGCAGCGGATGGTCGAACTGCAGGGCACGGTCGGTGACGTCGTTCAGCACGGTGTAGCCGGCCACATGGTCCAGCGCGTGGCTCTCCGTCACCTGCCAGGCGGGCCGGCCGATCACCACGCCCAGCTCGACCTCCCAGTCCGGCTTCGTGACTGCCGGCGGAACCCGCACCACGCTCCCCGGCCCGCATACCGAGGAGGTGGGTTTGAGGAAGACCCGGGGAGCCTCCAGCTTCGGCCCGCCGGTCTCCTTCGTGTGCTCCCCATAGTTCCGCCCGATACCGAGGATCTTGCCGGGCCGGAGTGGCGCCAGCAGCTCCACGGAGGACAAGGGGCGCCGCAGCGCGGCGTTCTCCGGACGCGCAGCGAAGGCAAGTGCGCGCGCTGCCGCAACGGTCGCGCCTTCCCCCGCCGCGAGCAGCGACACCATGTCGCCCGGGATGGCAGCGGCCGCCCCGTCCGGCTCGCCCGCCGCGGCCCCGGCAGCGGCCAGCGCCGGGCGCAGGGCCACGACCTGATCGCCCAGCATGCCGCCGATCTGCTCCGCGCCCTCGGCGCGAAAGGTGACGAGCCGCATCTCAGGCCGCCAGCGCCGCATAGTCGAGCGTCGCCATCACCTGCACGCGCAGGATGTAGCGATGCTCGTCGGGCCCGTAGTCGGCCACGGCGTTGTGCACCGTGCCGATATTGTCCCACATCAGCACATCGCCCGGCGTCCAGGCATGGCTGTAGAGGTACTTCTCCTGCGCCTGATGGCGGAACAGGAACTCCAGCAAGGCGTCACTCTCCTGCTTCTCCAGCCCCTCGATGCGGATCGCGTAGCCCGGGTTGCAGTACAGCACGCGCCGGCCGGTGATGGGATGGGTGCGGAAGATGGGCTGCGGCACCGGCGGCTTCTTCGCGCGCTGCTCCGGCGTCAGCGGGCCCCGGATGCTGCCCGGCCGGATGCGCATCATGTCCCAGAACTTCTCGAAGTCATGGATGGCGACGCGGCCCTCCAGCCGCGCCACCACCTCGGCCGGCAGGTCGTCATAGGCCGCATGCATGTTGCGGAACTGGGTGTCGCCGAGCGGCCGCCCGTCGCGCTGGGGCACTTCCTTCGCGTGCAGCAGGTTCGCCAGTGCGATGTCCCTGGAGTAGGACATGTCTGTGTGCCAGCCCTGCCCGGCATCCGAGAGGCCCAGGGGCTTTCCCGCTGCGTCCCGCTTGTTGGACAGGATCATCACCTCCGGATGGCCGGGGGCATGGAACAGGTTGGCGACATTGACCTCCAGCTCGCCGAAACGGGCACCGAAGGCCGAGAGCCGGGCCGCATCCAGATCCTGTTCCGGAAAGCACAGCACCCCGTACTGGCCGAGGGCCCGCAGGATGCTTCGGTAGTCGCCTGGCGAGACCGGACGCGAGAGATCCACCCCCTCTACCCGGGCGCCGAGGCCGGCATTGTTCGGCGTGATACGCATGATGCGCTCCTCCTGGCGGGACCCTCCGCTACGGCGCGGCAGCCGTCAACCGGCCGGGCCTTTCCGTCCGCGGCGGACCGCTTGCGCCTCGCGCCCTGGCGGGAAAGCATGAAGGGACAGACGAAGGGAGACTCCATGCGGGTCGGAGTGGAAGATCCGGGCGGCGGGCGGGCCCTGGGCCGGCGGGCGCCATGACCGCGGAGCGGCCGCAGGTCGTCGTGGTGGGGGCCGGCATCGTTGGCCTCTGCGCCGCCTGGCACCTGGCGCGCGGCGGCGCCCGGGTGACCGTGCTCGATGACGGCGAGCCCGGGGGCGGCGCCTCCTCCGGCAATGCGGGGGCCATCAGCGGCGGGTCGGTGGCGCCGCTCGCCATGCCAGGCGTGCTGAAGCAGGTGCCGCGGATGCTGCTCGATCCCGCCGGCGCCCTGCACCTCCCGCCGCGCCATGCGCTGCGCGCTGCCCCCTGGCTGATGCGCTTCCTGGCCAGCGCCCGCCCGGCCCGCGTCGCCGCGATTGCGGAGGCGCTGTCCTCGCTGCTGTTCAACGCCATGGAGCAGCACCGTGCCATCCTCGCCGAGGAAGGCGCGCTCGACCTGATCCGCGACACCGGGCAGCTCTATCTCTACCGCGACCGCGATCATTACGCGAAGGACGCCGGGAGCTGGGACCTGCGCCGGAAGCACGGCATGCGCATCGAATGCCTCGAGGGCATGGAGGCGATCCGCGCACTGGAACCGGAGATAAGGGGCGACTACCGCCTCGGCCTCTTCCTGCCAGAGCAGGGGAGCTGCGTGAACCCGCTGCGCCATGCGCAGGTGGTCGCGCGCGGTTTGCAGCGCCTCGGCGGCACGATCCTTCGGCAGGCGGTGCAGGCCATCACGCAGGATGCCGGCCGCATCACCGGCGTGGCGACCGCTGCCGGTCCGTTCGCCGCGGATCAGGTTGTACTGGCGGCCGGCGCCTGGTCGGCGCGGCTGCTCGCGCCGCTCGGCATCAAGGTGCCGCTGGAGAGCCAGCGCGGCTACCATGTGATGCTGCCGGCGGCGGGCATCCGCCTGCAGCGCCCGGTGGTACCGGCCGATCGCAAGGCGTTCATCTCGCCCATGGAGCACGGCCTGCGCGTCGCCGGCACGGTGGAGTTCGGCGGGCTGGAAGCGCCACCGACGCCCCGCCGCGCCGAACTGCTGCTGGAGGATCTGCGCAAGGTCTTCCCGCAGGCCCGCACGGAGGGCGCGGAGGGCTTCTGGATGGGGCACCGCCCCTGCCTGCCCGACAGCCTGCCGGTGATCGGGCCGGTCGCGCGCTGGCCCGGCCTGTGGTGCGCCTTCGGCCACGGCCATCTCGGCCTGACCGGCTCCGCGCCCACCGGCGCGGTGCTGGCGCGGGCCATGCTGGGGCCCGCGCCGAACCTCGACCTGTCGGCCTTCGCCGTCGAGCGCTTCGCCTGAGCGGCGCTACTGCGCCGCCGCCAGCGCCTCCTTCGGCTTCGGGGGCAGCAGGTGCTTCACCTTCGGCAGCACCTCGCTCTGCAGCAGGCCGAGCGAGGTGCGCCAGGCCTCCGGGTTCTCCTTGTAGTCGAAGCCGAAGACCAGGATCTGGCCGAAGCCGCCGCAGTCCTCGTAGACCTTCTCGAGCTTCTCGACGACGGTCTTCGGGCTGCCGATGATCCAGTTGTGCTTCGCGCAGTATTCCGGCGTGACCTCGCTGTCGGCGACCTCGGGGCTGTGCTTGAGGTATTCGAGGAAGCCGAAATTGGACAGCAGCGGCAGGAAGTACTCCCGCATCATCCGCCCCATCATGGAACCGACGGAGAGCTTCCACGCCTCCTCGTCCGTCTCGGCGACGAAGACCTCGCGTACCAGCCGCCAGTCGCCGCGCCAGGGCGTCTTGCCCGTCTTGCGCGCGCCGGCCTCCACCGCATCCCAGTGCGAGCCGACATAGGCCGGGTTGAGGTTCAGCGACAGCGGCAGGAAGCCGCGCTCGCCCGCCAGCTTCAGCGTGTCGGAATTCTTCGAGAGCCCGGCGACGCCGATCGGCGGGTGCGGCTGCTGCAGCGGCTTGATGTGCGGCTTGAGGAAGCCGAACATCGTGTCCGGCTTGTCCACCTTCCAGAACTTCCCTTCGTGGTGGAAGGGCTGGTCCTCCGTCCACAGGCGCAGGATGATGTCCAGCGCCTCGCGCGTCATGTCGCGGTTGGCGCCGGACATGCCATCGACATTGAACATCGCCCAGTCGGACGGCAGGCCGGACGCCGCCACCCCGAACATCAGCCGGCCTTCCGAGAGGTGGTCCAGCATCGCGACCCGGTTCGCGAGCTCGGCGGGATGATGGTAGGGGAGCAGGAACCCGCCGGGCCCGATGCGCAGCCGCTTGGTCTGCAGCAGCGCCTGGACGACCAGCAGATCGGGTGCGGGATGCGGCTCCCAGGGCGCGGTATGGTGCTCGCCGATCCAGGCCTCGGTGAAGCCCAGCGCGTCGAGGTCGCGGAGCACGCCGAGATCGTAGTCGTGCCCCTCCTTCAGCCCCCGTTCCGGCGGGTGGGAAGGCATGGCAAAATAGCCGAACTCCATGGACCATCCTCCTCGTCCGGGGACCTGTCCCCGGTTGCCCCGATGCTCGCGCCGGTGGCAGGGACGGTGCAAGGGGGACGGCACGCGACAGCCGGCGAACAGGCCTTCTTGAACGGGGCATCCTCCGTGGAGCTCGGTGCGTCGGGTGCCCACCCCACCGCGCCGCGCCAGGAGCGTGACAGGGCCCGGCATGCCGGGGCAGGCTGGGCGCCGACAACCAGGGGAGGGACGTCGTGGCGGAACGCAAGGTGCTTATGGTGACGGGCGGCGGCCGCGGAATCGGCGCGGCCGTGGTGCGGCTGGCGGCCGCCCGTGGCTGGGACATTGCCTTTACCTACGTGTCCAATGCCGCGCGCGCGGCGGAAACGGAGCGTGCCGCGGCTGCCGCCGGCGCGCAGGTCCTGGCGCTGCAATCCGATGCCGCCGACCTTGCCGCCGTGGCGCGGAGCTTCGCCGCGGTGGATGCGCGCTTCGGGCGGCTCGACGGCCTGGTGACCAGCGCCGGCATCACCGGTCCCCGCCAGCGCCTGGTGGAGACCACCGACGCGGTATGGCAGCAGGTGATGACAACGAATGGGGTCGGCATGGCCGCCTGCTGCCGCGAGGCGGTGCGGCGCATGTCGACAGCCCATGGCGGCCGGGGCGGCGCCATCGTCAACATCTCCTCGCGCGCCTCGGTCATCGGCGGTGGTGGTGAATGGATCCACTACGCCGCCAGCAAGGGGGCGGTGGACACGCTGACGCTTGGCCTGGCGCGGGAGGTGGCGCAGGAGGGAATCCGCGTGAACGCCGTGGGTCCCGGGCTGATCGACACGGAGATCCATGCCGCCGCAGGCTTCCCCGACCGGGTGAAGAAGCTGGCCGGTGGCGTGCCCATGGCGCGGGGCGGCACGGCGGAGGAGGTGGCGGAGGCGGTGCTCTGGCTGCTGTCGGACGCCGCGAGCTATGTGACGGCGGTGATCCTGCCCGTGGGCGGGGGACGCTGAGCTCCGGAGCGCGGACGCTTGAGGTGGGAACGGCCGAAGGTGCGAAGCGTGCTCCTTGTCCCGACCCCAGCGCGTACGGGTTCAGGCGGAAAGGGTCGCGCCCTGGTCCAGATCCCGTTCAGGTGGAAGCGCCTGATGGGCAAGGATACCCGTGAAAAAGGAGCTGGAGCATTTCCCGTGAGTCCGGGCGAACAACATGCCCTAGACGTGCTGCCCGCCATTCACGTGGATCTCGGCGCCGTTCACATAGGCCGAGGCCTCCGTGCAGAGGAAATAGACCACCCGCGCGACCTCGGCGGGCCTGCCAAGGCGGCGCATCGGGATCTGCTCCTGCACGATCTTGTCCGTTCCGGGGGAGAGGATGGAGGTGTCGATCTCACCCGGGGACAGCGCGTTCACGCGCACGCCGAGCGGGCCGAAATCATGCGCCATCTCCCGCGTCAGCGCCATCAGCGCGGCCTTGGAGGTGGCGTAGGCGGCGCCGGCGAAGGGATGCACCCGGCTGCCGGCGATGGAGGTGACATTCACCACGGCGCCGCGCGTGCGCTTCAGTTCCTCCAGCAGCCCGCGCGCGAGCATGATGGAGGCGAAGAAATTCACCTGGAACACCCACTTCCAATCGTCGAGCGTCGTGTCGATCGCGCCGAGCCGGCTGCCATCCGGCCCTTTCGGCGAGATGCCGGCATTGTTCACCAGCGCATCCAGGCGACCCTGCTCGGGCTCCAGCCTCAGCTTGATCTCCTCGATGGCCCGCAGCGTGTCCTCCGGGCTCGAGAGGTCGGCCTGGATGTGGTCCTCCGGCCCCATCTCCCAGGGGCACTGCTCGGGGAAGGGATGGCGCGAGACGGTAATCACCCGCCATCCCGCGGCCGAGAAGGTCTGCACCGTCGCGTGGCCGATGCCGCGCGAGGCGCCTGTCAGCAGCAGGGTGCGGCGGGGGCCGGCACCGGAGGGCCTGGGGCGATCGGACATGATACAAACCTAGCACGCCCGCGGGGCCCGGGGGCAGCCTTCTTCCGTCAGCCCCCGGCCAGCAGCGGCCGCCGGGCGGCGACGAACTCCTCGACCACTGCCAGGTAGCGGTCGCAATCCGCATCCGTCACCGGCAGGCTCAGCGCCGCCATGCCACGCCGGGCCAAGTAAATCCCGGCCGACAGCATGTCGAAGAAGAACAGCTCGCGCAGCTTGTTCTCTGCCTCCGTCGCCGCATAGGGGGCCGTGATGGGCCCGGCACGGAAATGCACATTGATCATGGATCCCGCGCCGGTGAACTGCATTGCCACGCCGACGCGCGCGCAGGCGGCATTCAGCGCTGCGCGGAGCCGTTCCCCACGCGCGAACAGCGCGTCGGGCACCTCGCCCGTGAAGATCTCACCCATCGCCACGCAGCCCGCCGCCATGGACCAGACATTGTTGTTGAAGGTGCCGGCATGCGGCAGCGTGCCCGGCCTATGGCCGTCGAACACCGCCATGATGTCGCGCCTCCCGCCGAAGGCGCCGAAGCTCATGCCGCCGGCCATGTACTTTCCGAGCGTCGTCATGTCCGGCGTCACGCCGAGTCGCTGCTGCAATCCGCCCTTGGCATGGCGGCTGGTCATGACCTCGTCGAAGATCAGGACGGCGCCGGTCTGGCGGGTTGCCTCGCGCAGCGCCTGCAGGAATTCCCGCGACGCCGGGATGCAGCCGCCCGAGCCGAGCATCGGCTCCACCAGCACGGCGGCGAGTGCGTCGCCCTCCGCCAGGATGGCGCGCCGCGCCGCCTCGGGGTCGTTGTAGTCGGTGAAGGCCAGCGGGATCGGCACATTCACCGGGTTCGTCTCCGCGCCCCCGGCGGAGGCGAATGTCAGTACGCCGCCATGGTACCCGCCGCGCATCACCATGGTCTTCACCCGGCCGGTGAAGCCGCGCGCCGCCGCCAGCGCCATCAGGTTCGCCTCGGTGCCGCTGTTGGTGAAGCGCACCATCTCGATCGAAGGGAAGCGCCCCACGATGAGCGAGGCCAGCTGCCCCTCCTTCTCTCCGACCGCCGCCAGGTTGATGCCGCGGTTCAGCGCGTCCTTCACCGCGTCGAGGATGCGTCGCTCGGAATGCCCGAACAGCCCGGCGGTATACTCTCCGAGCAGGTCGAGATACTCGTTGCCGTCCACATCCCATAGCCGGCAGCCTTCGCCGCGCGCCATGGCGGTGGGGAAGGGGGTGTAGAACAGCACGGTCCGTGTGTTGCCGCCGGGCATCACTTCGCGTGCCTTTGCGTGGATGGCGGCGCTCTTCGGCCGCTTCGCCGTGTAGGCCTCATGCGCCTCGGCCAGCGCGGCGTCGAGATCGCTGTTGCGCGGCAGGTTGTGGTCGAGCGGGCTCATGATGCGTCCTCCCGGATCCTCGGCAGGCTCGCGCGCCGCCTGCCCCCCGTCAACGGCGGTTGACGTCGCCGCCGCCAGCGCATCCCATGTCGCTCATGCAAGAGCCGGCGGCAGGGCTATGTGACATGAGTTTCGACCCACGGCAGCACCGCCTGGTGCCGCAGCAGCGCTGGTTCGAGGACTTCGCCCTCGGCGAGCGCTTCCCGCTCCCCTCCCGCACCATGACCAGCGGCCTCTTCGCCGCCTTCCAGGCCGCCTCGGGCGACAACCATCCCATCCACTACGACGCCGAATATTGCCGCGCCCATGGCCTGCCGGGCATGCTGGCGCATGGCTACCAGGTGGCGATCCAGACCTGCGCTGGCGCGGGCCTCTTCCCCCATATTGTGGAGGACTCGCTGAAGGGCTTCCTGGAGCAATCCACCCGCTTCCTGCACCCGGTGGTGCTGGACGACACGCTCTACCCCCTGTTGGAGGTGGATGAGCTGACGCCGCAGCGCACCACCGGCATCCTCGGCCTGCGCGCCACCGTGCACAACCAGAAGGGCGTGCAGGTGCTGGAGGGCCGCCACCGCTATCTGTTGCGGAAGCGGCCGGCCCATGCCGTCTGATCCGCCTGACGCAGCCCGGAAGCGCGGATCAGCTCGGCATACTTCGTCACCTCCGCCCGCATGTAATCGGCGAAGGCGCGGCGGTCGAGGCAGCGGAAAAGCCTTCGACGCCATCGTGGTCGGCGGCGGGCTGGTGGGCGCGGCCATCGCCTGGGGCCTGACAGGCCAGGGACTCGACACGGTGCTGCTGGACGAGGGTGATGTCGCCTACCGGGCCAGCCGCGGCAATTTCGGCCTGGTCTGGGTGCAGTCCAAGGGCCTCGGCGCGCCCTGGTACCAGCGCTGGACCCGCACCTCGGCCGGGGAATGGCCGGCGCTCGCGGCCGAGCTCGGTGCCCGCACCGGCCTCGATCTCGGCCTGGCGCAGCCCGGCGGCGTGCATCTCTGCCTGTCCGAGGCGGAGTTCGAGGAGCGTGCCGCCCGCATGGCGCAGATGCGGCAGGAGGCCGGCAATACGGGCTTCGACTATCGTATGATCGGCGCGGGGGAACTGCGCGGCATGCTGCCGGGCCTGGGGCCGCGCGTGGTCGGCGCCTCCTGGACCCCGTATGACGGGCACGCCAACCCGCTGCATCTCCTGCACGCGCTGCATCGCGCCTTCACCGAGGCGGGCGGACATTATCTTCCGAATGCCCGCGTCGCGGAAGCGCATGCCGCGCCACATGAGTTCGTCGTGGAGGCCGGTGGCCACCGCGTTGCCGCGCCGCGGATCGTGCTGGCCGCCGGCCTCGGCAATGCGGAACTCGCACCGCGCTTCGGCCTTTCCGCGCCGGTGCGCCCGCAGCGCGGCCAGGTCCTGGTGACGGAACGCGCGCGGGAGGTGCTGCCAATGCCCGTCACCACCATCCGCCAGACACAGGAAGGCAGCATCATGCTCGGCGACAGCATGGAGGAGGTGGGCTTCGACCTGCGCCAGAAGCCCGCGGTCATGCAGGCCATCGCCGGGCGCGCAGTCGCCTCCTTCCCCTGGATCGCGCGGCTCAACATCGTCCGCGCCTGGTCGGCGCTGCGCGTCATGGCGCCGGACGGGCTGCCGATCTACGACCAGTCCGAGCGATTTCCCGGTGCCTTCACCGCCAACTGCCATTCGGGCGTGACGCTCGCCGGCGCCCATGCGCGGCGACTGGCACCGATGATCGCCACGGGGTCTCTCGACCCCTCGCTCGACCCCTTCTCGGCCAGGCGCTTCGATGTTCGCGCTGCGGCCTGAGATCCGTCCGGCCACGGTGGATGTCGTCGTGGAGGGCAGGCCGCTGCGCGTCCCGGCCGGCGTCTCCGCCGCCGCCGCCGTGCTGCTTGCCGGCCTGCCCGCCATTCGCGAGACGCCCGTCTCCGGGGCGCCGCGCCTGCCCTTCTGCATGATGGGCGTCTGCTTCGACTGCCTGGCGGAGATCGATGGCGTGCCGAACCGCCAAGCCTGCATGGTCGCGGTCGCGCCGGGCATGTGCATCCGCATCCAGCGGGGTGCCCGCACCGCCTTCGTCGCGCCGTGACCTGCGACCTCGCCATCATCGGCGCCGGCCCGGCCGGCATGGCGGCGGCCGTCGAAGCGGCCGCGCTCGGCCTCTCCGTCACCGTCCTGGACGAGCAGCCCGCTCCCGGCGGCCAAGTGTTCCGCGGCGTGGAGGCTGCGGCCGGTGATCCTGCTCTGGGCGAGGATACTGGCCGGGGCCTGGAGCTGGTGCGTGCCTTCCGCGCGAGCGGCGCCGCCTACCGCCCGGCGACATTCTTGTGGCACCTCGATCCGGATGAGGGCCTGCTCTCCCTCGCCGCCACCGGTGCAACGGAGACGCTCGAGGCCCGG
>Ga0180217_1002429_pt1 | contig 17328 bp, 17 predicted proteins | sample eDN3rd37CBELigOP_FD_128521 | JGI IMG/M metagenome (GOLD analysis project Ga0180217, IMG submission 128521) | Enriched Organic Plus compost microbial communities from Emeryville, California, USA - eDNA 3rd pass 37_C BE-Lig OP (version 2) (version 2) ... | reverse complement strand
AGCCGGCGTTCGAACCGCAGCACGGCCAGATCGCCCTCGATCGTGAGTTTTCCTTCGCGCTCGGTCATTTCGCCTCCTTGTGGGTGGCTTCGAGGTGGCGCTCGAGGGCGTCGAGGTGGTCGATCCAATGACGCCGATACCGCTCGATCCACCGGTCGATCTGCACCAGCCCGTCAGCGCGCAACGCGTAGATGCGCCGCTGCGCGTCGGGTCGCACCTCGACCAGGCCGACCTCGCGCAGCACCTTGAGGTGCCGCGACACCGTCGGCTGCGTCAGCTCGGGCAGCGTCGCGACCAGCTCGCCTGCTGTGCGTTCACCATCGACCAGGGCATCGAGCAGTGCGCGTCTGCTCGGTTCTGCTATCGCCTCGAAGACGTCCACGTCTCGAGTATGCGTCAATGTCTATATAGATGCAAGAGAATATTTCGAGGCGGTCGCGACCGTGAAAGCTGACTTGTTGTTCGGGTCGACAAGGGTGCAGCGCGGGGCGGTTCCAGATTGAGTGCTTGACGCCACAGAGAGGCCCATCTATGGGGCGACGGACCGCACGCCGAGCTCGCGCATCTCATCCGTAAGTCCCAGTTCAGGCTCGCTCACACCAAAGATCTTTCCAGCATTGGACATTCAGCGCCGGAAAGGCTGACGTGTTGTCGCCCTGGCGCCGCGACGTATTGACCTCGACACTGGCCCGACGCGAGGCTTCGTGCGGTCGCCGTGACGGCGTAGCTGCGGCGACACCAAACTAGCTGAGTCGTGCCGACACCCGTCGGCTGACGTCTAGCAGCATTGGGGCGATCCGCTCCGCGCGATTGGTGGTGAGTCGGGAACGCGGTCCGCAGACGCTGATTGCCGCGATGACCACGCCGCGGACGCCGAAGACCGGGGCGGCCACGGCGCCGGCGTCGGGATTGCGTTCACCGCTGGAGGTCACGTAGCCGCGCTCGCGTGCGTGGTCGAGGTCCTTGTTCAACATTTCGATCGCATCCTCGTCGAGGTCGTAGATTTCCGCCTCCAGCGCGATTGCACGGTCGCGGAACTCCGGCTCGGCGTAGGCGAGGAGGATTTTCCCGCTTGCGCCGGCGTGCCACGGCCGGAACACGCCGAGTTCCACCGACATTCGGACGGGTAGGGGGCTTTCGAACTGCGCCACGTGCACCCGCCCGCCGGCGACCGGTCTGGATAGCAGGGTGGTCTCTTGTGTCCGGTCGCGCAGTTCTCGCAGCAGCGGCGCCGCCTCGCGCTCCAGCTTCGACAGGCTCAGTGCTTTGGCGCCCATCGCTACTGCCGCGGGGCCGAGTAGGTATCCAGTTGTGCCGGGAGCCTGCTCAACCAAGTTCCTGGAGGTCAACGACCGGAGCACGCGGTGGGCCATCGACTTGCTCATCCCCAACTCTGTGGCCACGTTGGTGACTCCGAGGGGTTCGGTCGCGTCCATCAACAGCAGCAGGACGTCGGCGACCCTGTCGGCGGCCTCCGTTCCTCCAGCCGTTCCGCTCAGAGGAACGGTGTTGTGTAATGACACCAGTTCATCCCTTGCTCTCTAATACTGGTCTTGACGGTCTTATTGGGTCTTACTAGCGTTTCAACTTGTTGGACAGTGTAATCGGTGTTCCGTTCTAGGGAACAACGTCAAGCTCCGATCACGTAGGAGTCCATTGATGCTGCAATCGGTTAAGGTTCTCGACCTCACCTGGGTGTTGGGCGGTCCGTTCGGTGGCCAGCTCCTGGCTCAGCTCGGTGCCGAGGTGATCAAGGTCGAGCCGGTGAGCGGCGATCCCGCCAGGGAGATTCCGCCGCACTACGTCGGCGACCTCTCCTCGTTTTTCTTATCGGTCAACCGGGGAAAGAGATCGATCGCGCTCGACCTGAAATCCGAGGCCGGACTTACTGCTTTCTATGACCTGGTCCGCCAATGCGACGCGGTGCTGTACGGGTTCGCTCCCGATGTTCCGCGACGGCTTGGCATCGATTACGAACGGCTTCGCGAGGTCAACCCCGCGATCGTCGTTGGTGAGCTCATCGGAATCCACGACGATGCCCCGTACCAGCGTGCGCCGGCCTACGACCTGGTGGTGCAGGCGCTGAGCGGGGTGATGTCGATTACCGGGGCTCCGGACGGCGAACCCGCCAGGGTCGGCTATCAGATTGCCGACCTCGCCGGCGGCCTCTACCTGGCGCTGGGCGTTGCCGGAGCGTTGTACTCGGCCGGCACGACAGGACGCGGCGAAAAGGTTCAGGTTTCGCTGCTTGACGCGCAGTTGGGCTTGTTGACCTGGCAGGCGCAGAACTACCTGATCTCCGGTGACGAGCCCAGAGCGTTGGGTTCGCGCAGCCCAAATATCGCGCCCAGTGAGGTATTCCGCTGCCGAGACGGTCGGTACCTTGCCGTGTCCCCGACCGGAACGAGCTACTGGCGGGCGTTCTGCCGCGCCATTGGTTCGCCGGAACTGGCTGACGACACCCGGTTTCGCGATCGGTACAGCCGGCTGACGAACGTAGAACAGCTCGCCGAGATCCTCCGGGCCATCTTTCTGACCCGGGACGCCGCAGATTGGGCTAAGCACTTTTTCGACCTGCGTATCCCAGCTGCGCCCGTACTTACCGTGCCCGAGGCGCTCGCCCAGGAATCCGCACAGCTACGCGCCATGGTCGAGCAGGTTGAGGACCCAGAGTCCGGAGAGCGAGTGCACCTGTTGGGCAACCCCATCAAGTACGCCGACCCGCAAGACCTGCGTTATCCGCCCCGATGGGGCGCAGATACCGCGGACGTGCTGGCGGAGCTGTGCGGCTATTCGGCTGAACGCATCAACGCCGTCCGTGCCCGTTCAAAACAAGAGAAGGGAACCGCATGACCAGGCCAGCTGATGTCAAACCCCGTGAGGGCGAACGACCAGGTACCCGATGGGAAGAGTTCGAAGTCGGTGCGCAACTGCCGTCGTTCGACTTCACTATCAGCCCCGAGATCGTGGCGGAGTACCACCGAGCTATCGAGCAGGAGCCGGCCGGCTACTCCCTCGACGGCAGAAAGGTCTCCATTCCGTCGGTGCTGTCGGTCTACCTCATGGCCGTCCTGTACCGCAGATACCCACCAATGCAAGGTGGAATCATGGCAGGCAACAAGTTTCGGTACTACGGAGCCATCAGCGCCGAAAACGACACGACTGTCGTGGCGTCTGGCGAAATTTTGGAGAAGTTCGAGAAGCGTGGCAGGCGCTACGTCCGCTACTCGGCCCGCTTCGCTCGCCTCGACGGGAAACTGATCGCCGAGGCGGAAAACATCAGCACGTTCCCCAACTGAGACGAAAGATGAACGCGATGAAGAAGGACTACCACATCACCCAGGAGATGATCGATAGCTACGGCGAGATCAACGGGGACAACGACATCATCCATTACGACGTCGAGTATGCCCGCAAACGCGGGTTCAAGGCGCCCATCGCCCACGGCCTGATGGCCCAGGGATACGCGAGTGCGCTTGGTGCCGAGAAGTACGGCGCCCAGTGGTTCACTCGCGGCGAGATCGAGGTCAAATTCGTCGGACCGCTCTACCCAGACGAGACCATCACCGTAGAGATCGACGACGAGGGCCGGCTCAACGTTGCAGCCGGCGAGCGCACCTGCATCGTCGGAAGCGCTCGGCTTCGCGATGCAGGGTGACCGACCGCCCGAGACCCGCATCGCCAACCACGACGCGACCGGCGTCACGATCCGCGGGCTATCCCTGGCCGACGACCTGATCGGCAAGGCCAGTTACTCCGACCTGCTCACCTTGAGCACGCTCGGCCGGCTGCCCAACGACAACCAGCGGACGGTGCTCGACGGGTGCCTCGTCGCACTGATGGAGGCCGGCCTCAACCCGAGCACGTTGGTGACCAGGATGACCGTCCAGGCCGCGCCCGACCAGGCGCAGGCGGCGATGGCCGCGGGATTGCTCACCGTCGGTGACGTCTACGTAGGCACCGTCCAGGGATGCGCCGACCTCTTGACGCAAATCGGTTCCAGCGACGATCCGGGAAACGTTGCGGCCATGGCGATCGCCGACCTGCACGACCACGGCGCACGTGTGCCGGGACTCGGCCACGGTAAGCACCGCGACGATGACCCCCGCGCGGTCGCCCTGCTGCGTCTGGCATCCGACAACGGCTGCGCGGGGCGACACCGTGCCGCACTGGAAACGTTGCGCCGCACTGCCGAAGAGCAGCTGCGCCGGTCCTTGGTGATGAACGTGACCGGCGCAGTAGCCGCTGCTCTCCTCGACCTGGGGTTCCCGGCATCAGCGACGCGCCCGATCGCGCTGGCGGCGCGTGCGGGCGGCCTCGTAGGCCACGTAGTCGAGGAGCACGAACGACCTACGGCTAAGACGCTTTGGGATGCCGCACGGTCCACGGTGCTGTATCGCGAGCACGATCAGGGGTTCACGCCATGACACTCAACCGTAGGGCCTTCCTGTCAGTCTCGGCACTCACCCTCACGACGAGCGCGTGCGGGGTGATCATGGGTGGGACCATCGACGCGAAGCCGGCCAAACGCGAAGGCCCACTGAACGACGCAGAGTTTGAGGCCCTCGTGAAGAACGCCAAATCGGAAGGCAGCGTGACGCTTTACTGTGTGGCGGGCGAGGAGACCATGCGTGCGTGGGTCCGCGGCTTCCAAGAGCAGTACGGCATCCAGGTCGCGATTTACCGTGCAACCGTGAGCGATATCTACCGGCGGTTCAAGGAGGAGAGCACCTCAGGCAGGCACCTCGCCGACGCGGTGTCGATGAGCGTGCCCGCCTACATCCAAGACTCCGTGGACCAGGGATGGGCCGTTCAGTACCGCACTCGCGCCCACGATGAGCTGGACCCGACACTGATCACCGCTGACGCCGGCTATCCGATGTATGCGGTGATCACCGCCATCGCCTGGAACGAAACGGCGGTCGACACGGCACTGCAGGAACGCCTCGCGCAGGGTGACTATACGGCGCTGGGGGAGCCGGAACTGAAGGACCGGGTCGGGATCGTCGGGCCGACGGCCGGCGGCACACAACTCGGCACACACCTGGCGATCGTCGACGACGCGCATCTGGGCTGGGAGTACCTGGAGAAACTGAGGTCCTCGGGCGCCGCCGTCTTCGAAAGCGCAGTCCCGTTCGTTGCGAACGATCTGTCCGCCGGCGAATACGCCGCCGGCATCGGAGTCCCAGATTCGGTGGCCATTCCGCGGATCTACGAAGGAGCGCCGATCCGGATCGGCTACCCCGATCCGGCGCCAGCGTCGATGCACCAGTTCTTCGTCAGCGCCAATGCACCGCATGCCGCCGCGGGCCGGCTGTTGCTGGAATGGGGCACGACGCGCGAGGCGCAGACCTTGCTTGCAGAGATCACCGGCGGACTCGTCGCCCACCGCCTATGGCGTGACCAGCGTCCGATACGCGCCAAGTCGTGGTATCGCCCGCCGGCCAACGGGATTGACGTTGCGTGGCAACAGAATCTGAATCTGGATGACAGCGACACGTTCATCCAGGAATGGCTCGACCGGATCGGCTAACACAGTGCCGCACGCGCTGGAGCGGGAGGAGAGCAGCGTGAACATCACGATGGAAACTGGGGCGAGTGCGTCGGCGGGGACATCGACGGTCGACGCAGCCGCGCTGAAGGCCCAGGACGTGACGATCCGGTACAGCGACGTGACGGCGGTCGACCAGCTGTCCCTCACCGTTAGCCGTGGTGAGTTCGTGGCTCTGCTCGGCCCGTCGGGGTGCGGCAAGACCACATTCCTGCGCGCCATCGCCGGGCTCAACCCGTTGTCCGCTGGCAGCATCACGATCGACGGTCGGCCGATGGCCGGTGACCGGCTGCACGTGCCGCCGGAGCGACGGCCGCTCAACATGGTCTTCCAGTCTTATGCCATCTGGCCGCACATGACTGTTCGAGACAACGTCGGCTACGGCGTACGCGGCCAGGGGATCCGCGGTCGTGAACTGAAAGAGCGCGTTGAGGAAACCCTTGCGGCCGTTGGCCTGCTGCACTATGCCGACAGGTACGGAACCGAGCTGTCCGGCGGCCAGCAGCAGCGGGTCGCAGTGGCACGAGCGCTGGCAACCCGCCCGTTCCTGATGCTTTACGACGAGCCGCTTTCCAACCTCGACGCCGGGCTTCGTGAGCAAGTCCGTGAGCAGGTCGTCGACCTGCACCACCGGTTCGACACGACAACCATCTATGTCACGCATGATCAAGCGGAGGCGTTGTCGATGGCGGACCGGGTGGTCCTGATGAACGCCGGGCGAATCGAACAGGAAGCAGACCCAAGGACGCTCTACCACCAACCTGCCTCGGAGTTCGCCGCGCGGTTCGTCGGCCCGATCAACGCTCTGCCGGCAACAGTGACCGACGTCGGCGAAGAATTCACCGACGTCATGCTGCTCGGTCAGCCGGGACGGTTCCTCCGGCTGAGCGGCCCGGCGCGGCCTCTCGTCGCCGACAGAACTGGGCAGGCAGTCATCCGGCCTGAATACTTCGAGCTCACCAAGGTCGGTGACAGATCGGCAGACCAGCCGAACGAGGAGCAAAACGTCTTCGTCGGCGAGGTCACTCGTGCGGCCTTCGTCGGCTCGCGCATCCAGTGCGTTGTCAGCGCCGGAGCCATGGACCTCGCGGTGGAGATCAGCGGCGTCGGGGTGATCGAGCAGGGCGACACCGTCTCTTTGCGCGTCGACCCCACCAAGGTCATCTGGCTCGACGAGCCCTCGCGGGAGAAGCAATGAGGTCCGCGACGTCACCGTGGCGGATCCGGTCGGCCCTGCTCGTTGTCGCGCTCGGGTTCTTCGTTGGCGTACCGATTCTGGCCATGTTCTACGGGGCACTGCGCCCATCGTCTATGGCTGCACCGCCGCTCGAATTCTCCCTCAAGGCGCTCGCCGCGGTCTATCTATCGGGTGAGGTTTGGGCTTCGCTGGTGGGCACAGTGGCCATTGCGCTGGCGGTGGCGCTGATCGCGACGCTGGTCGGTGGTGTCTTCGCGTGGCTCACCGCACGCACCGATGTGCCGGGCAAAGGTGTGATCGAACTGCTGGTGCTCGCTCCGCTGTTCACATCTCCGTTCGTTGCGGCGATCGCCTGGTACGCACTGGCGGCGCCACGTTCCGGGCTGATCAACCTTGCGCTGGCCGAGGTCTTCGGCGTGAATGCGCCAGTTATCAACGTCACCTCAGCGGCGGGAATCGTGGGGGTACTCGCCTTGGTATCGATGCCGTACGCCTACGTTTTCATCTCCAGTTCATTACGCAATATGGACCCCGCGTTAGAGGCTGCGTCTTATGTGAACGGGGTCGGCACCTTTCGCACCATCCGCAGGGTTACGCTGCCGCTGGCCACCCCCGCGATCGGATCATCGATCATGTTCATCACGATTTTCGCTGCCGGGATCTTCTCCGTTCCCGGCGTTCTCGGCCGCCGACTCGGCTTCGACCCGCTGCCGGTTCTGATCTACCGTGCGGTCACGCAGTTCCACGCCGACTTCGCCAAGGCTGCCGCTCTTGCGTCGTTGCTGTTCCTGCTCAGTGCCGCCATGCTCTACATGTACCGGCGGCTAACGCGCCTGGAACAGCGGTTCGTCACGGTGTCCGGCAAGGGGTTCCAGCCTCGGCTGCTGCCTCTCGGCCGGCTCAAGCCATGGGCAATCGGTGGCATCACGGGATATGCGGTGGTCTGCGTCGTACTCCCCGTGCTGGCGCTCGTTGTCGCCGCGCTTTCGCCGTTCGCCTCGCGGGACTTCGCGAAGATGGACCTGAGCACCGCAGACCTGGTGGCCGTTTTGACCGACCCAGCAGTGCACGCAGCGGGGCTGAACACCCTCGTCGCGGTCGTCGGCGCTGCACTCGCCTGCGTAGTGATCTCTCTGCTCAGCGTGTTCGTCGCCCGCATCAGAGGACGCGGTGTCACCTCAACAGCTCTGGATTACGTGAATAGCTTCCCGCTGGCAGTACCAGGAATCGTGCTGGCAGCCGGACTGGTCTGGGTCTACATCGGAACGCCCATCTATGCGACGTTGACTCTAATGATCATCGCGTACGTGATCTCACACTTGCCGCATTCCTACCGATTGATCCACAACGGCGCGCTGCAGGTGTCACCCGAGTTGGAAGAGGCGTCAGCGGTGAATGGATGCGGCCGAGTTCGTACAGCGTTGCGGATCACGACGCCACTGCTGCTGCCCTCGGTATACGCGTCCGTTGTTCTGGTGATGATCTTCGTGATCCGCGAGGTGAACTCGGTCATCCTGCTCTACACCCCAGGCACCAGAGTGCTTTCGGTGCTTACGTGGGACTACATCGCAGACGGAAACCTGTCACGGGCAGCTAGCCTCGGCCTGATCCAGTCCGTGTTCCTGATCGCCGTCCTGGTGATCGCGCGGCTAGCGTTCCGGCTCAACCTCACCAGCGCCTACAAGTGATGCGGGACCAGATCCATTGGGACTGCCCCGGGTTCAGTTGACTCGCGGGGTGTGAATGTCAGGTCGCGGTTGCGACTGGTGTGTGGAGCAGGTCGAACTCTATCGGGGTCAGCCGCCCGAGGGCGCGTTGCCAACGGCGTCGGTGGTAGGTCCGCTCGATCCAGGTCACGATTGCCAGGCGGAGTTCGGCTCGTGTAGCCCAGCGCCTGCGGTCGGGAGTCAACCAACTGGGGGCAGTACCACCACGCTCACCATTGCGGCGGTCGCCCGCACGGCGGGCTTCAACGACCCGCTGTACTTCTCACGCCACTTCGCCAAGGTCCACGGCTAATCCCCGACGGCGTACCGGCGGCGACACCACAACTGAGTTGTGGTCGACCTTCGGTGCGCTCCGCGTCGGCGTGATCGAGATCGAAGGCGGCTATGAGAGAGTATCCGCTGGTGTCGTTGTGTGGAATGCGGCCCGCGGGGGCTGTTCTGAAACTCAGCAGGTGTTGGTGGTGGCGTGATGACCCGAATGGAGGGTGACGGCGTTGGCTTCTGCGATCAACCTCCCGGAGATCGTAGTGGACGAAGCAGGAGAGCAGGGCGGAACGCCGGTGCTGCTGCTCCACGGCGGTGGAGTTGCCGGCTGGATGTGGCGACCGCTGATCGAGCAGATGGGATCCGGATACCGTTTCCTCGTGCCGGATCTACCGGGGCATGACCGCAGCGCCCACACGGACTACGAGTCGCACGATCAGGCAGTCGATGCGCTCGCGCTGATCCTCCAGCGCTGTGAGAGCCGGCCGGCCGCGGTCGTCGGCTTCTCACTCGGCGCTCAACTCGCCGTGCTCCTGGCAGTTCGCCGTCCCGATCTGGTCACGCAGGTCGGCGTCATCAGCGCCCAGGCAAAACCATCGAAATGGCCTGGGGCGACGCTCGCATTGCTGCGGTTGACGGCGCCGCTGGCGAAGAACGAATGGTTCGGCCGAGCCCAGGCGAAAGAACTCTTCGTCCCGCCGGCGTTGTTCCCCGACTACCTTCGAACCGCCCGGCGGCTCTCCACGCGCACACTTCTCAGATCGGTGGGCGAGAACATGCGGTTCACGGTCCCACCCGCGTGGGCCGCATTCACCGGGAAGACTCTGGTCCTGGTGGGCGAGCGGGAACGGGCCATCATGGCAGACTCGGCGCGCAATCTGACACGGGACCGACACGACGGTGACTTCGAAACGATTGCCGGGTGCGGTCACGGCGCTCCGTTGCAGAAGCCGCGCTGGTTGGCAGCGCGGCTACGTGCGTGGCTCACCTGAGCATGCCTGGCGGCCTCGAATGTCACACGACCGATCTCTTGTCGGGCGTCCGTTCGGATCGGCTGGGCGTGGTGGGGGAGGCCTCGATCGCGGAGGCTTCCTCGAGGCTGCGGTCTTTGGTTTCGGTGGCGAGCAGTGCGCATGTCGCGAATGCTGCTGCGGTGAGGATGGCTCCGAACAGCATGGTGATGCCGACGCCGAGGGTGGAGATGCTCAAGGGCAGCAGGTAGGTTCCGGTCGCTGCGCCGAATCGGCTGATGCCGGTGGTGAGTCCGACGGCGGTCGCTCGGAATTCGGTGGGAAACAACTCGTTCGGGTAGATCCACACCAGGATGCTGGGACCGCCGGAGATGAAGGAGTATGCACAGAACGCCGCGACGACAAACCACAGGGGCGCATCTCCCCACAGCCACAGGCCCACCAAGGGAAGCACCATCAGACCGAGCGGGACGACGGCGAGTGGGCGCCGGCCCCAGTGTTCGACAAGGTACAGCGACAGGATGGAGCCGGCGACGGTGAGCCCGATGATGACGGTTTCCACAAGGAGTCCGCCGGGGCCGTCGCCTTGGATGTGGAAGCCGGTGAGGATCGTCGGCAGGTATGTGAGCAGGGCGTACAACGGGGTGACAACAGCCAGGTACAGCATTGAGCACATGACGATGCGTTTGAGGTACTCGCCGCGGAGAAACTGCGTGAGTTCCCTTTTCGGGGACTCGACGTGGGGTTCGTCGGTGATTGCGCTGAGCGTGGGACGCACGCCGTAGATCCGTTCGACGACGTCTTCAGCGTCGGAGATCCGCCCCTGACGTAGCAGCCAGCGGGGGGATTCCGGGATGCCGCGACGTGCCAGGATGACGATCACACCGAGGATGGCGCTGGTGGCCAGAAGCCAGCGCCAATTGTCGTTGCCTCCGGACGCGGCGACGACGATGGCTCCGACGATGTAGGCGCTGACGGCGCCGGCCGACCAGGCCACCGCCGACATTCCCACCATGGCTCCGCGTTTGCGGGTGGGGGTGAACTCGGTCAGCAGCGAGGTGGCGATGGGATAGTCGGCGCCGATGGCCGCGCCGATGACGAACCGCAGGACGATGAGTTGCCATGGGGCGGTGACGAAAACGGAGAGCGCGCACGCGACGACGAGGACCACGAGGTCGAGGGCGTACATTTTCTCGCGGCCGATGCGGTCGGTGAGGAAACCGAACAGAGTGGCCCCGAAGAAGATACCGATCAACGACGCTGCCCCTATCAGGCCGCTTTCGGCGGTGGTGGGGTTCAGTTGTTCGGAGACTCCGAGCAGTGCCACGCCGATGATGCTCATGACGTAGCCGTCGAGGAACGGGCCGCCGCAGCAGGCAACCAGGATGCGGGTGTGGAAGCCGCCCTTGGCGGGGCGGTCCATTACATCGAGTGGGTTCATGGTTGTTTCACTTCGTCGTGGGCGTGGGCGGCGGGCGTGGTTCTGTTGAGGACGGCGTAGGCCAGTCGCTCGAGGAGTAGCGAGGTTGCCTGGGAAGCATCGGGACTGGCGTGGATGACCTGTTTGGTCACCGAGACGACGAGCGGGTCGTGCTCGGCTATCTCATGGGCGATGGTCAGTGCTGTTCGGATGTGGCTGCCCTTGTCGGTGACCTCGGTGAGGAGACCCCATTGCAGGGCCTGGTGGGCGCCGAATCGGCGTCCACGCAGGATCAGGTCGGTGGCCCGTCCGTATCCGAGCGTGCGCGCCGCCCGGGTGACGCCGCCCGAGGAAGGCAGGATGCCTATCTGGATTTCGGGAAAGCCGAAGACGGCCGTTTCGTCTGCGATCCGGATGTCTCCGGCCAGGCTGAGCTCTAGACCGCCGCCGAGGCAGTAACCCGCTACGGCGACCACGGTGGGTTGAGGGAGCTCGGCGAACACCTCATAGACCGAACCGGAGTTCCGGTAGTAGGCAAGGATGGCATCCGGTGTGAGGGCGCGGATTTCGTTGACGTCCGCGCCTGCGCTGAACACGGTGTTCCCGCCGGTGACCACAACGGCGCGGCTGGTTCGGACTTCCTGCGTTCGCAACGCTGTGAGCAGTTGGGTTTCCATGTGCATCGACAAGGCGTTGAGTTTGTGTTCACGGCGCAGGGTGACGACGGCGACGTCACCGTCGCGGGCGACCTCAACCGATCCGGGTTCGCCGTTCACTGGTCGGTGCCCGCGGACGGGAAGCTCAGCAGAGCGCTCAGGCCGCGTTTGTTGGTTTCGTTGGCGATGACGAGGCGCTGGATTTCTGAGGTGCCCTCCCAGATCCGGTCCACACGCAGTTCGCGCCAGAGACGTTCCACCGGGTAGTCGCGGATGTAGCCGCGGCCGCCGAAGATCTGTACGCAGCGGTCGACAACCCGGTTGGAGGCCTCTGAGGCGGCGAGCTTCACCGTTGCCGCCTTGGCGTGCAGCGTCTTTCGCTGGTCGGCGTTGGTCGGGTCGGCGTGGTCGAACTCCCACGCGACCTGGTGGGTGTAGGCACGGTTGGTGGTGATGTCGACGACCGAATCGGCGATCATGCCCTGGATCAGTTGCCGGTTGATCAGCGGCTGGCCGCCCTGCACGCGGTCCTTGGCCCATTCGACGGCGAGTGTCAGTGCGCGTTCGGCGGCGCCGATGGTCCGTGCGCCGATCATCAGGCGCTCCTCGGTGAACCAATCGCGGGTGAGTTCGAGTCCGGCGCCGACACCGCCGAGAACGGCTTCCGGACCGACATGGACGTCGGTGAAGGTGAACTCGGGGTGTTCGTAGACGAAGGTGTGGGTGTAACGGGGGACGTCTGTGATTTTCACACCGGGAGTCGCAACATCGATCAGGAACATGGTGGGCGTGTGTTCGGGCTCGATGTAGGCGAGCACGATGAGGAAGTCGGCCACGTCGCCGACGGTGACGAACCATTTCTGGCCGTTGATGATGTAGCCGCCCTTGCCGTCCGGGGTGGCCGTGGTGGTCGCCGAGGAGAAGTCCGACCCGGCACCGGCTTCGGAGATGGCGACGGCGTCGCGTCGGTCGCCGCGCGCCGCGGGGATCAGGTAGCGCTCGCGTTGTTCGGCGGTCGCGTGCGCGAGGGGGTTGGCCGGTCGCCACACGGCATCCCACAAGGCGTTGGTGAGTTTGCCGAGTTCGTCTTGGACGACGACTTGTTCGAGAACACTGAGTCCGGCACCGCCGTACTCCGATGGAGTGTTGATGGCTTGTAGACCAGCCTCCAACACCGAGGCTTTGATCGAAGCATGCGATTGCGCTGAGAGGCCGTTGTTGCGTTCACATTCGTCCTCGAAGGGCATGATCTTCTCGGCGAGCGTGCGGGCACGGTTCTTGAGTTCGGCCAGTCGCGCGGTGTAGGCGAATTCCATTGCGGCGTGTGTCCTTCTGTTAGTGGGTGGGTTGGTTGTCGAGAACGATGCGCGCGTCGAGGCCGAGCGCGTGATCGGGTGTGAGCAACAGCGGGTTGATTTCGAGTTCGGTGATCTCAGGGTGAGTGACGGCGGCCTCGGTGATCGCGGCGATGGCACGCGCCGCGGCGTCGAGATCAACGGGCGCGCGACCGCGCAGCCCGGTGAACAAGGCGGAGGCCCGCAGGCTTTCCAGCAGGGCACGTGCTGCGCCTGAGTCGACGGGAGCGAGGGCGAACGCCACATCGGCGAGGACCTCGGTGTAAACGCCCCCCAAGCCGACCATCGCGACTGGGCCGAAGCGGGGATCGCGCTGGACACCGACGATGATCTCGACACCGCTGTTCAGATCGGCCATGGCTTCGACGCAGAAACCGGGCGGGTTCAGGCGGTGCCTCATACCCTCGACAGCTTCGGCAACGGCGTGGGGATCGGACAACCCCAGTGCCACACCGCCGACATCCGACTTGTGCAGTAATCCCATGGCTTTGACGACGACCGGATAACCCAACGATTCCGCTGCCGCGCGTGCTTGGGCAGCATCTGAGACCAGCTTGGCTTCTGGGAAGGTCACACCCGCGGCGCGAAACAGTTCGCGCGCGTCCCAGTAGTCGGTCGACGACAGTGGTTTCTCGGCCGTGCCGGGAAGGGACGGCAAGGGGCGTGGATCGGTGCCGCGATCGATGACTGCCAGGGCTCCGGCAGCGTCGTCGACCGCGGCGAATACCGGAACCCCGGCGTCGATGAGGACCCGTGCGGCCTTGCTGGCCGAGTGCATGGTGTGGACCACGAGGGGCTTCTGGTGGGTCTGCGCGATCGTGGCGATGCGGGCGGCGACGTCGAGTTCGTCACGGGCCAGACCCTCACCGTATTCGGCGTATCCGCCGAAATATCCCGTGAGAAGAACCGAATCGATCTCAGAGCTCGACATTACGGCGTCGAGCACGGAAGCAAAGCAGCCGATGTCCTGTTCGCCGCCGCCGGCAATGTCGACGGGATTGGTCACACCGGCGGACGGGGGGAGCAGTGGCCGCAGGGCTGTGCTCAACGCAGTCGGAAACCGGGGCACCGACAGGCCGTTCGCTTCCACCACATCTGAGCCGACGCCGGCGTGGCCGCCGCCGTCGGCGATGACGGCGACGCGGTGGACCCGCCGGCGTCCGTAGGTGAGCAAGGTTGCCGCCACGTCGGCGAGTTGACGCGGGCTGGTGACCCGGTAGATGCCTGCGGCGTGACAGGCCGCGTCGATGACGGCGCTGTCGGAGGTGAGAGCGCCGGTGTGCGATTGTGCCCCACGAACGGACGCTTCGCTGCCTCCCACGGTCAGCAAAAGCACCGGTTTGTTGGCGGCTGCTGCTGCGGCGGCCGCGGAAACGAAGGAGCGCCCGTCACCGAAATCCTCGCAATAGAGGGCGATCAAGTCGGTGCCGTCGTGGGCGACGCAGGAGTCGATGAGATCGGCGACGCCCAGATCGGCCTGGTTGCCCAAGGAGGCGAATCGTGAGAAGCCGTGACCGCGCGACTGCAGGAAACCGCTGACCTCCAAGGCCATGTTGCCGCTTTGGGACAGCAGTGCGACGCGGCCACCGGGCAGCGGATTCGAGGCGAAGGTCAGGTTGGTCGTTGAGTCGATGACGCCAAGGCAGTTGGGGCCGAGCAGAACCGCGCCCGCCGACCGTACCCGGTCGACGACGCGATCCTGAAGCGCTCGTCCCTCTGGGCCGAGTTCAGCGAATCCTGCTGTCACCCCCACGATGGCGCGCGCCCCGGCCGCCAAGGCATCTTCGACCGCGGCCTCGAAGCTATGGGCCGGAACCGTGATGGCAACCAGGTCTACCGCGCCGTCGACCTCGGCGAGACTTCGCAGCGGTGGCTGACCGAGTACTGAGTCACCGCGGCGATTGATCAGGTAGACCGGGCGGGTGCCGGTCATCCGTAGCGCCTGCACACTCATCCAGTTGCCGTATTTGGTTTCGTCGTTGCTCGCACCGAGCACAGCGACCGATTTGGGGTCGAAAAGCGCCGTGAGATCGCGGGTGGTCACAAATGGGTCTCCAATCCAGGTACGGGGTGTCCAGCACCCCACGCGTCGGCGCCGCCGTCGACGACAACAGTTGTGCCGGTGACGTATCGAGCACCGGGCGATGCCAGGAAGGCGATTACCGCGGACACCTCGTCGGCGGCGCCGGGCCGGCCCAGCGGTATCGCGCTCGACCACCGATCCTTTGCTTCTTGGGTGTAATTCGCGTCCATGCCGTCGGTGGCGATGGTCCCGGGGGCCACACACAGGGTGCGGATGCCGTAGCGACTCCACTCCAACGCGAGGCCGGAGGCCATGTTCTCGAGGGCAGCGCGTGCCGAGGTGGCGTGGACGAATGTCGGTATGCCGCGCCGCGGCGAGAACGCGATGAAGAAGACCACGCCTGAGCGCTGGGGGATCATGGCAGTGACGGCGACTTCGCGGGTGACCGACCACGTCGCGTCAACGGCGAGGCGGTGCACCGCGCGCCATCCTTTTGACGTGATTTCCTCTGCGGGAGCGGAGAACTGACCGCCTGCGTTGTTGACCAGGATGTCGATGCGGCCGAATTTCGCGAGGGTGTGTTCGACGAGGGCACTCACCTGTTCGTCGTCTCTGATGTCGGTGGGCACCGCCAGAGCGCGGCGACCGAGAAGTTCGATGTCGGCAACCGTCTTCTCCAACGGCTCGCGCCGGCGCCCGGCGACCACGACATCGGAGCCTGACCGGGCCAGGTCCAACGCGGTTGCCCGGCCGATACCCGTGCCACCGCCGGTGACGAGTGCGACGGTCCCCTCCAGTGCATCGTCACGAAGCACGAACCTGTTGTCTCGGGATGAGTGATTTGGTGTCACAGTCCGGCTCGACCCCCTGTATGTGATCTGACTGATGCATCAGAATCGTGGTGATCCAGGCCATAGTTGTCAATACCTGTCGCACCGATGTCAGGCCGGTGCGCCGACAAAACGCCAGGTAAACCGTCGAAAATTTGCAAAATATCGATGCGCGGCAACCGTCCGCCGCGATCTGACTCGCCAGTCAGAGTGTGATCTGGTTGAATCAGTCGTAAGACCAGCCGAGGAGGTGGTGGGAGTTACTACGCAAATCAATGAGGACGTTCGGCGCACCGCCATTCTGGATGCGGCAGCGCAGCTCATCGCCGAACGTGGCTATCACGCGGTACGCATCGCCGACATCGCTGCCCTGGTGGGTACCAGCACCGGCGCGGTGCACTACTACTTTCCCGGCAAGCAAGAAGTGCTGACCGCGGCGTTGCAGCACGCCGTGGATCGCTCCTTTGACCGGCAAAGTGTCGAACTGGTGAAAATCGACAATGCCCATCAGCGGCTGTTGAAGCTGTTCGATATGCAACTGCCTCGCCCGGGTCCGGTCCGGGATGAATGGTCCATCTGGATGCAGTTCTGGGCTGAGGCGACGATCCGGCCCGAGTTGCGCCCGGTCCACAACACGTACTATGCCCGCTGGCACGAAACGGTGAGCCGAATCGTCAAGCGCGGACAACGGCAAGGCGTCTTTCGGTCCGACATCGATCCTGAAACCGTCGCCAAGCGCTTGACCGCCCTCACCGACGGTGTGGCCATCCAAGTCGTCACCGGCGCACCCGACATGACCGTGTCGGCTATGAAGGAGTTCCTCGTGCAGTTCGTCCAGGACGAACTGCTGCGGCGCCCATGAGTTTTCGCCAGGCATCGACCGCCTCGCGTGATGTCGTCGCGGACGACGGCCGCGTGTCACGGTGCGTCGATGATGCCGGTGAAGCCCTCTGCTCCCTACGGATCCGGGATCAGTCAGACGATGTATCCCCGTTGGGAACGTCGGAGTGCAATAGGCGCGCCGCGATGATGGGCGCATGACACCGGCTTTTGCGTTAACGATGTCAGACTTGAGGCGTGAGCGCCGAGGAGTCTTGGGTCGAGGTTGTGCCGCATGACAGCCGTTCGGCGGAGTCGTACCAGGCGGAGTCCAAAGCGATTCGTGTCGCGCTGGGCGACTACGTGCTCGGGATCGAGCATTTCGGAAGCACTGATCCGCCCCGGCATGTCGGGAGGTTCTCTTATCTGAGTGCCTCCTCGGCATGAGGGTGCCGTTGGCGATGGTAGTAGAGCGCTTCGGCCCGATCGGGGGTCAGGTCCTGGCAGTAGCCGT